>Ga0233436_1001252_pt1 | contig 22191 bp, 6 predicted proteins | sample SI_122_August201_2_FD_182723 | JGI IMG/M metagenome (GOLD analysis project Ga0233436, IMG submission 182723) | Seawater microbial communities from Saanich Inlet, British Columbia, Canada - SI_122_August2016_150_MG | ecosystem: Environmental > Aquatic > Marine > Inlet | place: Canada: British... | reverse complement strand
GCGGGTGGAATTACTACATTGGGTTCTACCCTGGTAGTTAAGGCAGATGTGTCGTTGAATGATACCTTGAATGTGGGTGGAATTACTACATTGGGTTCTACCTTAGTGGTTACTGAAGATGTCTCATTCAATGCTAATATGAGTCTAGGTGGAGATATAGTTATATCTGGTAATCTCACTGTGAGTGAAACAAATAGTATTATTAATACCGTGATCAACAACTATGAGGTCATTATTACAAATGATTTATCTCTCAATGGAGATTTTACCGCAAGTGGGGCTGTGTCTTTAAATTCAACTTTGAATGTTACGAACGCAACGGTTATGTCCTCTACATTAGAAGTTTCACAAGATGCATCATTCAATAGTGATATATACGTGGACGGAACGATTACATTATCTGGTGATTTGCTTCCTCTACACCAAAATGTATCGAATTTGGGCAGTGCCGAGAAACCATTCGGAAGTCTATTCATTAGTAATAATACTATTAATTTTACAGGAACAGATCCGGCAGACGCCGGTTCATTATCATTTAGTCAAGGAGGTATACAAGTTCAAGGAAGTGGGGAAGAAGATGTTCAGCAATTATTATCGGTAGTGGATAATAAAGTAGCCATAGGTAAGGCAAGTAAGAACGCAGTTGCAAATCTGGACTTAACCGGAACGATGCTGGTAACAGGTGACGTTTCTATGAATTCGAATGTATATGTTGAAGGAGAACTCTTCTTGAGTAAACGCATAGGTCAATTCTAATAATTTCAAGTAAAAACCTATAATGAAACTATAATTATTGATTAATAACGGTTGTTATAAATCAATAATTTCTACGTGCAAATTGTAATTCAAGTTGTTTACAAAATTATAATGATAGATGTACTTTCATAATGTAATTACAATTATAACAATATGAAAATGATATATTTGGTTAATATATACATTTTTAGGATTATGTCTCAGTGGATCCAAAACACGCGAGCCAACAGGTTCAATAACTCTTACGTAAAAGGTTTTGTCGACATTAGTGGAGGCGACCTTCTTGTTCGCAGTGGTGATGTCTCGTTCAACCAACAATTATACGTGAACAATACTATTACGGTTGGAGGCGACATTCTTCCTATTCCTGGTAGTGATGGTTCATGTAATCTGGGTTCCGCAGAGAGACCATTTGCTGGTCTTTATGTTGCGAACAATACGATTCACTTCGCCGGTTCAGGAACAGACGCCGGTGCGCTGTCTTTTTCCGCAGGTAGATTGGAGGTTCAATCGGCAGCACCAGAAGGTGAAGAAGAAGGCGAAGTTCAGCAATTACTTTCAATCTCCAATAATAAAGTTGCTATTGGTAAAGCAAGTTCACTTGCTTCTGGACAACTTGATGTATCTGGTACGATTATCGCCACCAGTGATGTATCTTTTAATTCCGGTTTATCGTTAGATGGTGCTGCTGCTTTGAAATCTACTTTAGCAGTGACTGATGCTACCACTCTTAGTTCTACCTTAGCAGTCACTGATGCTACAACTCTTAGTTCCACATTAAGTGTTACTGATGCTACCACATTAAGTTCCACATTAAGTGTTGCTAAGGCAGCCACTTTGATTTCTACCTTAGCAGTCACTGAAGCAACTACATTAAGTTCTACCTTAGCAGTCACTGATGCTACCACTCTTAGTTCTACCTTAGCAGTCACTGAAGCTACCACATTAAGTTCTACCTTAGCAGTCACTGATGCTACCACATTAAGTTCTACTTTAGCAGTCACTGATGCTACCACATTAAGTTCTACCTTAGCAGTCACTGATGCTACCACATTAAGTTCTACCTTAGATGTGACTAAGGCGGCCACGTTAAGTTCTACATTAGCAGTTACTGAAGCAACCACGTTAAGTTCTACTTTGGATGTTGCGAAGGCTGCTACGTTAAGTTCTACTCTATCTGTTTCTGGAAACATGGGTATTAACACTACACCTACCACCGAGATTGCTTTAGATATTAGTGCTTCCAATGCGATTCGTCTTCCCAAGGGCACCAATGCTCAACGCCCAGTCCAAAATGGCGCTGATTCTTCTTACAAGGGTATTATCCGTTATAATGCTGAGCAAGACCAATTCGAAGGATTCGGTGCCGGAGATGCGTGGGGGTCTCTTGGTGGAGTCAAGGATGTTGACCAAGATACTTATATTATTGCCGAGACTAGTGCTGGTGCGGACAATGACCAACTCAAATTCTACACTGCTGGTTCTGAGCGTATGGTGATCAACGCAGCGGGCGATATGTCTTTGAACTCTGACCTCGCCATTGCTGGTAATTTAATCATGGATGGAACATTACAGGTCCGCGAATCACAAAGCATTATCAATACCACTATCAACAACTACGAGGTCATTATTACCAATGATTTATCTTTGAATGGCGAATTCTTTGCTAGTGGGGATGTGTCATTAAATCGCAAGTTATATGTCAAGGACCAAGCTACATTTGATGGCAGTGTAGATGTGTGCGGTAATTTCTACGCACAATATCCCAACTCATCTATTCCTGCCGCTGCAATTATGGGTGGGGCAACCGTCGATACAGAGAATGATATTTCTTTGAATGCCAATTTGTCGGTTGGTGGAGATGCATCATTTTCATATATTTATGTTAGTGGAAAGGCGAGAATTGATGGAGAAACTGAACTCAACTCCACGTTGGATGTGGCGAAGGCCACCACGTTGAGTTCCACTCTTGCCGTGTCTGATGCCACTACTTTAAGTTCCACTTTGAGTGTTGCTAAGGCAGCCACATTGAGTTCCACTCTTGCCGTCTCTGATGCTACCACGTTGAGTTCCACTCTTGCCGTCTCTGATGCTACCACGTTGAGTTCCACTTTGAGCGTTGCTAAGGCAGCCACGTTGAGTTCCACTCTTGCTGTGTCTCATGCTACCACATTGAGCTCTACATTGGCTGTTACCAAGGCTGCTACCATGAGCTCTACTTTAGATGTTACGGGTGATGCCACTATGGGAGGTACTCTCGGTGTCACTAGCAATGCTACGGTTGGAGGCACTCTTGGTGTCACTGGCGCTTCTACATTGGCAAGTGTAGGAGTCACCAACAATGCCACTGTCGGAGGCACTTTTGATGTCACAGGAGATACTACTCTTGCTGTTCTTGGTGCTGGCGAAACTACCTTAGCAAGTGCTACTGTTTCTGGTGCGTTGGGTGCTGGTGCTTCGACCTTAGCAAGTGTTGGAGTTACCAATAACGCCACTGTCGGAGGCACTCTTGGTGTTACAGGTGATACTACTCTTGCTGTTCTTGGTGCTGGTGCGTCGACCTTAGCAAGTGTTGGAGTCACCAATAATGCCACTGTCGGAGGCACTCTCGGAGTCACTGGCGCTGCCTCTCTTTCTTCCACATTAAATGTCACTGGTGCAACCACTATGACTTCTGCTGATATTACCAGCACTCTTGGTGTCACTGGCAATGCTACTGTCGGAGGCACTCTCGGCGTGACCAGCAATGCCACGGTCGGAGGCACTCTCGGCGTCACAGGTGCTTCTACTGTGGGTGGTGATCTATCTGTTACAGGAGCTACCACCAATACAACTTTGTTAGTTTCGAGCGATGCTTCTTTTGCTGGTGTCTATGTTGCCGGCGCTGCTTCATTGAATTCAACATTAAATGTTGCTCGTGCGACTACGTTGAGTTCTACATTAGATGCTGGTGCTACTACATTGACCAGTGTTGGAGTGACCAACAACGCCACTGTTGGAGGCACTCTCGGAGTCACAGGCGCTTCTACCTTGGCCAGTGTTGGGGTGACCAACAATGCCACTGTGGGAGGTACTCTCGGAGTCACTGGTGCGTCTACCTTAGCAAGTGTGGGAGTCACTAGCAATGCCACTGTCGGAGGCACTCTCGGTGTCACTAGCAATGCCACGGTTGGAGGCACATTCGGCGTCACCGGCGCTTCTACCTTGGCCAGTGTGGGGGTGACCAACAATGCCACTGTCGGAGGCACTCTCGGAGTAACAGGTGCTTCTACATTGGATAGCGTGGGAGTCACCAACAATGCCACTGTCGGAGGCACTCTTGGAATCACTGGAGATGCCACTTTAAGTGCCGCTTTAAGTGTCACTGGTGCTTCTACCTTGGATAGTGTGGGTGTGACCAATAATGCCACTGTCGGAGGCACTCTCGGTGTGACCGGTGCTTCTACCTTAGCAAGTGTGGGAGTGACCAGCAATGCTACTGTTGGAGGCACTCTTGGCGTTACGAGTAATGCTACTGTCGGAGGTACATTCGGTGTCACTGGGGCTTCTACCTTGGATAGTGTGGGTGTGACCAACAATGCCACTGTCGGAGGTACTCTCGGTGTGACCGGTGCTTCTACCTTAGCAAGTGTGGGAGTGACCAGCAATGCTACTGTTGGAGGCACTCTCGGAGTAACAGGTGCTTCTACATTGGATAGTGTGGGAGTGACCAACAACGCCACCGTCGGAGGCACTATCGGTGTCACTGGAGATGCTACTTTAAGTGCCGCTTTAAGTGTCACTGGTGCGTCTACCTTGGCAAGTGTGGGAGTCACCAACAATGCAACTGTCGGAGGCACTCTTGGAGTCACTGGCGCTTCTACCTTGGCAAGTGTTGGAGTCACCAACAATGCAACTGTTGGTGGGACTCTTGGCGTGACCAGCAATGCTACCGTCGGAGGTACATTCGGTGTCACTGGGGCTTCTACCTTGGATAGTGTGGGTGTGACTAACAATGCCACTGTTGGCGGGACTCTCGGTGTGACCGGTGCTTCTACCTTGGATAGTGTGGGAGTCACCAACAATGCCACTGTCGGAGGTACATTCGGTGTCACAGGTGCTTCTACATTGGATAGTGTGGGCGTGACCAACAACGCCACCGTCGGAGGCACACTTGGTGTCACTGGAGATGCTACTTTAAGTGCTGCTTTAAGTGTCACTGGTGCTTCTACCTTGGCAAGTGTTGGAGTCACCAACAACGCCACCGTGGGAGGCACTCTCGGAGTTGCCGAGGCTGCTACCATGAGTTCTACCTTAGACGTTACCAAGGCTGCTACCATGAGTTCTACATTAAACGTTGCCGAGGCTGCTACCATGAGTTCTACCTTAGACGTTGCCAAGGCTGCTACCATGAGTTCTACCTTAGACGTTTCCAAGACAACTACTCTTGCTTCCACATTAATAGTGGACGGCGATGTTTCTTTGAACGCTAACTTGAACTTGGCTGGCGATTTTATCCTCGACGGAACATTACAAGTTCGCGAATCACAGAGTGTGATGAATACGACTATCAACAACTACGAGGTGATTATCACGAACGACCTTTCGTTGAATGGTGATATGTTTGTGAGCGGGGACGCTTCTTTCAATGGTAAATTATTTGCGGATGCTGACGCTACTATGAATGCTGCTCTTTCCGTTGCTGGTGCTGCTAGCATGGATTCCACATTGACTGTTGGAAAGGCTGCCACATTAAGTTCCACTTTGGATGTCACTGGTGCGTCTACCTTGGCGAGTGTGGGAGTGACCAACAACGCCACTGTTGGAGGCACTCTTGGTGTCACTGGCGCTTCTACTTTGGATAGTGTGGGAGTGACTAACGATGCTACCGTGGGAGGTACTATCGGAGTCACTGGAGATGCTACCTTAAGTGCTGCTTTAAGTGTATCTGGTGCTTCTACCTTAGCAAGTGTTGGAGTCACTAGTAATGCCACTGTCGGAGGCACTCTTGGAGTTACCGGCGCTTCTACCTTGGCAAGTGTTGGAGTCACCAGCAATGCCACTGTTGGTGGGACTCTTGGTGTCACTGGAGATGCTACCTTAAGTGCCGCTTTAAGTGTATCCGGTGCTTCTACCTTAGCAAGTGTGGGCGTGACCAACAACGCCACGGTTGGAGGCACATTTGGTGTCACTGGTGCTTCTACCTTGGATAGTGTGGGAGTTACTAGTAACGCCACCGTGGGAGGCACTCTCGGTGTCACTGGCGCTTCTACACTGGATAGTGTGGGAGTGACCAACAACGCCACTGTCGGAGGCACTCTTGGAGTGACCAGCAATGCCACAGTTGGAGGCACTCTTGGGGTCACTGGCGCTTCTACCTTAGCAAGTGTCGGAGTCACTAGTAACGCCACTGTCGGAGGCACTCTCGGCGTCACCGGCGCTTCTACACTGGATAGCGTAGGAGTGACCAACAACGCCACTGTCGGAGGCACTCTTGGAGTGACCAGCAATGCCACTGTTGGAGGCACTCTTGGGGTCACTGGCGCTTCTACCTTAGCAAGTGTCGGAGTCACCAACAATGCAACTGTCGGAGGCACTCTCGGTGTCACTAGTAATGCTACTGTTGGAGGCACTCTTGGTGTCACTAGTAATGCTACTGTTGGAGGCACTCTTGGAGTGACTGGAACTGCTACATTCGATGAAAACGCAACTATCGGAGGCACTCTCGGTGTCACTGGCGCTTCTACCTTAGCAAGTGTCGGGGTGACCAACAATGCCACTGTTGGAGGTACTCTCGGTGTCACTGGCGCTTCTACTTTGGATAGTGTGGGCGTGACTAACAATGCCACTGTCGGAGGCACTCTTGGCGTCACCGGCGATACTACATTGTCTGCATTAGGCGTTACAGGTGATACTACCTTGGCAAGATTATCGGTTACAAGTGATACGTCATTTAACAATGTCTATATAGATGGAACAACCATTATCAATGGCGATATTATTCCTACGACCGCACATTCTATCAATTTAGGTTCTGCAGAAAAGCCATTCGGTTCATTATATCTCAGTAACAGTACAATTTACTTCGAGAGTACCGATTCGAGTGACGCAGGTACTTTGTCTTTAGCTGGAGGAACTTTGGAACTGGTTGGTGATGATAGCATTACACAAACCTTGGTTTCTGCGGTGGACGGTAATGTGGGTCTTGGAAAGGACAGTTCAACTGCGAGTGAGACATTGGATATTTCCGGAACATTCGCTGTTTCTGGTACTACTACTCTTGCTTCCACTTTGGGCGTCACTGGTGCTACTACTCTTGCTTCCACTTTGGCAGTCACTGGAGCTTCTACCTTGGCTAGTGTGGGTGTGACTAACAATGCCACTGTCGGGGGCACTCTCGGTGTCACTGGTGCTTCTACCTTAGCAAGTGTGGGTGTGACTAACAATGCCACCGTCGGAGGCACTCTCGGGGTCACCGGCGCTTCTACTTTGGATAGTGTGGGAGTGACTAACAATGCCACTGTGGGAGGCACTCTTGGAGTGACCAGCAATGCCACTGTGGGAGGCACTTTCGGTGTCACTGGTGCTTCTACCTTGGCAAGTGTGGGAGTCACCAACAATGCTACTGTCGGAGGCACTCTCGGTGTCACTGGCGCTTCTACCTTGGCCAGTGTGGGAGTCACCAACAATGCTACTGTCGGAGGCACTCTTGGCGTCACCGGTGCTTCTACCTTGGATAGTGTTGATGTTACCAACAATGCTACTGTCGGAGGCACTCTTGGAGTGACCAGTAATGCCACTGTCGGAGGCACTCTTGGAGTGACTAGCAATACGACTGTTGGAGGCACATTCGGTGTCACCGGTGCTTCTACCTTGGATAGTGTGGGAGTGACCAACAACGCCACTGTGGGAGGCACATTTGGAGTGACCAGCGATGCCACTGTGGGAGGCACTCTTGGAGTCACCGGCGCATCTACCTTGGCAAGTGTTGGAGTGACCAACAATGCCACTGTCGGAGGCACATTCGGTGTCACTGGTGCTTCTACCTTGGCAAGTGTGGGCGTGACCAACGATGCCACTGTTGGCGGAACTCTCGGTGTCACTGGCGCTTCTACCTTGGCAAGTGTGGGAGTCACCAACAACGCCACTGTGGGAGGCACTCTCGGTGTTACCGGCGCATCTACCTTGGCAAGTGTGGGAGTCACCAACAATGCCACTGTCGGAGGCACTCTCGGTGTCACTGGTGATGCTACTTTAAGTGGTGCTCTTGGAGTTACCGAGGCTGCTACCATGAGTTCTACCTTAAACGTTGCCAAGGCTGCTACCATGAGTTCTACCTTAGACGTTGCTGAGGCTGCTACCATGAGTTCTACCTTGGACGTTTCCAAGACAACTACTCTTGCGTCCACATTAATCGTGGATGGTGATGTTTCTTTGAACTCCAACCTGAACTTGGCCGGCGATTTTATCCTCGACGGAACATTACAGGTCCGCGAATCTCAAAGTGTGATGAATACGACTATCAACAACTACGAGGTGATTATCACGAACGACTTGTCTTTGAATGGTGATATGTTTGTGAGTGGAGATGCATCTTTCAATGGTAAATTGTTTACTAATGCTGATGCTACTATGAATGCTGCTCTTTCCGTTGCCGGTGCTGCTACCATGAATTCCACATTAGGAGTCACTGGAGATGCCACTGTCGGAGGCACTCTTGGAGTCACCGGTGATACTACTGTCTCTGGAGCAACGAGTCTAACTTCAAGTCTGAATGTTTCGAAGGCAACCACATTGAGTTCCACCCTTGGAGTCACTGGAGATGCTACTTTAAGTGCTGACCTGAGTGTATCCGGCGCGTCTACCTTGGCAAGTGTCGGAGTCACCAACAACGCCACGGTCGGAGGCACTCTTGGAGTGACCAGCAATGCCACTGTGGGAGGCACTCTCGGAGTCACTGGTGCTTCTACCTTGGATAGTGTGGGAGTGACTAACAATGCCACTGTCGGAGGCACTCTCGGAGTCACTGGTGCTTCTATCTTGGATAGTGTGGGAGTGACTAACAATGCCACTGTGGGAGGCACTCTTGGAGTGACCAGCAATGCCACTGTGGGAGGCACTCTCGGTGTCACTGGTGCTTCTACCTTAGCAAGTGTTGGAGTGACAAGCAATGCCACTGTCGGAGGCACTATCGGGGTCACTGGTGATGCTACTATGGGAGGCACTCTTGGTGTGACCGGTGCTACCACATTGAGTTCCAGTTTGAATGTTGCGAAGGCAACCACATTAAGTTCCACTCTTGGAGTATCTGGTGCGACTACTCTTGCGAGTGTTGGTGTGACCAACAATGCCACTGTCGGAGGCACTCTTGGTGTCACCAGCAACGCCACGGTTGGAGGCACTCTCGGCGTCACGGGCGCGTCTACCTTGGATAGTGTGGGAGTCACCAACAATGCTACCGTGGGAGGCACTCTCGGAGTCACTGGTGCTTCTACCTTAGATAGTGTTGATGTTACCAACAATGCTACCGTGGGAGGCACTCTCGGAGTCACTAGTAATGCGACTGTCGGGGGCACTTTGGGAGTCACCAGCAATGCGACTGTCGGAGGCACGTTGGGAGTCACCAGCAATGCGACTGTTGGAGGCACATTCGGTGTCACTGGCGCGTCTACCTTGGATAGTGTGGGTGTTACTAGCAATGCTACTGTGGGAGGTACTCTCGGAGTGACCAGCAACGCCACGGTTGGAGGCACTCTTGGCGTGACCGGTGCTTCTACACTGAACAGTGTGGGAGTCACCAACAATGCTACTGTGGGAGGCACTCTTGGCGTCACCAATAACGCCACTGTTGGAGGCACTCTTGATGTCACTGATGCAACCACATTAAGTTCCACATTGGATGTTGCAAAGGCAACTACATTAAGTTCTACTCTCGATGTCACTGGTGCTTCTACTTTCACTGGAAGTGTAGATGTGTGTGGTAACTTCTATGCTCAATATCCTAACTCATCCATCCCTGCTGCTGCTCTCATTGGTGGCGCAACCATCAACGCTGAAAATGATATTTCATTGAACGCGAATTTGGCGGTTGCCGGCGACGTTTCTTTCAATTCCGGTATGTATTTATCTGGAAATATGGGAATCAATTCTTCTCCTAATGACGAGATTGTCTTAGACATCAATGCTACCAATGCGATTCGTCTTCCTAAGGGTAATAATTCTGACCGCCCAGTTCAGAACAACGCAGACGCTTCTTATAAGGGTCTCATCCGTTATAACTCTGAACAAGACCAATTCGAAGGATTTGGTGCTGGACAATCGTGGGGTTCCTTAGGAGGGGTGAAGGATGTTGACCAAGATACGTATATTACTGCCGAGACGAGCGCAGGAGCAGACAATGACCAACTTCAGTTCTATACTGCTGGAACTGAGCGTATGATTATTGACTCTGATGGCGATGCTTCTTTCAATAATGGTATAAATGTGATGGGCGCAGCCAATATGGAGTCTACATTGGTGGTGGGTGGAGACGTGTCTCTCAATTCCAACATTGCTATTGCCGGTAATTTGGTAATGGATGGAACTTTACAAGTGCGCGAATCACAGAGTATCGTCAATACTACTATCAACAACTACGAGGTCATTATTACCAATGATTTATCTCTGAATGGAAACATGGCGGTTAGCGGTGATACTTCTTTCAATAACGATGTTCAAATTGACGGCAATGCTACCATCTCTAATCACTTGGAAGTGGATACCATGAAGGTTAATGGCGCGTTGACTATGTCTGGAGACCTTCTTACCGCGTCTGATGGCAAGGTTGCAATTGGCAAGGCAAGTATAACTGCCACTGCTAACTTAGACGTGAGTGGAACAATGATAGTAAGTAGTGATGTTGAGATTCTAGGCGATTTGTCTGCTAACTTTGCTAACGGTAGTATTTCTAACAGCTCTCTTGAAGAACCATTTTATCATGTTGAATATACTCCTATTGGCGGTATTATCATCTGGAACAATGCGTCTATCATTCCTCCTGGTTACACTATTTGTGATGGCCGCACTGTGAATGACCTGGTCACTCCTGATTTACGTGGTAAATTCGTCATTGGTTACGATGCAAGTAACTCTCATCTTAATCAGGTCGATAATTCAGGCGGTTCCTTCGTCATTGAAGATGGTGACCTACCCGCATACCAATACCAATTTGAGAACGAGGACATTAGCGAATACTTATTGGGAGGAACACCCGTTATTGACGCCAGTTACTCTATGCCTTACTATGTGATGATTTACATCATGCGCACTTCCAATGTTATTTCAGATGTTGCTGCTCTACAGCGCAATTCGGATATTTCTCTGAACTTCCATCTTGCCGTTGGTCGTAGCACCACATTACATTCCACTTTGGATGTTGACGGCACAACCTCCTTCAACTCCACGTTTGATGTGTCTGGAGCAACCACATTGAATTATACGCTTGATGTTTCCGATAATGCTATTTTCAACTCTCATTTGATGGTCCACGGCGACGCCTCCTTCAACTCTGGTATGGATGTTTCCGATAATGCCATTTTCAACTCTCATTTGATGGTCCACGGCGACGCCTCATTCAACTCTGGTATGGATGTGTCTGATAATGCCACTTTCAACTCTGATTTGATACTTCACGGTGACGCATCCATGAATTCTACTCTCAATGTGGCCGATAATGCCACTCTCAACTCTCATTTGATACTTCACGGCGACGCATCCATGAACTCCAATCTGTTTGTTGGTGGCGATTTGTCTCTCAATGGCGATTTAACGATTCAAGGTAACTTGGCGGTGTTCCAGACTACGAATACGGTGTCTATTAATACCACGGTCAACAACTACGAAGTCATTATTACCAATGATATGTCATTGAACGGAAACATGAATGTTAGCGGCGCGACCACTATTGGCTCCACATTGGATATTAGCGGTGCTACTATTATGGATTCCACATTGACGGTTAACGGTGCTACTATTATGGATTCCACATTGACGGTTAACGGTGATGTATCTTTCAATAGCAGTCGTGTTGATATTTGCGGTAACTTTTATGCGCAATATCCAGATGACTCTATTCCCGCTGATGCCATTATTGGTGATGTTGGAGGTATGTCGCCATCTTCCATTCTTGCTCAATTCTAAGTTTCGTATTTCAACAATATTGTAAATTGTAAATTCATATTTTCATAATTAGATAAACATATTCTCACTAATTATGAAATTAACGCGTACGCACATAAAAAATACACTATATACATGATTTTTGTCGTTTTATTACTTCTTATCGCATAGAGAACAATGACAATCCATACTTTCTACATGTACATCCGCTCCGTATTTGTTCAACATTCGTCCACGCATTTCGTACAACTCTTCTAATTCATCGCACATTCCCATCCAACTTATCTCCGAATCACGCAAACGCATTATCTGATTTACCAATCGATCCAGTAAATGTTGGTTTTTCTCACCGCACAAACTAGACAACGTTGATACAGTATCATACATGTTTTCTAATTCCAACGCTTTGGTGGTTTCTTTATCAAATCTCTTGGTTTGGCTTCGCGTCTTGGTCATATTCTCGGGTTATTATATAGGTATTCACTGCTCATATAATAAAGTGTATACGTGTATTTTCTTTTCAATTTCCTATAATATTTCGATTGAAAAATAGAACGCTAAAATGGCGTTTATCTAGTATTGCACCAAAAATCCGCCATATTGATTGATGTCTTCGCCTACTTGCAGATTCTTGTTCAAAGACACGTCATCGCCCACGCTCATTTTTCCATTGAAAGACACATCTCCCAATACCACCAAACCAGCGTTCAACGAAGCGTCTCCACTCATAGACAATCCACCATTCAATGAAAGGTCTTGGGTCACAATGATTTCGTAGTTGTTGATTTTGGTATTGATAGTCATGGTATCGCGCGTCTGAAACACCGACAAATTTCCCTTGATGACCAAATTTCCTCCAATATCTAAGTTGCTGTTCATCGACACATCAGCATTCAATACAGTTTCGCCATCCACATATAGATTTTTATTGAAAGAAGCATCGCCGCCCACGCGAAGATTGGTGTTTAATGAGACATCGCGTTGCACCTCCAAAGTGGATTGTAAAATAGTCGCATCGGTCACACTCAGTATGGAATCTAAGATAGTTGATTGTTTCACATAGAGTTTGCTGTTGAGAGACACGTCGTTCGCCACATATAAGTTTGCGTTGAGACTCGCATCTTGCAGCACGGTCAAAGTGGAGTTCAGTGTAGTAGCATCTTTCACATAGAGTTTGCTGTTGAGAGACACGTCGTTTTCCACATATAAGTTTGCGTTGAGACTCGCGTCTTGCATCACATTTATAGTGGAATCCAATGTGGTCGCACCTTGGACGTAAAGTTGACTGTTTAAAGAAGCATCGCTACTCACAATCAATCCTGAACTCAACGTGGCATCTTCCGTAACGGTGAGGGTGGAATCTAATGTTGTCGCACCCTGAACATACAGTTTGCTATTCAAAGAAGCATCGCTACCTACAAATAACTTGGTGTTCAGACTTGTGTCTTGACTCACTGTTAACGTAGAATCTAGCAATGTTGCACTCTTCACGTATAAATTACCGTTGAACGAAGCATCGCTTCCTACAAACAGGCGGTCATTCAAGGAAATATCGCCTGTTTCCACGATAACTTGTCCATTTACTTTTAGTGTTCCAGATAAATCCAGTTCCGCAGTGGCATTGGTCGGGTCCGAAATATTCAAACCCACCTTGTTATCGTAGGCAATCACAGTTGTACCTAATGTTCCATTGTATGAAATATCCAAACGCCCTGTGTCAGTGTTGAAAGACATCGCCCCAGCGGGGTCCATATCTCCTCCAGTCACCGTATCAAAATAAATGGTGTTGTTCTTCAAGTAAATTGAATCGAATGGTTTATCAGCAGAACCAATATTGAATGCTTCTGCTTCTCCTGGAACAATGTTGCCCCACACCACCAGTTCTTTATTGTTAGGGTCCGAACCGTTTAGTTGAAGAACGGTATCATTATTACTGGCATCGTTATTCAAATATTTGACTTTGTCTATTACATAGTCAACCTGGTCTTGCACATTGTCGGATAAATCAAGCAAATAGGCGAGTTTGTTCATAGGCACAACGGTATATGTTCCTGGTGCATCTGAAGCGCGTCCGATCCCTTTTACTCTGTAATTACTAGCATCCATACCAAACGCAGGAGTTACCCCGTCGGTTTGTGTATATAAATTTAATGAATTGTCGCTACGAATGTATACGCCACCGCCGCTAATATCTAAGAAACCTTTGACATACGATTGACGCAATTTATTCGCATTATTTGATTGATCGAACCATTGACTCATTTTTATTTGTTCTTTTATATATATATTCTTTTTATATATTTTGCTATTTTCAAAAATAATAGTTGTCATTTGAAACCATTATTTTTTTGCGATATCCTTTTCTAAATGTTTGTTGTGATTGATTGTTTTTTTTGAATCCATTGATTTGTTAGTTGGTATCCATAATACCCCAAAAAAAACCCAACTAGCGCCCCCACCGTCAACTGTGAGACAGAATGATTCTTATATTTCCATCGTTGGCTCAATGTCAAACAACCCACACACAATTCCAATGCCAACCACAATGCATTTTGGGTTACCAAATACAAATATGTCATGGAAAATGTGACTGATTGTGCGTGCCCCGAAGGCATACCGTATTCGTCGGCACCCTGGTAAGGTTCACCTATAATGGTTCTACTTCCTTCTGGACGAGGTTCTTTGAATACTAGTTTCAACGCTTTGTTTATCAATGTACTTCCTAAAAACAATCCTATGTAACCATACAAAAAGGATATGCGACCACTCAGTTTCCATACAGACACGCAAAACAATAGCAATGGTCCGAAAAATCCGATGTAATCCAATAATAACAACCCGGTTTCCATAGCAATCGTTTTTACAGGTCTTCTTATATTGTGGCGGGATTTTATTCACTGTTGCCCGGGTTCTGGCGGTACAGTTGTTCACACACCAACGAAAACGACCAGTTAGACCCGTTCAAGTCCAATACATTTCCTCGATCTGTCTTCAACTTCACCGTCATACGTTTAATATTCACTGGTCCAAAATACGTGCGTTCTTGGTTTTGCAAGGTGCCGCCGAATTCCACATAGGATTCGCCATTACGCAATCCAGATAGTTTCAGAGGAATCAGACCGAATACGTCTTTTTCAAAAGGACCTGTACCGAAACTGTTTCCCGTCACCTCGGTAGATGTAATAATACTGGACACGTTCTTGGAATTCGCGATTTGTGTGACTGAATATATCTGGTTTTGTGTTAAACGCTTACTTTGTTCGTCGTTCGCAGTATTATAAATGAGTTCGCCGGTATTCGGATCACACACGAAATTAGTACGATTCATATACGACGACGGTTGAATGAACGTATCACGTGGAGCCACTGTAATCAAACCATCGTTCAAGTGATTTTGGTTATAATCGTTCAAACTCAACAACAAAGAATTAAACAAATTGGTACTAATGGTCGTATCCCCAGTCAGTTCCACGTTCGTCCCAGATTTCACTACATATTGACTGACTGTAGAATCCAATTCACTTATAATATACGATGTATAGGCACGGAATCCCAAAATCCATCCCAGCGTGGTGTCCCACGTGGTATTCCGTACACTTAATATACCCGATACACATTTCGTGAAACTAATTGGGTCGAAAAACAACAATTTGTAGTCATCCGGCGTATACACTTTGTTTATTGTTAACCGCATGTTGGTCAGTTCTCGACCAAGTGAATCTGTGGAAATAGTAATGGATGACTCACTTGCCACAGTTCCAACAAATTTCGCATTCATCGCACTCAAGAGTTGTGTACGGGAATAATTTCCATCGGTGATGGTAAACGACAAAATATTACGGTCATCTTGGACACCGTCTTCAAACGGAACCAATTGAAATTGATTGTTATCTGATGTGATGTCGATAAACCGGTTGGGATCCGTTAATACATCATTACTGCGCACACCTCGTCCAATCACTGTACCAATCTCATTTGTTACATTGAAAGATAAATCCGCACCCGGAACATCGGTCGATACATAAGGACTATTCAATAATTGGAATGAAGTATCTATCATTATACGATCAATTTGTAGACTGTTATACCAAATGTTATTGCTCAAGTCCAATAAATCTGACCCCGAAATGTCTTGGAATTGCACATTAAAATCGTCTTCCGACAATTGTTTACTTATAAAAATATTCAAACTACAGTCCAATCTTCCAGGCGTATTACTCGATTGAACACTGAACGTAGACCCACTCAGCACATTCACATTGTCTGCGTCGGCAAATACGCGATTGAATGTATTTTCGACCACACTTGATAAAATTACTTGGGATATGAAATTACTCGGTTGTGTAGGTATCACTAGATTATACGACAAATCAGACGATATGTTATTCAGACTTGGATGTGGACTCACTGTTAATAAATCGTAATTGCTAATTGCATAATCTGTTTGATCGTTTATTTGAAAACCAATACTAATCGCCGCTGTATCGCCTATTGTACCCGAACCTTGTGTAGTCACCGACCCACCAATATATCCCAAGTTGGCGAAAAATCCGGACACAGGTATGGTTATTTGAAATTCGTTTTGTTGGAAATCGCGCAATATGTCGAAAGCGAACTCTAAATAACCGTCGCTATTTAGCGTCACGCCTGAATTGTTGCCTATAATAAATTCTTGTTCCTTCAAATTATCGTCTAATGCGTTGATTATTTGATTCAACGAATAACTAGTCGTCGACGTGGGAATCGAAAATGATATGTCGTTTGTTGCCAAGTCAAATAAGGATTTATTACAACTCAGTACGACTCGTGGGACGGTTTTACTAATGTCGAACAATGTACTTACATCTTGAATATTGCCGAATTCAGAAGTCACGGTGTTTAATTCGACGTCGTGTTGTTGAAACCGGAAACAAGAATTCGCTCCCACGAAAATATCTGTACTTGATGTAGGAAATAGTACTTTGACTTTGGAGTTCGCAACATTGTTCGTTGTATTTCTATCAGGTTTCAAACGCAATTCAAAATAACTATTGTTTCCGGCATTCGTTGTAATGCGATTAATCGCCGATTCAGACGATAAATGTATGTTATTGGATAAATCGATAATCAATTGATTCACTATTTGCGTACGCACATAATCTACTCCCGTTGTTAGCGACAAGGTCACATTGAAAGACAAATCTACATTCATGGGAACGCCGGTTTCTTCACTGGGACCAATGTATTTGTATATTGTGAAAAAATTGTTAGTGGTGTCCAATAAAAATGCTTTGTTTTCATTCGCATTTGCAGTGTCTGTTGCTAATGGTAAATCTTTGGTTGATTCAATATTGAACAAGTTATAAGAACCGTCTTCGAAACCCAAGAAACTCGGTATGGTCGCACGACGCAAATTCAACGATGCGTCTGATGACGTTTTATCCAGTTCAAACGCAGATGTACCGTTCGGAAAATTCAAATAATAACTCGTTTCGTTATATTGTTTTTCAAAAGCTAAATTCAATTTCACACGCGATGTCTGTTGGTTCAAAGACATCGATGTATTACCGAAACTGACATCTGTACTTGTAGCAGCGAGTCTGCTGATATCTGCGTTGATGGCGTCCACTAATTCTTGAGGACTGTAATTACCTGCCGACACCGTAATTGTATAGTCATGATTGCCATTGTTGATTCCTGGCGAGGTTCCCTTAATCGCAAAAAAATTACTTCCGAAATCGTTGTTGATGGTGTACCACGTATAAGGAATTTGCACGGAATATAATTTGAGCGATACCACGTCTTTCAATGGGTCAGATAGATTAAAAGTGAACTCCGTTGATAGAGCATCTTTGTTGTCGCGGTATTGACTATCAATACTGATAACTCGTTTGATAGTTTGTTGTAACAACGGATTCAACTGTCCCGTCGTATAAGCTAAGTTGCGTGTATATCCAACGGGTGCTTCGTTTTCTCGACTTGGTTGAGTTTCAGTCAACGTTGTCGGTTTCGGTGCATTGTTGTTAAATCCTTCATCTGTTGCGCGTTGTTTTATTTTGTCTTCTTGCGAGATGTTTGTATCTATTTCTTCCACGGGCGCATTTGGTTCTTGGATTTCTTGATTCTCTTCTTCGTCTTCTTCTCCCAAATCAAAAAAACGAGTATATATGTCTTCAAAAAAAATGGCCAATTGGGTACCACTTTCTCCAGGAATGTTTTTGTATTTGTTAATATTGAATATGATTTTGGCTTCTAATTCACGGTCACTTGGATTGTGATTCAAATCCAATATAGTTAATAATTCTTCTTCGCTGTATTTACTTATATCGTATTCATCGGATTTCATTGTTGTTATATTTCAATATATAAACCTTCTATATTATTATTTTTCGTTTTTGTTTTTGTTGTCTTGTTTCACAGACATTCGCCTTTTGAACATGTCTACAATAAATTTGGTTAAGTCCAGTTTCTTCGAAAGTTCATACAAGAGTTCCACAGGGAAACTTCGTAGACCTTGACCTCGCTTCATATGTTTATTTCCTTTGAAACATAGTCTGTCAAACAAACGCATCACGCTTTCTTCATCGTCATTCATATCGGCGCGGTCAATCCGACAATTTCCAACAAATACATAGCGATTGTAATTTCGGTTATCATATACCTTGTATTTGTCCCGAATTGCTCTATTTTTTACCATTCCTACACCAATGATTTCATTGGTGTCGTTATTCATTTCCAATACAAACATGGTGGATTCGTAGGGGATTTTTTGTGTCACTGCTACTGGGCAACAATAAATACAGCCCTTGTGGTTCAATCGTTCCCGGTAGTTGACGTTTTCTTGCCACGTGGTATTGTTAAAGCGACTCGTCATAATGAACTTGTTCATGGCGATTTTGAAGTCTCTTAGTCGCTGTTTTTCAAGCATCTGTTCTTCCATCTTCTGTTGGTATTCCGACATATTGGATTTTTTGTTTCTTTGATATAATAAATAATCGTTACCATTATGTATTATATATTTTCCTATTCAATTTTGTCATTTATCTTGTTTATTTATTGTATTTATTGTGTTTCCAATGCACTTACTCGTTCAAGCAAACTCGCTACTTGGGTTTCTAAAGATACTGTTTTTGCCTTTTCTGCTTGTAATTGCCTATCCACTTCCTGAAGTGCCGAAATTCCCACAGTAAAAATCGTTTGCTTATCCAGATAGTGAAAATCTGAAACTTTTTGACCATAAACAAACACTTCACTTGGAAGAGATGTTTCACTCGCAACTCTCAATTCAGTCGCAGACACTACTTCTTGGATAGTCACTACAATCTCATTATCACTTGCGTCATACAATCGCAACGTAGAAACAACGTTATCAGAAGCGTCTTTCTCCAATTGAGCGGTATCATAGTCAGACAAAGTGATAATACCGTCAGCATAAGTGCCTTGCTGGTAAATCGTCGGGACATAATCAGTAACCATATTTACAGCATAGGGTAGCACTTGTCTTACTTCTTGGGCGATAAACCCTTCCACTATGCTTTCCGTGCCTTTTATATGCGGGTCCGTGTATTTGTAAAAAGAAGGTTTGAGAAGTCGTAATTTCTCTAACGAAGACGCATCATTAATTTCTACTATGTCTTTCTTTATACGAGCATCACTATACGCTCCAATAGCAGCACTCGTTACAATATCTCCTGTTGCCCGAATCGCTACATTACCGAATCCTGATGTGTCAGATAAACTATAGGCGCCTGAAAAGAACTTACCCGATGATGATAACGATACATTCAATTTAGTAACATCCACAGGATACGCTGGACTCGCGTTATTGACTCCTAATTTTCCGGCATTTGATAACAACATCTTCGTAGAGTTGTTAAAACGAAAACCGATGTCCTGGTCTGCCGCCGCACCTATATATGTTGCTCCAACGTTACTTTGTAAGACAGCATAATTTCCATACGTTCCTGTGCTAATCTGGTCTAAATGCCCGAAGTATGCGTGGTTGCTGAAATTTCCATTATTACCGATAGCAGCGTGACTAAAATACGATAAAGAATCATCTGTATCATAAGCAGCACGAATAGAATTATTGAATGTGGTTAGCGAACCTGTAAATGTATTGTCGGCACTCAACAAAACTCCACCTACACTATCCACATATGCCTTTGTGGTCAATTGCGTATCAGAAGACGGCGTCGCTGAACACACAGGCAGCGCTGCGAACGTTGCTACGCCATTATCCACCACAAAGGCGTCTCCTACCTTGAAATTTCCAGTGATGTCGACTACTCCTGATGATATATCTATCGTATTAGAGGTCACATCTGGTGTGTTGTACGGCAGACCATACACGCGTACGTGACCCGCGTTGTTGCCGGCGTCGTCGTCGTAGTAGCCTCCTATAGCGAGTGTCCTACCGTCCCCACTTAATGATACCATTACCCCCGGTTGATTCTGCACACCGTCACCAAGTATATTTTCAACTACTTTATTCCAACTGCTTCCATCGTATTCATAAATACTTGTATAACCAGTATTGTTATTATACCGAGGAGCCGAAAGGGCAACTCTCGTTCCATCACTACTTAATGATACTGACTTTCCTGATTCGTCACTCGCAGCTTCGCCATCTATATCTGCTCCTAATTGTGTCCAACTGCCTCCGCTATATTCATATACGCGTACATGACCTGCGTTACTCGCAGTGCCGTCATTACCATACGCACCGATTGCGACTCTCGTTCCATCATCGCTTAATGATACTGACTGTCCTGAGTAGTCATTCTCAGCTTCGCCATCTATATCTGCTCCTAGTTGCGTCCAACTGCCTCCGCTATATTCATATACGCGTACATGACCTGCGCTTGACGCAGTGCCGTCATTCATATTCGCCGCGATTGCGACTCTCGTTCCATCACTACTTAATGATACTGAAGCTCCTGAGTAGTCACTCGCAGCTTCGCCGTCTATATCTGCTCCTAGTTGCGTCCAACTGCCTCCGCTATATTCATATATGCGTACATGACCTGCGTCTGTCCCAGTGCCGTCATTCCTCCGCGCACCGATTGCTACTCTCGTTCCATCACTACTTAATGATACTGACCATCCTGACCAGTCATCCCCAGCTTCGCCATCTATATCTGCTCCTAATTGTGTCCAACTGCCTCCGCTATATTCATATACGCGTACATGACCTGCGTTACTCGCAGTGCCGTCATTACCATACGCACCGATTGCGACTCTCGTTCCATCCTCGCTTAATGATACTGAATATCCTGAGTAGTCAATAGTAGCTTCGCCATCTATATCTGCTCCTAGTTGCGTCCAACTGCCTCCGCTATATTCATATACGCGTACATGACCTGCGTCACTCGCAGTGCCGTCATTTAAATAGGCCCCGATTGCGACTATCGTTCCATCCTCGCTTAATGATACTGACCATCCTGACCTGTCATTCTCAGCTTCGCCATCTATATCTGCTCCTAGTTGAGTGATATCTGCTCGGGAGTCTCCTGAAATGGTGTGTCTCACCTTGAAATTTCCACTTATGTCGACTACTCCTGATGTTACATTCATGGTGTCGACTACCTTGAAATTTCCAGTGATGTCGACTACTCCTGATGATATATCTATCGCATTAAAGCTCACATCTGGTGTGTTGTACGGCAGACCATACACGCGTACGTGACCCGCGTCGGTGCCGGCGGCGTCGTCGAAGTAGCCTCCTATAGCGACTGTCCTACCGTCCCCACTTAATGATACCGTTACCCCCGGTTGATTCTGCGTACCGTCACCAAGTATATTTTCAACTACTTTATTCCAACTGCTTCCATCGTATTCATAAATACTTGCATAACCAGTAAAGTTATTATACCAAGGAGCCGAAATGGCAACTCTCGTTCCATCACTACTTAATGATACTGAATGTCCTGATTCGGAAATCCCAGCTTCGCCATCTATATCTGCTCCTAGTTGCGTCCAACTGCCTCCGCTATATTCATATACGCGTACATGACCTGCTCTTGACCCATTGCCGTCATTACCATACGCACCGATTGCGACTATCGTTCCATCACTACTTAATGATACTGACCATCCTGACCTGTCATCCGCAGCTTCGCCATCTATATCTGCTCCTAATTGTGTCCAACTGCCTCCGCTATATTCATATACGCGTACATGACCCGAATCAGACCCATTGCCGTCATTCCTATACGCACCGATTGCGACTATCGTTCCATCCTCGCTTAATGATACTGAATATCCTGAGTAGTCAATAGTAGCTTCGCCATCTATATCTGCTCCTAGTTGCGTCCAACT
>Ga0233436_1001248_pt1 | contig 22228 bp, 24 predicted proteins | sample SI_122_August201_2_FD_182723 | JGI IMG/M metagenome (GOLD analysis project Ga0233436, IMG submission 182723) | Seawater microbial communities from Saanich Inlet, British Columbia, Canada - SI_122_August2016_150_MG | ecosystem: Environmental > Aquatic > Marine > Inlet | place: Canada: British... | reverse complement strand
ATCAAAGGAAAACATAAAAAAACACTAGCTGAATTAACAAAAACTAGTATCTGCGTGAGGTCTTGTTTAGCTCTTAGTTAAGGCTATATTCTTATGTTATCATTGAAAAGTTTATTGAATGTAAGATTCATGCATCTACTAATTCTTTATAGCTTATATTATTATCAATAATATCTTTTATAATATTTTCCGATTCAGTATCATATCTATTTTCTGGATCATGACCTACTCACTCTGAAACTTCTACAATATCAGCTATAACTATTTCTTTTTTACTTTTAAATGTTTCAGGTTGACTGTTCACCTTTCATCAATTAATATTTCATCAATCATTAAACCTTCATCTATTTTGAAATCTTCAAGTATTCTGAAACCTATTTTCTGGAACATAATTAACTTGTTGAACATTAGGTTCTTTAACTTTTTCTTCTTGAACAACTTGTTCTATTCATCAAAAAGGTAAAGTTAAAGCTCCCATTTCTAATCATTCTGGACGTTTAGTAAAATATTTATTTTCTACAGAGAATTCACCATATCCAGAAAACCTTACTTTAATATCATTTTTTAATTCTCAATTTGTATTAGAAGTAATATATTCACTAATCCTTTGTTTAAAAGTATCATACATAGAATCTGTTACAATATAATTTCCATCAGAATCTGTAGCATCCATATTTTCTCACATATAATCATATAACCCTTTATCGCCTTCAAAAAACTCAGTTGCTGTATAATCTCAACTAGTAAGTTTTTCTAAATATGGATTTGTTCCTGTTTCTATAGAGTCTTGATTTGTATTATTATTTTCTACAATTTGATCTTGTTCCATAGAACTAATTTTATTTTTTAAACCTTCCATATTTGATGGAGCTCAATCTATATAAATATAATTATTATCAATATTTCAAATATTTATTCATTCTTTAGAAAGCATATCTATTTGTTTGGCAATATCTGCAATATGTTCCCCAGTCTGTTCATTATATATACCTATAGTTTCATGCATAGGACCAAATGTTGTTTGAGGTTTATCTACAGATAAATCAACTCAAAGTTGTTCCTCTAAAGCTTGTTCTATTTGCTCATATCTTCTATTTTGTTTAATAGTTTCTTGAGATTTTTGAAATTGTTCATTAATATCTTGATCAGATATATCTGGAGTATTATTAGTAGATTCTTGTTCTGGTAAATGATTTACTTCTAACATATTATATTAGTTAATTATTATATATATATATATCATACCATAAAAACTTAATTAAAACAAAAATTTAATACTAATAATTGCAATTATTTAAAAAGATTTGCAAATATATTATTTTTTATATAATATATTTATATTTTATATATTTTAATATTTTTTATTATGAAAAAAAGTATAATAGTTTTATTGTGTCTTGTGTTTTTGATTTCTTGTTGAGAAACTAGTATAGAAGTTAATGATGACTGAGCTAAAGTTAATGTTCCTTGAGCCAAAATAGAAGTAAATGATGACTGAGCTGAAGTTAATATTAATCCTGCTGAAATAATTGAAGTGGTAGAAAAATTAGAGGATTTTGGAGAAAATAATAATGAAACTATTTCTATTGATACCAATCAAAGTAAAGAAGAAATAATTAATTCTCTATGAGTATTAATTAATGATAAAGTATGAAAAGAAGAATTAGAAAAAATGTCTAATGAAAAATTAAGTATTCTTTGATGATTATGAACTGTTGCTATTGAAACACTTTGAAAAGAAAATATTATAAAAATGACTAAAGAACAATGAATTGCTATTAGTTCTATATGAGTTGTTAATATAGAAAGAATTGGTTGAGATGCCTTAATTCAAATGACTGCTGAACAATTAGAAAATATACAATAAAAAAAATACTCAAAATGAGTATTTTTTTTATTGTATTAATTATTTCTTAAATTTTTACAGAAATAACTTTACCCTCTGAATTTTTAAAACCTCAAAAGATAATTATTATTCAATCTATTAAAGCCCAAATTCATAATCAACCTAAAGTAAATAACATTAGGAATCCAGTTCATATTTTTCAATTATAAAATCTATGAGCTCAAAATACTCATAAAAAGAACCATAATATAATCGTAATAATCCAATCTTTATTTATACTTTTTTCTTCCATAATATTAAGTTAATAAATTAAATGTATTACTATTATAATAATTAATCTAAAAAAAACAAATTATATTTTTCACCTAAATTCTAAATACAATATTCAAGCATATATTCAAAATAAAACTCAACCATAAATAATAAAATCTGTATATAATCAAATAGAGTAATTATTTAATAAAAAATAACCTAAAAAATATACAACTAATCAAATAAATATATTTTTTGAAATAAATTTAAATGGTAGGTGGAATTTAATCAAATTTCTAGTATGATAATATCATAAAATAGTTAATAATATTTGACTTAAAAGCGTTACTACTCCAGCTCAAATAAAACTATATTTTGGTATAAGTATAATATTTCAAACAATATTAAAAACTGTTACAATTAAATTTATTTTAAGTAATTTTCCCTGATTTTCTGAAGCTACTAATGAATAAATAAAAACTAAAGATAAAAAATTAAATACTACTACCGCAAATACAACTAAAAATGCATCACTAGAATTAAACATATGTACCGTTTCTATATATCCTCTATTTGCAATTATTTCAATTAAATAATCCCTAAAAAGTACTCATAACACAAAAACTAATCAAGCAAAACTAAACATAACTTTAAATGAAATAGAAATTAAATAATCTAAATTATTTTTTTCTATTTCCTCCTCCTTACCAATTGTGGGTTTAACGGATAGTCTTTTAAAAGACTTAGTTAAACTTGGTAAAAGTGATGTCATATAAAATCATCAAATAACCATCAAAACTTCTACTATTTTCATAGGTAGACTATATAAAGCAATACTCAGATCTCAAGGATTAGATCATTCCATAAGTGATAATATTATAACATCCACCTTGAAATAAACAACTGATAAAAATAAAGCTAGACCATAAGGAAGAGATATTTTAATAAGATGTTTTATATATTCCCAATCAAAACTAAAACCAAATTTTACTATTCTTCTAGCATATAAATAATTAAGTATAGTATTTATAAAAACAGAAATCACTCAAGCTGACATTATATACAAAAATGGTGAAAAATAAGTACTTGTCTCTATAAATTCCTTTGGATAAGCTAAATAAGCAACAATTCATACTACTCATAAGTTCACAAGTTTTGCTAATATCAATGTAACTGCACTATATTCTATTTTCATATTTGCTTGCATAAGAGCAAGTATCGAAGAATTCAATAACTGAAATATCGTAAATACTGAAGCTATTATTATAGAATAGAGTGCAAGCTCTGAATTATATCCAGGTAGGAAATAAGCTATTCAAGTAGCTAAAAATAATATAAATATTCATAAAATAAGTCTCAAACTCATAACATTTCATACTATTTTTTTTGTATCAGATTTGTTATTAGTAATTTCCCTGATAGTAATTGCATATAATCCTAAATCAGCCAAAAAAACAAATATTCATATATAATTATATATTTTACTATATAATCAATACAATTCTAGAGTTAAATAGTTTGTAAGTAAACTTATAAGAAATATAGCTATTATTGCTGTACCTACCTTTGACAATATCTGAGATATTGTATTTGAAGCTATTTTTTTAAACATTTATATTTTTATAATTAAAGTTATTTTACATATTCTATCCAAAAAAAAAATTAAATCTAATTAGATTTAATTTTTTCACTTTACAAATACAATTTATATAATAAAATAATAATCAAATTACTTTAATAAGAATTATATAATTAATGAGTAAAAAAATTGTTGTAAATATAATTACCGTATTTGTTATAGCATTTATAGTAACAGGTTTGTATATGTTTAATAATTGATATATTGAAAGATTTTTTCCTAATATAAAAAAAGTAGATAATTTGCCAATTGATATAAAAGAAAAAATCGAAGGGATTAGTCATAGTGGGACATTAACAGAAGCTCAAAAGTTAAGTATAAAAGAAAAAAAATCTAGAATAGATACTATTAAGAAAAAACTGGCTTTAAAATGACTTATAATGAAATGAGACATAAATATAAAAAATCAAGAATATACTATAGCATTAACTAAATATTTAAAAGTACATAAAGAAGTACCTGATGATAAAGAAACTATAAAAAAACTATGAGATATATATTTTTTCTTGAAGAAATTTAAAAATTCATATTCTTATTATGAAAAAATTAAAGACTATGATAAATTAATAAAAGATAAAATCGTTATTTCATTATTATTCTCAAAAATTCCAAGCTGAGAAAATTTAAATACAATTGCTGAGGAACTAGAAAAACTATGATTAACTGAAGAAAAACTATTTTATTATAGAAATTCCATAAACTGTGAAAAAAACTTTACTTCTTGTATAGAAAACTTTAAAAAATACATAGAAAATAATTCTGAAAAAGGTCTAAAAACAGATGAATTGAGAAGTATAAAAAAGGCTTTAACTACTTATGAAAATTTTTGAGTAAATGATCCTATTTATAAAAAAGCACTTATAACTTGAGCATTTTTTGAAAATTGATTATACCCTGTTGCAATTAAAACCTCAAATAAAATACTAAAATTAAAACCTGATTATAAACCTATATTAAAGATAAATGCTAAAAGTTATTATGAATTATGAGACTATATAAATGCTAAAATAAATTTATTAAAATATTATAAGATAGTAAAAGAAGATCCTGAAGCTAGTTATTTTTTATGAGTAATTTATGAAAAATTAAGAGAATATATACTAAGTACTATACATTTTAAAAGAGCATTAAAAACATGATATGAAGATGTAGATAATTTAAATAGGAGAATTTTATATAACTATTATGCTTTATGAGAAATAGAAAAAATGCTTGAAACTCTTGAAAATATTATAAATAAATGAAGTGATATAACACAAACAGATTATAATATGGCTATTTTTTATCATATAGTAAATGAAAAATTAGAAAAAGCTGAAACTTTTGCAAAAACATCTATAAAATTATATCCTAAAAATGAAATTTTTTATTGATATATGTGATGGATAACAATAGAAAAAAAAGAGAAAGAATACTCAGTTGCTGAAGAATACATAAAAAAATGACTAGAAATAAATAAAATAAGTCCTATGTTAAATTTTGTAAAAGCAAAACTAGAGCTAGCTAAATGAAATAAAGATAAAGCAATAGAATATTTTAAAAAAACAGCATCTTGAGATATTAATTGAGATTTTGGTAACCTATCTAAACAAGAACTTGAAAAAATAAAATAAATAAATATTTATTTTATAATCTAATAATAAAAAATTATGAATATAGAAAAAAATGATATAAATACAAAAAAATTAAATAAAAAAGAATTACTAGAACAACTAGCTATAGATATATCTAGTAAATTTTGAATTGATAATAAAAAAGCTGAAAGCTTAGTAAAAAAAGAAACCTTAGAGTGAATTGATTCTCTAAAAGCAGAGCTTACAGAACAACAAGATTTGAGTGAAAAAGAAATAGAAAACCTATTTTTAACACTTAAATGAGCATTAGAAATTATAGAAAAGTCTTCTAAGATAGAAATTAAATCTCTTAAAGAAGATATTGAAAAATCTATAAATATAGATGATTTTAGCAATAATATAGAAGCTTACCTACCACCTACTCTTGTTATAAAAGCTAAAAATCCGACTAATCCACATGAACATTTATTAGGTTTTGCACTATGAACTACTAACTCTATCTATACAACTGTGGATATATTACTCAAAATATGAAAAGGAATAATACAGACTCCATATCACCTATATATGATAATAAGCTGAAAAGCTGAAACTGATAGTTTTAGAAACATATAAAAAAAGATATAAATATTTATATCTTTTTTTGTTCACAATTTTTAACAAAATTGTTAATAAATATGATTTTTGTTTAATAATTGTTAAAAAATTATAATTTTTTATGTTCAGCTAATTCTAATAAACTAATTACATTATCACTTGTAGATTTTACTAAACCTGATCTTAAATTAGCCCATTCTACTAATTCATCATTTGATGATATTAAAAGATAATCCTTTAATAAATTATATTTATCAACACAGTTTTTAAAACCAGAATTATTTCATAGATTTTTATATAAGTTACCTCTTGTTATTATTGTATGCGTAATATCTCTAATTTCTTTTCTTACATTATAATCTTTAAATTGTTCTATATCTAATTCTCAATCTAATTCTAAAGCTTCCATAACTAATAATTAAAAATATATTTTAATTATTATATCACACATTTCCATATTTGTCAACATTAATATTTTTCATCCAAAAATTCTATTTCTAATCAAAACTTATCTCTTAGATGATAAGCTAATAATTTTGGTCAAATTTTTTCTGTTTCATAATGACCTCAAATTAATACTGACTGCTCTAACTCTTTTGCTAAAATCATCTCATGATGAACTCATTCTCAAGTAATAAGTACATCATAATTTTCTTCTTTTGCTTTTTTTACTTCAGATAAAGCTCAACCTGATACAAAAGCTATACTATTTATATAATCTTTGTTTCAAAAATTATAAAGTTTTTTTAATAATTGCATTTGTTCTGCATATGGTGTTACCAAATTTGAGATATGTACAGCTTTATCAAACCTTAATCAAAATCAAATAGTATTTCATTTGTATTCACAAAAATCTAATACTTCATATTCTCACTCTTGTAATCCAAAAATATTTATAAAAGCTTTCATTAATCAAGCATTATTCCCTACTTCCTTATGAGCATCAAGTGGTAAGTGACAAGCATAAGATGCAATATCATTTTCTATCATTTTTTTAGCTCTTACATATGGTAATCATACAAGTACTTGTTCAAATCACCAAAAAAGTCAATGATGAGATATTACCATATCCACTCATTTTTCTACAGCCTTATCAAATATATAACTACTTGAATCAACTGCATATCATATTTTTTTTATTTCCTCTTTAGAAGAATCTATCTGTAATCAATTTTTTGAGTCATCAGTGTATTCAGATATATTTAGATATTCATCTAAATATTTTATTAATTCTTTTTTGTTCATAATTTTATTTTTATTATTAAAATACGAATTGTTTTCTTTTAATGTACATACATTAGTAGTTAATACGAAATATAAATATATTTTATTTATATAATTTTGTCCCAACCCTAATGATATCTACTCATTTTTCAAGTGCTATTTCATAATCTCTTGATGTTCAAGCTGACACAAATCAATTTTGCAAGTATTTATTTCTAAGATTTATAAGTAAATCAAATTCTGCTTCTTTTTCTTGCTTAGTGCATTCTGATTTTCATATACAAGAAAATCATATTAAAGATACATTTTCCATCTCTCAAATCACATCTAAAAATTCTGGAATTTTTTCAATATCTATTCATCATGGTTTTGTTTTATCTACATTTATTTGTAAAAATACTTGTATCCAATTTCACTGTTTTCATGCTATATTTTCAATTTTTTTTAAATGTTTCATATCATCTAAACTATGTACAACTGAACAATATCTTATTATATCTTTTATTTGTTTTGATTGAATATTTCATATAAAATGTAGTTTTTCCCTATTTATTTCTTTTTCTTTTAATATTTCTATTCTATTTTCTCATATTCATTCTAAAATCTCTGGATAGCTCTTTTCCAAATTTTCTATAATTTTTTCTGTAGTTTGTTTATCATGATACTTAGTAACTGCAAGTATTTTTGATCCAGTTTTTCTAAACTGTTCTAATAATTCTTTGTTTAATTTCATATTTTTTTTTAAAATAATAATTTATTTCCATGTTCTCTCAACCATTTTTTATGTTCTTTATAATCTGGCATAATATTTTCAACTATATTCCAAAAATTTTTACTATGATTCATTTCTCTTAAATGTGCTAATTCATGAACTATTACATAATCTATAGTTTGTTTTGGTGCTCATATTAAATAAAATGAAAAATTTAAATTTTTTCTACTAGAACAACTTCCCCATCTAGTTTTTGCACTTGTTATTCTAATATTATTGTATTTGAATCCATTTTCTTCTGCTATTTTTGCTACTCTAGTTTTTATATATTCTTTAGCTTCTTTTTTCAATTTTTTTACTTCAGTTTCTGATACTACTTTTTTTTCTGAATGCTCTTTTATTTGTTTATCTATCCAATCTTTGTGTTTATCAACAAAATCAAGAATAGTTCATTTAAGCATAAAAACTGGAGCTCTGACAGTTAGTTCCCCATTTTTTATCCTCATAGAAATAGACTTTCTCATTGATCTTATTATTTTCATAGTATGTTTTTTATAATTAACTATTCCTTCAAAAACTCTTTTGTTGCATTTATTACATTTTTAAACCTATCTGCATGTAATTGTATTCATCAAAAGTATCTAGTAACTACAACTATAATATTTATAGCTTCTGCTCTTTGTAATTCTCTAAGTATACAATTCCCTGCAGCTGTTTCTCAATCATCATTTTTTCATTCAAGTACACTTCAATTTTCTAATTTTATTCTATATGAATAAGTATTATGAGTTGCTTTCTGGAAATATTTATCTTTCAATAACTCCTTCATAAACTCATGTATTTCTTGTTTTGTTTCTACATATCATCAGACTACTGTGTATTTACTCTTCCTATCTACAATCACATTCTGTAATATTTTCCTCTTAAAATTTGGTTGTTTCCCTCAAAAATCAAGGGATAGTTTATTAGTCATGGTTTTATATTATCTAAATATATATTTTTTCAAAGTTTAACTCTATTTGACTTTTTATATTTTTTACATATAATATAAATACATATAAAAAAGGAGAAAATAAAGTGAAAAAGATTATTAATAGTTTGATTGTTGGTTTGACTTTTCTAGCTTCAAGTAATGCTTTTGCATTTAAAGCTGGGGAAATAGAAGTACTGAAAGTAATACCTGATAATATTAGTTTTTTAAAATGGATAAATTTAAATCCTAATTGTGAAATTATTCATATAAATGCAATTATAAATTGGGAAAGAGCTGCATATAAAAATGATATAAATGAAGGTATGGGTCACGTAATTTTTACAAAAAATGATATTTCATGTAACAATAAACCAGAATAAACTATAACTCTTATTTAAAGAGCCTCAGCTATGCTGGGGTTTTTGTTTTTTAAGTATTTATTTAAAACTTCACATACAACTTCAAATTCATTCAATACTTCAACATTAGTAAACCTAATTACTTTTAAATCATATCATTCTAAAATATTAGTTCTTTCTTCATCATATTCTAAAGCTCAGTCCTCATAATGGCTATCTCAATCTATCTCTATAACTAAAGATAATTCTTTACAATAAAAGTCAACTATAAAATTATCTATTGGTCTTTGTCTGAGTACTTTATACTTCCATCATTTTAAAAAATCAAACCATATTTTTTTCTCTGTTTTTGTCATATTTTTTCTTAGTTCTCTTGCTCTATCTTTTAATTTTGAGTTGTATGGTAATCTATGATTTGAAAAAATTAATCATCTAGATTTTAAAAACTCACTATCTATATTCATCATAATTTTTTTGTTTTATCTAATAACTCCCCCTACTTTAGTTATTATAGTTTTCTCCCCCTCCAAGAGGGGGAACTTTCTTTTTTTTCTAGTCTCCCTCATGGAGGGAGATGTCCGCAGGACAGAGGGAGCTTTTCTAGTCCTCCCCTTCCCCCAACTCCAATCTCTCACTCCCCGGCAAAGCCTGCCCCATTAAACTCTCAAGTTCTCCATACATTCAGGTAATAGCAAAAGTAGCTCTTTCTAGATCTTTTTCTCTTTTTTTCCAGTTTTTTTCCATAGCTCTTCTTTCTGAATCGATACCAGATTTAAGATTTCAGAATACATCTACCATCATATTTATTTTTCATGAAAATTCTTCACTTGATAGATATTTATAAAGCATTTCCATTTTTATATCTTTTCATTCTAGAGATTTTTCTACTTTTGATATAGATAACAATTTATCACGTAGCATGTTAGCAACGGCAATAGCAAATTCTGGTATACATACCATAACATCATCTACCATTCAAAAATGTTTTAAATCCTTTGGTAATACTGTAGTTACTAAAATAGCTATATTTCAATTTATTTTTAGTTTATCTTCTTTTAACTTCATAATCCAAGCATCCTGCCACGCTTTTGTATTTTTTGATTCCCAAACTATTACTCATGATTTTTGTCATATATTATTATTAACAGTCTGAATTAAATCTGCTCATTTTATTCATGTTGGTACATCATCTATCTTATCAATAGGAAAAGCTGATAATAAAGCATTTTTTAGATCATCTTCTTGTATATCTCATTGTATTTGTTGAGATCATTGTTCTGCTTTTCTTTTTAAATCATCTATTGTTTTTTTCATTTGTTCTTGTTGTTTCATCATTTCCATTTCTTTCTTTCTGTTTTCTTCTTGTAATTTTTCCATTTTTTCATCCAACTCTTTTTTAGAGCTTTGCTTTAATTGTTCTTCTACTTTTTCTTCTATTTTTTTTCTTTCATCAATCATTTTTTTCTCCATTTCTAGTTCAAAATTTTTCTCCTTATCTTCTAATTCTCTTTGTTTTTTTATCATTTCTAGTTCTTTTTTCCTTGCTTGTTGTTGCTCCTCTTCTGCTTTTTTAAGTCTGTCTCACATATCTTTCATTTCAAGCTCTACTTTTTTTCTTTCTTCTTCTGCTTTTTTTTCAGCAAATTCTTGTGCTTTTTTTCTCATTTCGTTAGTTTTTGCTTCCATTTCTTTCTCAAAAGATTGTCTTTGAGTTTCTTGTTCTTGTTTTAATTTCACTTCTTGTTCCTTTAAAATAGCTGAATATTTTTCATCTGCTAATTTATCTAAATCTATAGATGTATTACAATTTGGACATATTATTTTTTGATTCATTTTTAATTTATTATTTGTAAAATATCGTCATATCTAAAACCTTTTCTAATTAGCTTTTCAATTACTTTCTGTCTTTCATATTTTCATTGTATCTTATTATATTCTTTTTTCAAGTTTTCTAACTCTCAATCCTCAAAATTTGTTTCAAGTAATTCTTCTATTAACTCTTTTTGTTCTTGTCTTTCATATAATTTTTGCCTAATATACATTTTTGATTTTCCTTTATTTTTATAACTTCTAATTTTTGATTCTATTACATCTTCTTCCTGAATTATATTTTTTAATTTTTCCTCTATTATGTAATTTATTTCTTCATCAGATATTCCTCAATAAATTTTTCATTTTTCTGATAATGGTCAGAATTTTTGTTTAAGTTTTATAAATAACTTTCTTGGACTTGGATAATATTTTAAATAATACCAAATAGCATAATCAACAATTTTTTGTGAAATTTCCATAATTTATTTTATTAATATACACTCTTTCTATATACAGTATATTCAAAATATTCTTTTGTAAAGAAAAAAGTCCCACATACTTTCATATGTGGGAACTTTTAATATATCGGTTAAATACTATTTAATATATACTCCTCTATTTCATCAATTTCAATTACATCAGTATGGATAACTTTTTTATCAGCTAAGTCTGTAATAGGCTTAGGTATATCAGTTCCAACTTTTTCTGCAATTGCTTCCAAAGTAGAATCACAACCATATGCTTCTGACATAGTTTCACTGAACTTCGTCCACTCAGCTGTTGAACTAATAATACAAGGACCTTTAATTTTAAGTTTCCTATAAGATACAAAAGCAGTAGCTGTATGAGGATCTATTGTATAACTATAATCATTACTTACATCTCTAATCATAAGAACTATTTCTTCTTCTGATGCATAATCAGCATCAAAAACCTCTTGAATACTATCCATCTCTTTTTTTGTAAGTTGAAAAACTCCTTCATTTTCAAGATTTTCCATTAACTCAGTAGTTCTATCAGAGCCAAACATATGAAATAATATTCTTTCAGGATTACTTGGACGTCTAATATCCATTGCTGGACTATTAGTGTTTTCAAAATCTCTATTTACAGAGTATTCTCCATCCTTAATAAACTTTGTCAGAACATTATTCTTATTTGATGCAAGTACTATTTTCCCAATAGGAAGTCCTAACAACTTAGCATAAAAAGCAGCTAAACCATTTCCAAAATTTCCACTAGGAATAACTACGGTTATTTCATCTCCAAAATCTATTTTTCCTTTTCCAACAAGCTCAAAATAACTCCAAAAATGATAAACTATCTGAAAAATAATACGTCCGAAATTCACAGAGTTAGCAGCAGACAATTTATAACCTGCATTCTTTACAGCTTCATTAAAAGAATCTGATTTAATCATCTCTTTTAATGCTTTCTGAGTATCATCAAAATTACCTTTAACACCGATAACTTTTAGATTTTCACCTGACTCTTTTACCATCTGCTGTTTTTGAACATCACTTGTTCCACCATCAGGATAAAGACAAACAACTTTTGTATTAGGTAAATCCCTAAATCCAGCTAAAGCAGCAGGACCTGTATCACCACTTGTTGCAGCTAATACCAAATACTTATTAGCTTCATCTTGTGCAAGTACACTTACAAGCTTTGGGAATGGCTGCAAAGCCATATCCTTAAATGCTCTAGTTGGTCCATGCCACAGTTCAGAAACACTCAAATCATTAGTAAGTCCAACAACTGGTACAGGATTTTGTGTATCATCAAAACTATCATAAACACTGACAGCTTCCTGAATAACTTCATCCTTTAAATCAATACCAAACTCTCTCAAAATCTTAAATGCAAGATCTTTATATGAAAGAGTAAGCATTTCCTCAATTAGTTGTTCATGAAATAAAGGAATCACATCAGGAGCCCAAAGTCCTCCATTTTTAGCTGCTGGATTCATAATTGCATCTGAAAATAAACAGCGATTTTCACCACCTCTTGTACCAACAAAATTAGTATATATCATTTTTTCTCCTGTATTTCCTTTTACAATATCTTCTCTACTTCTTATATTCCAAGTATTTTCCATTTAACCTCTCCTTTTTTGTATTCTTAAAAAACTTTAAGTGATATATTTATAAGAATAAAAAGATAAAAGTCAAAAAAAATTGACTTTTTAATAAAATATTTTATTATTCTATTTAAACAAAATAATAAATAAAATAGAATGCGTGCACCATATAGAAGATATACAGTTAACAAAGAAAGAGTCTCTTCAATTTAATAGATGAGACTCTGACTTAAATACACAAGGAATAATTAACCAGGATATAACTTGACTAATAAATAGTTCAAGCTTTTTAGTCTCTGGTATTTTAGCATGAATTTGAATATGATATATTATCTCAAAAAAAATAAATAAATCAAAATATGAAACAAAACTTATTAAAGAACAAAAGAAAATAAAAAAATTAGAAAAAGAACTAAAACAAGAAAAAAGATCATATCAGGAAGATCTTACTGAAGCAGAAATAAATTATTATAAAGGTTTTAACTCTATATTAGAAATATTAAATGCTATATTACTTGAAACAAATAAGGATTGAAGAATAATAACCGTAAATAATAATATTAACGATAAATTATGATATTCTAGAAATGAAATGATTTGAAAAAAATTAATTGATTTTGTACCAAATGAAAGTTTAAAATTATTTAATAGAACCCTATATTGATTAACTAGTTGAATTCTCTCAAATGATTCTTATTTTGAAGTACAACTATTAAATAAACAAAATGAAATTATTTATTTTGAAGTTTGATTGATGGTATCAGAAATATCTGAAAAAATATCTTATATATTTACTGATATAACTACAAGAAGAAATACTGAAAATGCAAATATTCAAAAAGGTAAAGAATTAAAACAATTACATAAAGAAGAAACTAAACTGAGAAAAGAATTAGAAATTGCTTTAAAAAATGCAAAAGGAGTTACCTCTACAATAAGTCATGAATTTAGAAATTGATTTGCAAATGTAGATGCAATTATTTATGATTTACTATCAACAACATTAACTCCAGAACAATTAAATTCAGTACAAAGTATAAAAAATATTATTGAAATGATGTTAGATTTAAGTAATAGTATACTTAATCTTGCAAAAATTAGAGAATGAAAAATGGAGCTAGAAAATATTAGCTTCTCTTTATGAAAAAATTTAGATGAGGTTTTATCATTAGTTTATAAAAAGATTAAAGAAAAATGACTTTCTTTATTTATAGATATTGATCCAAAAATATATGAGAACTATTTATGAGATCCAACTATGTTAAAATTGATATTTATAAATATTTTGACTAATTCTATAAAATTCACAAGCTCTTGAAGTATTTGATTTAAAACTTATATAGAAAAAGACAATATAATATTTGAAATAATAGATACTTGAATATGAATAAAAAAAGAAAATATAGAAAAAATCTTTGAAGCATATACTCAAGAATCAGTTGAAACAGCTAGATTATACAAATGAACTTGACTTTGATTAAGTTTAGTAAAAGAATTAACTACACTTATGTGATGAGAAGTAAGAGTAGAATCTATTCTATGAAAATGATCAAACTTTATAGTTTCACTACCTATAAAAAAAGATAAAAATAATGAAAAACTAAATACATTAAAAACTAAGAAAGTAACTCTAATAACAAATGAAAAAGATATTCAATCAATAGTAGAAGAATCATCTAAATATTTATGAAATTCTATTAATGTAGTTAATAATATTTCACAATTACAATTAGATGAAATACTACAAAATAATGAACTTATAATAGTAGCCTGAGACTTAGAAACTGAAGTTTTTAAAGAATATTGAATTTTACCAAATCTTTATTTTGCGTGATATGAAATAAAAAACGAAAATACTATATACTTACCTTTTACTTTTAATAAATATAAAAAATTATTAATAGACTTTTTCATAAAAAAAGACAAAACAGTAATGAAAAATAAAGAAATATTAGAAAGAAATGAAAAAATACTTATCTGAGAAGATGATCAAGTTATAGCATTACTTCTAAAAAGAAAATTACAAGATAGATGATTTACTAATATAGATATTTTCACAAATAAAGCTGATTTAATAACAGCCTTTAATATAACACAATATGATTTAATATTTTTAGACAATAATCTAGAAAACTGAGATAAATGATTTGAAGTAAGTAAAAAAATTAGAGAAATAGAAAAAAAAGAAACAAGTAGAAAAATCTCAAGGATTATTTCTATTTCTTGAGATATAGATGAAGATTTGATTGTTAAAAATATTAAAAATTGAATGAATTGAGTTTTTAATAAACCATTCAAATTTGATAAATTGGATGAATTACTCAGAAAACATATTTGAGAATTAGTTATTTTTTAATAAAAAACAAAGAGATCAGATAAAATATCTAATCTCTTTGTTTTTTATCTTTATCTCTTAAGTGTAAGTATACTGCATACAAACTCCATCTTTCAGTTACTATATAAGCATTATGAATAACATATTCTTCATCTAATATAATTGTTAAATCAGTCTTTTTAATTCATTTATTTATATTTTCTTCTTTAAAGCTAGATAAAAAAGTATTCATTCAAATCTGAGTTTCAATAGCTTCTTCTAATCTAAATTCAGCTATTCTCTTTTTTCTTAGTAATCCACTAACATAAATAAAGTCTATTTCTGAATTATCCATCTCTATAAGACAAGTATTATTCTGATTTGGAAGAGAAGTTATCTTTGCTGCATATTCTTGAACTGTAGTTACTTCTTTAGCTAACTCAGTTATTCTATCATTCAAGACAGCATTTTTAATCTTTAATTCTCAGTTTTCTTCTATTATTGACATAATATATTCTCTACATTTTTCAGATAAACTTGATGCTTTTAATTCTGATAAAATTTTTTCTTTTTCTAACTCTAAAAATATATCTTCTGTATCTAATGACATAATATTTTTATTAATGTGTAATATATTTATATTAATGAAAATAATTATTTGTCAAGAATGATATCCACAACCTTCAACATCAAATTTTTCTTTCCCATCCAAGAATCTTCTGATACATCAAAAATAAGACTTAATTTATTTCAAGCTCTTTCCCCTCTTTTTATTTGTTCATAAAAGTCTCACATATAAAAAGCAAAAATTTTAAATCAATGTTTTGTTGTAAATCTAAGATGATCTCTTCATTTTCATAAAAATTCTAGTTTTTCATATTCTAAATTCTCAACCATAAAAACTGGTTTTGGATTCCCTATTCCAAATGGTTTGTATTTATTTACATGTGATAAAAAACTAAATCATAGTTCTTCAAATCTAACTACTTTATCAACTAATATTTCTTTTTTATATCTTGAAAAATCCTGTTTGTTTAATTCTGTGATTACTTTTGTTTTAAATTCTCCAAATTTTTCTTTACTTATAGAAAATCATGCAGCTTGTTTATGTCATCAAAATGCAATAAAATATTCTTTGTATTTTTCAAGTATATCTATTATAGAATAAAACTCTGGGCTTCTACAACTAGCCACTAATTTATCTCACTCATCTTTTAAACATATACATGGTCTATATAGTTGTTCTGTTATCCTTCATGCTACTATTCAAATAATTCAGTGTTCTATAGCTGGTGATATATAAAAAATAATATTATCATTTCTATTTATCTTGTTCATTGCATCATTTGTAAACTCTTTTGTTAAGAACTTCCTTTGTTCGTTTAATTGTTCTATTTCAGCTAGTGTTCTATTAAGTGTATCTCAATTATTTAATATTAAATTTACTGCTTTGTATGGACTATCCATCCTCCCTGCTGCATTAAGTCTTGGTCATATAGTAAAACCAAATAAATCTGCATCTAAATCATCATGCATTTTATCTTCTATAAGTTTTCTAATTCATTTACTTCTTGATTTTTTGATTTGTTTTAGTCATTCTTGTACTATTATTCTATTTTCTCATGTAAGTTTCATACAATCAGCTACTGTTCATATTGCTGCTATATCTATTGATTCTTTTATATATTCTCTTGCTTTATTATCAGGAAAATATTCATAAGCTAAGGCACTCATTAGTTTAAATGCTACTCATGCTCATGCTAGATTTTTATATAAATAATCACAATCATTTCTTTTTGGATTTACCATTGCTATGGCTTCTTCAGGGATAATTTCTGGTACAGCATGATGATCTGTAATTATTATATCAACTCATTTTTCTTTAGCATATTTTATTACATCTACATCTCTAGTACCACAATCTACAGTAATTATTAAATCTACATTTAACTCAGCTAATTCATCTATGAAATATTTTTTTAATCAATAACCATCTTTTACTCTATGTGGTAATCTATAACTTACTTGCATTCATATTTTTTTGAAAAAATGCATCAAAATAGATGTAGAAGTTACTCCATCTACATCATAGTCACCAAAAATAATCACTCTTTGTTTTTTTTGTTCAGCTTCCTTAATTCTTATCACTGCTTTGTCCATATCTTTTAATAAATATGGATCATGTAAATCATCTATACTTGATTCTATCTCAAATTCTCAGTCAGCAAATCTAGCTTCTATTATTTTATCTATTGATTCACTTAAAGTATTTCTATCATACTTTATAATATTTTCCTTTAGGCTTGTTTTTTGTTGCATATTTAAAATTTTATTAAATTTTATAATAGTATATATATAATATTTAAAACTCAAAACAAAAATAAATATATAAAAATATATCTTTATTTTTGTAAATAATATATTAAATTAATTCTAATTCCTTATTATATTTTTCTCTGAATAACTCCTGAAATTCAATTATTGATTTATCAAAATCTAATGGTTTATTAACAACTCAATCAAATATTCAATCTTTAAATTTTACTTTATGATCAGCTGATGATAATATAATTAATGTATCTGTATCAAATTCTCTAATTTTTTTAGTTGCATCAACTCAATTCATTATCGGCATATTATAATCCATAATAACAAGATCATATTCTCCCTCTTTTACTTTAGTTACTGCTTCATGTCAATTAATAGCATGCTCAATATTTTCTTTTTTAGCTCATTTATTAACAAACATTTTTCATACTATTAATTGTATTAAATGTTCATCATCTACTATTAATACTTTTAAATCTTTTATATTTAATACTTCTAAATTTTCTTTTATGATATCTTTTTTATTTTGCTTTTTTTCTTCTATAAATCATTCATCAATTGGTAAATTTAAATTAAAAACTGTTCATGCTCATTTTGTTGAATTTATAGATATTTTTCATCACATACAATCAACTATTTGTTTAACTATATTCATTCATAATCAAATTCATCAATACTTTCTTTCTATACTATTATCTTCTTGATTAAACTCTACAAACAAACTATCTATTCATTTTTTAGTCATTCATATACCTGTATCAGAAATATATATATTTAAATTATTATTTTTATAAGTAAAAGTAATTTTTATTCAACCTTTTTCTGTAAATTTAACAGCATTAGACAATAAATGTTTTATAATTTTTTTTAATTTTATTTCATCACTATTCAATATAAGATCTTTATCTATTTCTTTAATATCAAAATTAAAAATTAATCCTTTTTCTTCTACTTTATATATATACTCTTCCTCAATTTCAAATAACATTTTTCTTAAATTAAATGATTGTTTATTTAATATAAGTTCTCAATCTTCTATATTTATAAAATCTTCAAAATCATTTATTAAACCACTTAAACGTTCAGATGCTTTTCTAAGAATTTTATAAGAGCTTTCCATTTCTTCTTGATTATCTACTGATCAATTATTAACTAAGTTTCAAGATAAAGTCATTATAGGTGCTAAAGGTGTTCTTAATTCATGCATTAATTTTGAAATAAAAGCTGCTTTTAATTTTTTATCATATTCTAACCTTTGCTTATCATTATCTACTTGTTGTTGTATAATTATTTCTTTTTCTCTTATATAAGTTAAATCTTCTATTATATTTCAATATCAAATTTTTTTTCCATCTATAGAATATAAAGGATATATTGTAGAATGAATAACATAAGTTTCTCATCATTTCTTTTTTCATTCTATCTCTAACTCCCAAATAATATCATTATTAATTCTATTATCTAAATCATTATATTCATAATTAGATGATTCTAAATTAGTAAATATATTATGCATAGATCATTGTAACTCGAAACTATTATAACCTGTAAATCTTTGTAATCATTCTGTAGAATATATAATATTTCAATCTAAATTAGTTTCACAATAGGAAACCATTTTTTCCATATTTTCTAACTTTTTTGCCTGTTTTTCTAATTTTTTAGATGTGTTATCTAGTTGAATATTTATTCTATCCAATATTATACTTTGATTATCAATTTTTTCTCAATTAGCATTTATATGTTTCAAAGCTCATACAACTTCTTGTTTATTTCATTCTCAATTTATTATTATTTGTTTTGTTACATTATTAGCTATTTTTCTAATTAATGAAATAAAATAAAGCAAAATAATTAATATTCATAAAGATTCAGTTAAATATTTAAAATTTTTTGCATTTTTATTAGTTAAACTTATATCATTAAATAATTCATCTATATCATTAAATATTTCTTCACTAAATATAAAGTATTCTTCTTTTATTTTATTAACACCAGCAACTTCTATTATTTTTCTTAATTTTTCTAACTTATTAAATATTTTAGCTATTTTTTTTGCAGTCTCATAATTATCTACTTTTTCATTAATATTAAATAAAATTTTTTCTATTCTTTTTGTTATTTGATTTATAACTATAATTGAAGATGTCTTATTTTTATAAATATCATTAATTAATCACTTTTCTACTAATCATTCTAATTCAAAATGAACATTATTATCTACTGCTGAATTATTATAAAAATTATCTGAAAAATTATATAATCCAATTCAAGCTATTATTCAAACAACATTTACTCAGATTGATTTTTTTAATTGAGTCATTCCACACTTAAAAAAATAATCTTTTTTCTCTGTTATTAATTGACCATTACCTTCTCTTAATTTTTTCATAGCTATTCTTAAATATATTATTTCTATAATTTATATATATATAAATTATAGAAAAAGTCAATGTTTATATTATAAGTAAATTTAATTTATGTTAAAAACATAAATTAAACTTGTAATTATTTATTTTTTAGTACAATACTATTACTTTAAACATGCTCCCGTAGCTCAGTTGGAAGAGCACAAGGCCGCGAACCTTGGTTAGCGTGGGTTCAAGTCCTGCCGGGAGTACCATTAAAACAATAAAAATATGAATAGAAATGATGATATACTACATTGAGTTACTCTTGTTATGATACTAGATTTTCTTGTTGAAGAGTATGGTTTTGAAGAACTATCTAAGTTAATAAGAATAAATTGTTTTGCTAGTAATCCAAGTAAACAATCTAGCCTAAAATTTTTAAGAAAAACTGAGTGGGCTCGTAATCAAGTTCAAGGTTTATATGTAAGAACAATGCTTGAAAAAAAGAGTAAATAAAGTTTATTCTTTTTTTTGTAAATATAAATAAAAATTTACTCAAATCTAAGTGCATCTATTTGTCTAAGTTTAGCTGCTTTACATGCTAGTAATATCAGTAAATCTTGATAACATTTCAGATTGATTCATTATACTATATTGTAAATTTTCTAAATTTGTAACTAAAAAATACTTACTAAATAGTAAGTATTTTTTAGTTTCCACTCAAATTTTTCATTTTATCTGGCAATACATCATAACATTGCTTAGCTAACTCTCAATCTATATATCAAGCTTCTAAATACCTTTTTAAATCACTTTCTCTTATTCATAAACTTTCTTTATTATATCAAGTTAAATTTATAAGTCTTTTATCTCTACATTGACTAACTATTACTTTTTTCATTTCTTCTAATCAATAATCAAAGATTTCTTTTGTTATTAATCATTTTTCTAAAAATAATTCTAAATCTTCATATTTAAAACTTCAATGTTTTATTAATATATATATTCCTTCTTTTGTTTCAGGATCATTAAATTTTAATGATACCATTTTATTTAATATATCTGCATAAAATAATATATCTAACCAAGCCCTATAGTACTCTTTAGAGTCTATACCTATAGGTCAAACTTCTTTTCATCATTCTATTTTATACATATTGTATAATCATTCTTCTTTTCTTTCTATATATCAAGCTAATTCATAGGCTTTTCCATTTTCTAAAAATGGTCTTTCTTGTATATTAGCTATGGTCATTATTATCTCTCATTTTTGATTTACAAAGTAATTTATGTTTCATGTTCTTAAAGACTTTAAGGAAAATACTCAATCTTGAATATATTTTATTTCTATTTTTCATTTAGCATATTTTTCTATATTTTTTTTTAATGTAACTTCTGTTACTAATCTATAAACTTCTTTTTCTTGTTGTTCTTTTGTTTTAGATAATTCTAGTTTTACTCAATTTAATTTTCAATTAGTATCATTTAAAATATCCTCAATTCATCTTTGTGATTGAGTTTGTTCTTGAACTATAGGGTCCTGATTATTTAATAAATCATAGTCTAGAGAATGATTCATTCCTATATTATCCATTTTTTATTTATATTATTTTATATAAAATCTTTTTCTTTTATTAATTCCTCTTTTATTTTTATCTTTTTTCTTCTCAATTCATCACTATTTTCATCCAATTTATCTACATAGTTTATTATATCTACCATACTATGGCTTGCTAGTTTTTCTAGTATTATTTCTGATTCTCATATATACTCTCATAAGTCTGCTATTGGTGCTATCCATTCTCAGGCTTTTATATTCACTATTTTTTCTCATACTTCTTTACTATCTCTATTATACACAAATTCTTTTATTTTTGCAACATTCTGTAAATCTTTATCATCTACATTCAAATTCTTTACTCATGGTGAGTTAAATGTATAGGTTTCTTTTACTTGGTCAGCATACATTGTTGTTGCTATTTGACTCAATGCTCATCATAATGAATGTCAGATTATATTAAACTTTTCTCATGGTTTAATTACTTCTTTCTACAAATTTTATTAAGTCTTTTACTTGTTTATCTGGTATACTTCATATAAGCATTTTTCCATCTTCTAGTAAATCTCTCCAATCATTTAATCATTCTGTTCATCTAATTGCTAATGT
>Ga0233436_1001246_pt1 | contig 22240 bp, 18 predicted proteins | sample SI_122_August201_2_FD_182723 | JGI IMG/M metagenome (GOLD analysis project Ga0233436, IMG submission 182723) | Seawater microbial communities from Saanich Inlet, British Columbia, Canada - SI_122_August2016_150_MG | ecosystem: Environmental > Aquatic > Marine > Inlet | place: Canada: British... | reverse complement strand
CGTAGGCTAGGTTCGCGCTCGTCTGCACATTGGGTTCTTTCACGCTAACTACGTATGAATAGCTTTTTCAATTGATTTTTAACGAATTCATTCAAATTAAGTCCCATGTTTTTGGCACGGATTAAAGCATTACGGTGGAGATCACTACCAATGCGTATATTAAATGAACCCTTGCAGGGCTTTTCTGGCTCATAGCCAAGCTGCTCAGATGTTTTGATATAATCCTCAACGGCATTTTTAAAAGATTGTTCTATTTCGGTAACACTTTCACCTTCGTAAGTCACGAGTGCACTAATAAATTGAATCTGACCAAATAAGCATGAATCTTCAGCACTGAATTCAACTGAACCGTAATAGTCTTTGTGTTTTAAAAGTTTCATATTAATCCAACTCTTTGCAATTTCTCTTTTACTTGTTTTACGGCATAAGCTTTCATTTCATTGCCTGGGTGAGGTTTGTGGATATTGTAGGTAATTGTGTGGAACCTCATTCTTTAGCAATCATCGTGGAAAAGTGGAATTGGGGGCTCTCGCTTCTTTTTCCCCAACTGTAAATACTAATCTGATTCAGGTCAGGAGGTGAGAAAATAAAAGCTTTTATAAGTTAGTATTTTCCAATTAACAAATGAGTCTGAAACAGCCCAAATCATTCAACCGGTTTTATCTTGCGTGAAAATCAAACAAAATAGCTTTTTTCTTGCTTTTTGCAAAAAGTTAGCTGCTTCATTATCACTCATTTGTAATGCATATTCATTCAAAATTTCAAATGAGATTTCTGGCTTTAAATATTGCACCGCATTTGGCAATGATTTTAACTTTTCAAATGGTGTCATTAGGTTCTTGTAAGGATAGACTTTTTGCTGCTTTCCTTTATCGTTAGTAATGGTGTCTGGAAAGAAGCAAGGCCGGTGATAATTTATATAGGGGTTCAAGTAAGTACGATTAAATTTATTGATTTCAGGGGCCCATTTTTGAGGGATATGTGTATAGCCAAATATCTTTCTAACAACGGAAGCATTTTTACTTTCAGCCAGTGCATTATCGTTAGAATGTCTTGAACGTGATTTGGTGAATTCAATGTAAAGTTTTTGCAATAATGTAGCGACGCGTTGATTGATATATTCGGAGCCATTATCACTATGAAATCCGAGTATCCCAAATGGAAATGAATCGAGCATTTGTTCCAGTGCAGGCATCAAATAGTGTTCACTGATTTTTTCTACTGAACAAACAATCTCAAACTGAGTGACTTCGTCTACAGCATTGATATGGTATACCCCTTTAACCTTGTCCTGGTCGCCCTGGTGTACCGTATCAATACGAATATAACCTGGCTTTCCTTCAGGTTGAGGCTTCCTTCTTTCACCGATAGGAACCTGCCGTGATTGAGTTTTTGTAAAGTTTCTGCGTTGTCGCTTGTATCGCTTAGAATCCCTTAAATTGTACACGTGAGAAACAGATATTTCTGTCAACCTCTGATAGTCTTTATCATCAAAGATATCATGTGCTCGCTCACAGAGCTTTTTAACAGCATGACCACAGGGTGTATCATGAAGCTCATCAGTTTTAGCGAGTAATTTAATATCCTGATCGGTGTACTTTTTGCTAAATCCATTGCTGCGGCAAGGTGTCCAGTTTATTCTGCCAGTTTCTGTATATTGTTTGATAAGCCGAGTGAGTTGTTGACGTGAATATTCAGTCATTTTTAGCAGGTAGCGAATGACAATTCCTTTGTCTTTTTTTGATAGCGTCATATAGCTGAATTTAATCAGCGTTTTGCGTACAAAGTTGTAACATTCTGTCTTTCTACCCAGGACAGTAAAAGCCACTTTTTGGTTCCCCAGAAGAAAGTCTTCAAGGGATGAAAGTGTCTTCAATTTCTCAATTTTCATAATCGTTCTCATAACGTGATTATGAACAATTTGAGCTATTTGAGACTCATTTCATGTTGGAAATACGTGCCTCGTTCAGACTCATTTCATATTGGACAAGGCTAAGTTTTGCAGTTTAAGAGTTTTCATATTATTATAAGCTCCGATGGCTTAATACTTGTGGTCGTTGGGCTAAGCTTTTAATGGGGCTACTATCCATTCTCATGGAACTCCCGCTGGTTCCATATATTAAGACAGGGTTGATGCGGATCTTTCATACCTCCCCCCCTCAATCTTGATTTTTGTAGTTATTTATAGTCAAAATGAATATTGAAAAGCTAAATAAAATAAAATCTAACCCTGCAGAAGCAGTAAGAGTAGGTTTTGCCATGTTACTAGGATATCTGGTGAAACTCAGATATATGACAAAGCACAATGTTCAAATTGGCTCAAATTTCAGGGCATTTTCCTGGCTAAGAATTACAGGTCCTGGAAGTGTTGTCATTGGTGACAGGGTGAGTGCCTATGCAAGTTTTTTGCGAGTACCCTGTATTGTAACCCATACAAAAGATGCAATTGTTACCATAGGTAATGACACTAATTTCAGTGGTACAAGAATAAGCTGCGTGGATTCGATATCAATTGGTCATGACGCCCTTTTTGGAAGTACCACCATTATTGATTCAGATATCATACCTACCAGAGATATCATCATCGATTCTGAGTGGAAAGAAAAACATGTCCAGGCTATAAATATAGGCAATCATATCTGGACTGGTGTTAATACATTTATTCTTGGAGGGGTTACTATTGGTGATGAAAGTGTATTGGGAGCAGGGGCAGTTATCCAGTCGAAAGAAGTGCCAGATCGGTCTCTCCTCGTGGGCAACCCTGCGAGGAAAATAGGAGTCACCAGGCAGCTATAAATAATATGTTTAACAAAATAAGGACGATCTGGTATATATTGAAATATCAGTACATCTTAAAAAAAGCCACGTTTGGTTCAAATACTCTTATAAAGTGTAAACTGGAGATTAAAGGCTCAGGAAAAGTGACCATAGGGTCAGGTTGTAGTTTCGAGCCTGACCTTTGGGGTGATGACCATGTAACACTTTATACTCATCGTCCAAAGGCAAGGATTGTTATTGGCAATAATGTTACCTTACGAGCTACCAGGTTTGGTTGCCATTTGTCTATCTTAATTGAAAATAATGCTATTTTAGAATATTCCTCCATTTTCGATACCGATTATCATAATCTCGATGCCACAAAGCGTGATGAAATTAAAGAAGGCGGCTTTAATGAGGGTGATAGACCTGTTGTTATCGGAGAAGGCAGTTATGTAGGTTGTGAGTCTTTATGTTCAAAAGGAACCTGTTTGGGTAAGAATGTCATCCTTCTTCCCGGTACTGTAATTGGAACCAAAAGAATTGCGGATAATAGTGTTATTAGCGGAAATCCTGGCAGAATAATAAAAAAATAGGTGGGCTGGAGTATGTGTGGTATTGCTGGAATTTTACAGACTAAAAATCAGGGATCGATAAATGAAACCCTTGTCACCCGGATGATTTCTGTTCTTCGGCATCGTGGACCCGATGAATCCGGAATGTATCTGGATCCATTCATCGGTTTAGGGCATACAAGGCTTAGTATTATCGGGTTGGAAGGAGGTGCTCAACCTCTAAGCAATGAGGACGGTTCTCTGTGGATTGTGTATAACGGTGAAACATTCAATTATGTTGAATTAAGGAATGAATTAATCAGTAAAGGGCATCGCTTCTCAACCACGACCGATACCGAAGTGGTTCTCCACCTGTATGAAGAATTTGGCCCTCAATTTCTACAAAAACTTAATGGGCAATTCGCACTTGCTATCTGGAATACATCTAACAAAGAGCTTTTCCTGGCGCGGGATAGAACCGGGGTCAGGCCGTTATATTACACTCAGGGGAACGGGACATTTCATTTTGCTTCAGAGATTAAAGCGATCTTTGTTGATCCTGCTATTACCAGAGAAATTGAACCGGAATCCCTGGACCAGGTTTTTACTTTCTGGTCGACGTTAAGTTCGAAGACCATATTTAAGGATGTATATGCACTTTCCCCGGGGCATTATATGATTGTAAAAGATGGCCAAATTACGCAACAATCTTACTGGAGCATACCATTCCATGATGAAAAGGAATGCTGGACAGGAACTCAGGAAGAGGCTGAAGAAGAACTGCTTTTCCTGCTAAAAGATTCAGTCAGGCTCAGATTAAGAGCAGATGTTCCGGTAGGAGCCTATTTAAGTGGAGGCCTGGATTCTTCCATGACTACTGCGCTTATTTCCCGCTATTTCAATAATCATCTCAGGACGTTCTCAATGAGTTTTCAGCAGGAAGATTTTGATGAAACCTCATTTCAGCAGCGAATGATCCAACATATAAGAACACAGCACAGCCAGGTAACTATTAGTAATAATGAAATCCGTGATAACTTCCCTCTGGCTATCTGGCATTGTGAAACTCCTTTACTTCGTACTGCTCCGGTACCCATGATGCTTCTGTCAAAATTGGTCAGAGAAAACCAGTTTAAAGTTGTTTTGACCGGAGAAGGGGCTGATGAAATATTTGGTGGTTATAATATCTTTAAAGAGGCAAAAATTCGTCACTTTATGGGGAGAGTACCGGAATCTAAAATACGTCCACGTCTTTTAGAAAGACTCTATCCATATATATTCAAAGATCCATCCAGGGTGCGTTTCTTTTTACAAAAGTTCTACGCTGTCACATCGAAAGATCTAAACGATCCCCTTTTCTCCCATAAAATTCGCTGGCAGAACAGTGGAAAAAATACTTCTTTTTTTTCCGAACAGATTTTAAATTCATTGGATGATTATCAACCATTAGATGAAGTAAGAGAGCAATTACCAGATAGTTTTTATTCGCGTGATACTTTGTCTAAAGCGCAGGTGCTGGAAATAGATGTATTTCTTTCAAATTATCTCCTATCATCTCAGGGAGACAGGGTTGCGATGGCTAATTCACTGGAGATACGCCAACCTTTTCTGGATCACCGGCTGATAGATTTTGCCTTCAAACTTCCGGCAAAATGGAAAATCAAAGGGTTAAACGAAAAATACATACTCAAACGCTCATCCATCGGTCTCATTCCTGAAGAAATCACAGAAAGACCCAAGCAGCCTTACCGCGCGCCGATTCGTGAAGCATTTTTCGGTAACGGCGGGGCTGATTATGTTGATGACGTTCTTTCCAGTGACTACCTAAAGCGAACAGGCTATTTTAATGAGAAAAAGGTTCAGTGGTTAATTAAAAAATATCGTAAATCAGAGGCTTCAAGTGAAACTCAGGACATGGCCTTTGTGGGTATATTATCCACTCAGTTACTGCATCAGCAATTTATCGAAAATTCTTTTTCTGATATTAAACCTGTGCGTCCCGATAAATTTATTAGAGTTCAGAATCAGTATTAACGTATGATTATTTATACTCTCGGTATCAAAAAAACATATGTCTATGCATCTACTTACTTATCGTCATTCCTGCATGTTACCCAGTCAAGCTGGGCACAAGCTTTAGCAGGAATCTATGTTTTCAAATAGCTGGATTCCGGCTAAAAGACTGCCGGAATGACGAGAATTTTTGTTTAGCAAAAATGCAATGGTATGTAGGAGCATAACTAATGTTACTCATGTCAGTTACGAGCATGCCAACTCCGGTATCTTTGCTGAGTTGATAAATAATATCGTGCTATTATAAATAAAAGTAAATATGAGGAGGATTTATGTCAAATGAACAGATGCTTTCTAAAAATGCATTATCTCTGGATCTGGAGAAGGAAGTAGAGAAGATTTGTGACCGGTTACAAGAGCTTCTTGCTAAACAATTAAAACGAAGGGGGCTTGTGGTCGCCGTTTCCGGAGGCATTGATAGTAGTGTTACAGCTGCTCTCGGGGTAAAAGCACTGGGGGCGGAGCGGGTATTAGGACTTATGATGCCAGAGCGTCAATCTGCTAATGAAACACTGCCTCTTAGTAACCTGCTTGCTGAACGCCTGGGTATTGAACAGGTACACGAAAATATTACTGGTGCTCTCAAATCCGTTGGGTTTTATCAACGATATGATGAAGCCGTTCAATTGACCATCCCTGAATATGGAGAAGGGTGGAAGTCAAAAATAGTTACACCCAATGTTACTGAAAGCAAAGGATTTAATTTATTTTCGATTATCGCCCAGACCCCTGACGGTGATATTGTAAAAAAACGGCTATCATTAAAGTCTTATCTAGGTATTGTTGCAGCAACTAATTTTAAACAGCGTGTACGAAAAATGCTGGAATACTATCATGCAGATCGACTAAATTATGCCGTAGCCGGAACGCCAAATCGGTTGGAATATGACCAGGGATTTTTCGTTAAAAATGGTGATGGATCGGCAGATGTTAAACCCATTGCGCATTTATACAAATCGCAGGTTTATCAAATTGCTGAATACCTTGGAGTTCCTGAGGAAATTAGAAAACGCCCGCCCTCTACAGATACTTACTCTCTGGAACAGGGGCAGGATGAATTTTATTTCTCACTGCCGTATGATAAAATGGATTTATGTCTGTACGGTAAAAATAATGGTTTCTCTATAGATTCTATTGCTGACGCGGTTGATTTAACTTCCGATCAGGTTAAACGGGTGTTTAACGATATCGATACCAAACGTTCAACAACAAGTTATCTGCATTTGTCACCTTTATTAATTGAGAATATTCCCGAAATCACAGAGTATAAATGAATAATATGAGGTTCGATTTATGAATGCAGTAGTTGCGAAAGTCAGAGAATATATTGTAGAAAATTATTTATTCGGAGATGATGAAAATCTTAAGGATGATTCTGAATTTATGGAAGAAGGGATTATTGACTCAACCGGAATCCTGGAGTTGGTTACTTTCCTGGAGGATGAATTTTCTATCACGGTAGAAGATGACGAATTGATTCCAGAGAATTTGAATTCATTAAAGAATATTGGATCTTACCTGGCAAATAAAATGTAATTATTTAAATTAGTTTTCCGGTATCGGAGTCGGTAACAATGCTTAACTGGCTGTTGTCCATCAATGTTTCGTATTTTTATTACTACCAGTTTTTGTTTTGACCGACTCCTACACCTCGCGATCAATATAATTCAGCTTCGAATGGCTCAAAATAACTACTAGCTGGGTCTAAGGGGTAATCAGGTAAGATTATGCTATTCCCAAGTTGTTTTATCAGGAAACCAGTGACTTGAGTACGCTAGATTCCTGATAAAACTTGTGCCCAGCTTGACTGAATAGCATTCACGAGAAGTGATATACCGTTCACAGAATCAATGGATGCAATGACGGAGTTATAAAGGTTTTGTAATTCTATTTGTAACTTTTCAGTGTAATTAAAAGTCAAAAATGATCACCACGAAGACACAAGGCTCACGAAGGAAAACAACTACACATTTATTAAAATCTAATAATTTGAGCATTAGTTATGATTTTGAACAAACTTTATTATTGAATTATGATTCTACTTCGTGTTCTTCGTGGTGAAAACCTTTAAAGTGACAGAATATTGAAACTAAATACATAGATATGGAGAAAACCATGATGCGTTATTTATTAAGATATACATACTCACTAACTATCCTGTTAATTATTTTTATTACACCTTCCGGAGAAGTAATGTCTGAGGAAACAGCGACCTTGTCAAATATCAATGAAATTCCTGAATCTGTGTGGAATAAAATTGCGGAAAAGAAAATATATTTTGGTCACCAATCGGTTGGATATAACCTTTTGGACGGGATCAGGGACCTTATGGCTGAAAACCCTTTAATTAAGCTAAAACTGGTTGAAACTCGTGATTCTGCAAATTTCAATGCCCCTCTGTTTGCCCACTCAACAGTGGGTGAAAATGAAAACCCACAAACAAAAATAAATGATTTTACAGATGTGCTTGAAAAAGGGGTTGGAGAAAAGGCCGATATTGCTTTTTTTAAGTTTTGTTATCTTGATTTTCGCGGTGGCGTTGACCCGGAAAAGATTTTTAATCAGTACAAGGTTAGTGTTTCCAATTTACAGGAAAAATATCCAGGCATAAAATTAATTCACTCGACAGTTCCTCTGACTTCACAGCAAACTGGCCCAAAAGCCTGGGTCAAGAAAATTATCGGAAAACCCCTCAGGGGATTTGATGGGAATATAAAAAGAAATGAATTCAATGATTTAATGCGTGCAGAATATAACAAAAGTGCTCTGGTATTTGATTTGGCAAAAATAGAAAGTACTGCAACAAGTGGAGAAAGAGCATCATTTAACCGGGATAATTCTAATATTTATACCCTGGTTCCAGAATTTACAGATGATGGCTCACACTTAAATGAGACTGGACGTAAGATTGTAGCTAATGATTTCCTATTTTTTTTAGCCAATCTGGTCGATTCACCTTATTTGGAAAAAAAGTAGGCGGCAGGGGAATATACGCCTATTTAAGGCGGTGTCGTTGAATTTTGCCTGATGCAGTTTTTGGGAGATCCTGAACAAAATCAATATGTTTGGGAATTTTGTATGGGGCTAAATTCTTCTTACAATATCTTTGTACTGTTTTTTTATCTAGATTTATACCATCGCGAGTGATAATAAATGCTTTGACTACCTGTCCAAGTATATCGTCAGGAACTCCAGACACCCCCACTTCGGCTACCTCTTCAAGTTCAGAGATTACCTCCTCTATTTCCTGGGGGCTGATGCGGTGTGCACCACTCTTGATCATATCAGTGGAACGGCCATCAATGAAAATGAAACCCTCTTTGTCCTTGTGAGCCAGGTCACCGGTGCGTAACCAACCCTCTACTAACACACGCTTCGTCGATTCGGGATTTTTCCAGTATCCGAGCATGATATTTTTCCCTCGAGCATTAATTTCACCGGTAATACCATTTGCAACAGCTCTTCCGTTTGAAGAACATATTTTTAGTTCTACTTCAGGAACGGCAACCCCACAGGAACCAAATTTCTCCTCGAGTCGTTCGGGTGGAAGGTAGGTCAGGCGAGCTGTTGCTTCAGTCTGTCCGTACATCACATAAAACTTTAGATCAGGCAGTTCACTGATCAAACGTTTAATATGAGATGGAGGCATAGGACCACCTGCTTGCGTCATGTAGCGCACAGTGTCCAAATTATAATCTTTCAGCTTCACCCGGTTGAGTAACAATGCAAAAGTTGAAGGGACCCCTGCAAAACCAGTTACCTGCTCTCTGCTCATGCGCTCGAGCACCTTTTGTGGAAACATCATGCTATTCTCGATCACGATCCGTCCTCCTACGGCAAGGTGTGTGTGTAGTACCGAATTGCCGTATGAATAGTTAAATGGAAGAACGTTTAAAATACTGTCGTCTGCTGTCAATCCAAGGTATTCAATAATAGACTCGGTATTAGCCAGAAGATTCTGATGACTGAGCATCACTCCTTTTGGATCACCAGTTGTGCCTGATGTATAGATTAAAGCAGCCAGTTGTTCCGGCTCACTCATCAGAACGGGGTGATCATTCTGGTTAAGGGAATTAACTATTTCGACGTAAGAATAGTATGAGTGGTTAATATGTTTGTGTGACTCGCTTGTTAGGATTAGTTGACAGTTATCTTCGATTGATGCTGTTATCAAATTGAGTTCACGTAGCTGTCCATTCGCTATCAACCAGGATGCATCGCAGTGTTTAATAATGTGCAGGTGGGTTCTTGCTTTGGCAACCGGGTTGAGTGCTACAACGGTACCACCGGCTAGCAATGTTCCATAGTATCCGGTCACATATTCAATCGAATTATCGAGTAGTAGAGCAACACGGTCTTCCCTGGCAAGACCTTGTTCCTTCAGGAATCGAGCAACTCCACATACCTCATGCCACAGCTCAGAATAGCTGACCTGACGACCTTGTTGTACTATACAAATGGCTTCCGGGGTTCGACGAACAATAGTTTCAAGACGGTGTACGAGTGTAGGCATTTGAGCGAGAGATTTATTTTTGCCTGTCATTTAATTACCTGTGTCATTTATTAGAGTATAAGTCTGATCTAATGTTACTGGGTGTTATAACTAATAATTTCTGATAAATCACTCTCAATTTGTGAATCATTGATGGCTGTCATCGCTATATAGATGGTAGTGTCGTTAGGAATATCATTATCACTATAATCTACTGTGTATGAATTGCTCAATGCATCGATCTCTATGAATTCTGATAGAGATGATTGCTGGAGTCCATAGTAAATTCGATAACTTCTTATTTCACCAGGCTGAATCAAGCTATCATCAATGTTTTGGGTCGGTGGTGTCCAGGATAGAGTAGCAGAGGTTTTTGAACCATTTTCACCACCCGGGTTTCCACCGCTTGAGCCGCCACAGCTTATGATGAAGGTTGTTAAAATTAAAATGCTAATAATAGTTTTCATTAGTTCTACCCACTTTTTGTTAGGAGTTTATCAATTAATCTCTATGTTGAGTATAAGTATAGTTCAGGATATACCCATTATTGTCATAATAAAAATATTTCACAGGTTATTTAAATTAAATTGCCAGGTTTTGAATGTTCAGTTCTTAACATTACCGAGAATTTCTGTTTAATTGTTATGTTTGAAAGTCAAGCAGAGTTTCAAAATCAACGAAGTTTCGTCATTACGGCAGTCTTTAAGCCTGAATCCATATCAACCTGGCTACTTTCTCAAGAAACTGGTAATCATTTCGAGCGATTCCGTCTAAATCCATGACGTAATGCCGGTTTTGATTTGTTACTGAGTTTTATGATAGTCAGTTTCTGTATTTTTCTTGTGTGTTTATTTAAGGTAAGTTTTTAACTACTTCAGGGCCAATAATGTTAGCAATCCAAAGCGGTAATTTTTTCCACACTGATATCATTATTTTGTATTTTGGGTTGTTTGGGTTGATCTCAGGAAGTGGTTTATTGTTTGGTAACCAATAGTGCCAGTAAAGTTCATGAGATTTTGCTCCCCATTGTTTTTTGAATCTGTATGTATTTGCATCTTTACTAGATCTTCCAAAGTCAAAAATTTTGTAACCCTTTTGAATACTGAATTTCAATACCTCCCAGTACAATTTCATATTGGCATCCAGTTTATTAGCAGGTTTTATGGTAGATGCCCAGGGTATTTCCAGAGTATTTCTCCAGCCTAGGAGAAAAGCGGTAGAGACGGGTTTATTTTGATGGTAGAGCATGATGATGGCTGCTGTTTCATTGTTGTTTAGCATGTTTTCAAATAAAGCTTTACTGTAAACAGGTGTTCCAAGATCTCTCATATTATTTGAAAAAACTTTATAAAAGTCATTTATAAGATTTATATTACCAACCTTGACAGTGAATGAGTTTCTTTCCGCTTTTTTTATCTGTGCTCTTAATTTTGTACCAAGTCCGGACCAGAGCTGCTCTATATCATCAGGTAAATTTTTTAACATCGCAATTTTTTCAGATTTTGATGGTAAGGTATATGAGTCATGACAATGTCGGTACTCAATATGTTCAGATTTTATTGATTGAGATAACTCTTCTGCTGCTTTTAAAAGTATATTGCTGGCTTCCTGGTTTGAGGAAAGAATGCCACCATAATTAAAAAAAGGAATGGATACTAAAAAATGACCGAATAAACGGCTTCTCATTTCAACCAAAGGTAAGATTGCATAAACGTTTTGCCTGTCATCGATAACTGATAAATAATGGCATTGATGGTGGAATGTTTTTTCAATAACTTCTCGAATAGAATAGGTATGATAAATGGTCGCATTCGGATTGTTGTGAACGTAAAAATCCCACTTTTCTTTGGCTAGTTGACTGGTCACTTTTAATGCAGCATTAGTGTAGTCATTGGCTAGTAATGGTTTAAATTGAGAAGGTATCACCGTTGAAGTATTCTTTTTTAATTTTTCCTGTGGAGCACTATGGTTTGACAGTGTTTTAAGCTCTTTTTCTATTTTTTTTATTTCAACTATGATAACTTTTACTTCCTCGACTTTATCGGGTGTATCTAAACCTGATTTACGAGCATCTCCAATGGCTTTTGAAATAATTCCTTTACGTTGCTTAAGTGACTTAAGTTGCTTTTTTAATGAGAGTTCAGGCATGGTTGTCAGTCATCTATTGGGTAATGATATCTAAAAAAAGAATAAATGGGAGGATAATAAATATTGCACTAAGTATTTTTCCCATCGTAGAAATTCCTTGTTGAATGCTTTTCTCTCTAGGAGAAGACCAGGTAACCTGTATATTTCCGGAAAGTGCTTTTAAGATACCAAGAAGTGAATAGAAATTGACCATTAGAAAATAATAGGGGATGAATAATATTGGAGATGAATGGTCTCTCTTATGCTTTATAAACCCAGCAACAGCAAGCCATAAAAAAAACATTTCTAGAAAATACAGGGACTGGAAAAAACTGTCTCCCCTGTAAGCATGGATAATGGTAACTATTGCTATTCCTACTAAAAAGACTGGAATTAACCATCTCAATAGTTTATGTGAAAGAATTTGTAGAGAAAAAAAACCGGTATTAAATGGGTTTAATACTTGGTGGACTTTCATTAAGCCACGAAAACTACGATTGACGATACGCTCTTTACGACGGGCTTCTTTAGCAAAGTCACCTGCAGTTTCTTCATGGCAGATTGCTTCGGCGTCAAAAATACCTCTATAGCCTTTAGCAATAATCTGTAATGGGTTAACAAAGTCATTAATGTCTTTAGCATCTAATTTTGTATAGAGCTTTTTTCTGATTGCGTAAATTGCTCCATCACCACCAACCACAGAATGTAACTTGCTTTCCCATGTTTTTAGAGCTATTTCATATTGCCAGTAACTGTTTTCACTTTTGGCTGCTGAATTTTGATTTCCATCGGTGTAAATTGCTGCCCCCACAACATAACCTGTTTTGCTATCCGAAAAATGTCTGACAAGCTTTTTGATAGCATCGGGTTTATACATTGCATTGGCATCAGAAAAAACAATAAAGTCTGAGCTGCACTTTGGAATAGCGAGGTTCAATCCTGATGTTTTACCTAACCGACCCTCCTGTCGAATTATACGAATATTTTTATTAGATTTAATAATCTCATCAGTACCATCAGTAGACCCATCGGAGACAAAAATATATTCAATGTTTTGCTGGGGGTAATCAATTTCCAGACAGTTATTTATCTTGGCCTGTATCACATTAGCCTCGTTGAAGCAGGAAACGATAAGAGTAACCTGGGGTGTGAAATTATTATCTATTTGATGCTTTCTATGAATAAATAGCTGTAGTGTGAATAGCAGGACAGGGTAACCAATATAGACATATATTGGAGTTAAAAATAAAAAATAGGTAATTAATTCAAGCATTGCTTTTTGATTGAGATGAGTAAAAGAGCTGCTCTTTTTTTAAGAAGGCATCAAACATGACTAGTGACCAGATTAATGTGGAATGATCCCTGATGCCTGACTGGTGTTCTTTTTCAATCCGTTCAAGAAAATGCATATTAAACCAGCCAGTACCCAACAACCTTTCGCCAGTTAATGTTTCATGAACACGTTTTTTTAACGGACCACGAAACCAGCTTGCAAGAGGTACACTAAATCCCATTTTATTTCGGTACAGGATATTATTTGGTAAAAAAGGTTCCATAGCTTTTTTGAAAAGTGATTTTCCTGTTTTACCATCAAATTTATATTTATTCTCTATACCTGAAACCCATTCTACCCATTGATGATCTAGTAACGGGTTTCTTACTTCCAGTGAGTGAGCCATACTGGCGCGATCCACCTTTGTAAGAATATCACTGACCAGGTAGGTTTTAGTGTCCATATACTGAATTAAGGATTGCGGGTCTGAAGATGGTGCTTGTTTGGCATGCTGTTCAAATATATGTTTAGCATTAAAACCGTTTAAAGATTTTTTTAATCCAACTGAAAATAATTGTTCTCTTGTGTGATTATTGTTTTGGGAGACGGTATTAAAATATGCTGAGATAGAGTCAGATGCCAGTGCCTGGAAAGTGCTTTTAGCTCGAAATATAAGCGGAGCCCAATCTGCTTTTGGGTATAGGGTAGCTAGAAGGCTAAAAACCGGTTTACGAATGAAAGCAGGGATTAATGAGCGCAGTTTTTCTTCGTGAAGGTGCATTTTGTGATGACGGTAACCGGACATTAGCTCATCAGCTCCATCACCTGATAAAGCAACAGTCACCTGCTTTTTGGCAAGTTCACAAACCCTGTAGGTGGGTATCGCTGAACTGTCTGCATAGGGTTCATCATAAATATCAACTAATGTATCAATGAGATCATAATCATCACTGTCGACTATGTGTTGATTGTGCTCAGTCTTGTATTTATCTGCAACCAGTTGAGCAAACTCACTCTCATTAAATTTAGGATCGTTAAAACCGATTGAACAGGTTTTAACAGGTTTATCCTGCAGTTCACTCATCATGGCTACAACACTGCTGGAGTCAACTCCACCTGATAGAAATGCTCCTAGTGGTACTTCAGACATCATTCTAATATCCACTGCATCCTTAAATTTTTTAATTAATTCTGTTTTTGCCGTTTCAGGTGTTAACTTGATGGGCTTAAAAGGAACATCCCAATAAGCTACAGGCTTTGAGATGGACTGGTTTTTAATGGTTAAAGTATGGGCTGCTGGCAGCCTTTTTATTGACTTATAAATTGTGTATGGGTCTGTGATATAACCCAGTGCGAAGTATGTTTCAATGCTTTTCAGGTTTATTTCCCTGGAAATGCCGGGGTATTGTAGTATTGCCTTGTGTTCTGAGGCAAAGATTAGAAAACCATCTTCAGTGAATGTGTAAAGCAGGGGTTTAACACCTAACCGGTCTCTGGCTAGAAAAAGGGTGTTTTTTGAAGAATCCCAGATAGCAAAAGCAAACATTCCTCTTAAATGATGAACGCATTCCTGTCCCCATTCCTCCCAGGCATGCAATATAGTTTCTGTATCAGAATGAGTGTCGAACTCGTAACCTTTATTTTTTAATTTTTCAGTAAGCTCTGGAAAGTTAAAAATTTCACCATTGAAAATTATGGTTACTGTTTGAGCTTTATTAGTGAGCGGTTGTTTACCCGTTGATATATCAATTATTGACAGTCGACGATGTGCTAGTCCGATACCAGGACTCATATAGTTTCCTGACTCATCTGGCCCTCTGTGTTTTAACACATCTCGCATTTGTGTCAAAACATTCTCATTGATGTCCCTATTGGCTTTTAAATCAAAAATTCCTGCTATTCCGCACATAATATTTACTTCAAAATTAATTGATCTAAGGTGGTGTGAATATCATTAGCAGAATCTTTAATAAACTCTCTAAGAATACTCTGGCTGTACTCCTTATTATTGAGTATGGGTGTGGCTATAGTTAGCATGCTGGCATCAGTACGGCCTGCAAAAATAATATTATAAGCATCAAGTACCTTGGCAATATAAGGATTAGGCGTTTGATAGGATCCGATTTTGTACCATTGCCAGACCAGAATGACTGACTCAGCATTTTTAATTATTATTTGAGAAAAGTACATTTCATTTTCCTGAATATCGTTTCTTTCAACTTTTCCCCACTCTCCTCCAACGGGTGAGGATACTCTATTACTGGTAGCAATTGCCTCTGAACCTTTTCTTTGAGACTGGTAGTAACCTATATTGAGTTGCACTATATCAGAACCGAAAATATAACTTTTTGAAATTTTTGCATCTGGTTTATTTACTATTAGTTGCCAGTCTAATGAACGAAATTCACTATATTGCCATTCGGCAAAGTTATCAGGGAGTTTTAATGTTACAGGTGTAATATTAAGGTTTTTTCTGTGTTCTATTTGGTTAGCCAACAGTCTGGTAGAAAGAGACAGACTTAAGGCAATGGATATCATGACAACTGGAAGTTTTGAAGTAGAACTAATAGTGTTGTTATGGGCTACTGTAGTGTTATCTTCAATGGGATCCCACCAGAATTTTCCAAAATAGAATAATAGAAAAATAACAAAGCCAAAAAATACCCAGCCATAAAGTAGGTGGTCCACACCGGTAGCGAGTTTCATTCCACTTAAGTGACCAATCATCACTATTCCAAAAGCTCTAAAACCATTGGCTAAGATTGGTACTAGAATTGAAATTAATATAAAGATCAGCCTTTTTTTGAATGATGTGTAACTGAGGTAAGCATATAGTGTTCCAAGCGTTAAAGAGGCAATAAGGTAGCGGACTCCACTACATTCTTCTACTACTGACCACTCACCAGAAGGTAGTGATAAAAATAGACCCTCCTGGTATATAGGGATGCCGGTGAGGTGGATCATATTTACCGTAAAAAAAGCAGTAAACTCCATTAAAGGGGGGATGAAGCTTTGTCCAAATGGAACGGCAAAAAAAAGAAATAATAGTGGGAAAAGAATGCTATAAAAAAGGTGTCTGCCTATAATGATCCAGATAATGGTGATAATAATAGCGATCATAATAAACTGTTGGACAACCTGTACATCAACAATGCTGCTAATCAGCCAACCGGCTAATAAGGGTATCAATAGGACAAAAGCTTTTGTTTCGGGTATGGCAGGAACTGCATTGAGTTGATCTTTTTTTTGCCAGATTAGCCACAATGTGATTGGAAATATTAAAAAACCGTGAGTAAATGTTTCATTCACCATCCAGACATGAATCATTGCTTCAGTTGTTTTGTAAAATAAAGCGGGGATGGCGAGAGTAGTGAAAACTACTAATATGAAATTGTTATTTAAAATAGATTTTTTACTCATTTAACTTATATAAATAGCGTTTTAGGAGTTAGATTTTTTAGTAATTTTTTTTATTTTTTGGCCTAATTTTTCAATGCTGAATTGTAGTCTTGGTTTTTGGATGCGAACTGTGACGAGGTCTTCATTTTGTGAAGCTAGTTGACATTTATACTGGCTATAGCCTCCCATATAGTCGTAGATGTGCATTCCTTGTTCGTGAAAATGTTGAGTCATTATTGTGTGAGCAACTAATCCCGGTTTTAGTTTCTGGTTGGGTTCATAGTTGATGCCCTGTAAATAAAAATATACTGTTTTATTTACAATATGGAAATATAAAATAGCAATAGTTGTTTTACCTGATGATATTTCATACAGTCCTATGTTATCTTCATGAAAAGATTGCTGAATCAGGTTTTGATGAAAATTGATAAATTTTTCATTTTTATATCCGCTGTCACTCCATCGCTTTAAATGAAACTCCCCTGCTCTTTGAAATAGTTTGAGCCCTTCTTTGACTGTTTTAGCCTTTTTCATATGTATCGGACCATGAATACCTTCATATAATCGAATAGAGTGGCGTATTTGATATCTGGTATTCGATTTAAGAGTTGCTAAATAATCCTTGTTTCGTGGTATTTTATTCAGATCAACCGAGTACCTTGGATTGAATAAAATAATGCTGGCTAATTTATTGTTCTTGATTACCTCTTTTCCACGAGATAATTTTATCATAGATATTATGATTTCATCCCATAGGTCATCATAATCCATCAATGCATTGATGCATACTTTTGTTACTTCCTTTAGATGCTCTTTGTGACATAGAAAGTCGTTGTACTCCATCCAGATTTGATCATATTTCGGGTCACCCATTTGATGTAGTCGGTATTGATGTGCTTTGATAAATCCTTGTCTGACTTCTTTTGATAGAGTAAATAACCCGATTCCAACAAGTTTATTTTCATAATAGGCATAGGTGAGCACTATTTTAGGAGAATATGTTTTTATCCAGTTGGATATCCAGGTCCAGGTCATGAAGAAAGGAACGTCCATACTTTGCTCAATTGACAACCATTGGGATTTTAAGTGGTCAAGTTTATACTCAGGAGTGATTTTTACTGAATATGGTGTAGCAGTTCCTTGTTTTGGTTGCATAAGTGACTGTTAAATTTTCTGCGATACCGAGATTTTTAAATTCACAATATTTTTAAGGTAAATATTTATTATTCTTATTTGTCAAGCTGATGCTTACACTGTTTTTTTTTGCAAATCCAGTTATAGCCTTTGCTATTAGAATAGGTAAAAGCATCAGTATTTTTCCTGTTGGTTGATACTACGGATAACATATTTGATATAGGAACAATTATCCTTGTAATCGAATATAGTACATAATTTCTTTGTTCAGGATTATAGCTCTTTTAAAAAATAGTTTAAATTAATACATTGAATATCTGTAACTACTCAGCGTATTCAAAAAAGTCAAAAATATTCACCACGAAGTCACGAAGTGCACGAAGTTACATCGTTATTTAGCAGTCAGCTTTTAAAATTATGACAATGACTGATTTATCCAATTACTTTTAGCATTATTTGTTTTTCTTCGTGATCTTCGTGACTTCGTGGTGAAAAAAACTATAAATTTATAGAAAAATTGAAACTCGCTGAGTAGTTACGAATATCTAAATAAAGATAATAGTAGTCTTATCGGAGAAGTAATACTTTTTTTTTGAGATTTGAGTTGTATGTCGCAATTGAATAATATTTTACAAATTTGACGTTTACATGTTCTGATAATAGTGCATAGTTCTAATTTAAGTTATGACATGCATTGAAAGTCTATAGGCTTGGAATCTGAATATGGTACATGACTTTACTAAATACTTTGGTTGATTGAATTTAAAGCTTAAATAATTTTTATTAAAATGAAAACAGAAAAAAGTACAAATGTAGTGTGGCACAATGCCACAGTAACACGCGCTCGTCGCGAACAGAAAAATAAACATAAAGGTGGGTTATTCTGGTTTACCGGTTTCTCTGGCTCTGGAAAGTCAACGCTTGCACATGCAGTTGAAGAGAGTTTATTTCAGCAAGGATATAATACCTATGTACTTGATGGTGATAATGTTCGACATGGCTTGTGTGCAGATCTGGGTTTTTCAGATGGTGATCGTAAAGAAAACATTCGCCGTATCAGTCAGATGAGCAACCTGTTTGTACAATCTGGCATTATCGTTCTTACGGCTTTTATTTCACCCTTTAGAGTAGACCGCCAGAATGCCAGGAAAATTGCGGGTGAAGATTTTCATGAAATATTTTGTGATTGTAGCCTGGAAGTTTGTGAAACTCGTGATGTAAAAGGACTGTATAAAAAAGCCAGGGCAGGTGAGATTCCATTTTTTACTGGTATCGATTCTCCTTATGAGGCTCCTGAACATCCTGAGTTGATTACGAAAACTGATGCTAACCTTGATGATAGTATTGAACTTGTTTATCAATACATTAAACAGAATGTAGAAATATAAATAATCATAATTAGGATGCTTATTATAAATCTGGTTTTAGGGCTGCTACCATCATGAAAAATTTTAATGACCTTGCAGATTACTCTGCATTAGAAATTGAGGATCTGATTAGTTTAGCTCGAAGGCTTGATGAGAAACCAGAACCCAAAGCACTAGAGGGAAAGGTACTTTCTCTATTGTTTTTAAATCCCTCATTAAGAACGCTGTCATCCTTTCAGGCTGCCATGGTCAGATTAGGTGGTGGAACATTTGTCATTTCTCCTGAAATGTCAATTCATGGGCTTGAGTCCCGTTCGGGAATTGTTATGGATGGAGCTGCGGCCGAGCATATTTATGAAGCCATACCTGTAATAGCTTCTTATGGTGATGCTATTGGGATTAGAGCTGCTGCAAAAGTTGAAAATTTACAGAGTGAGTTACTAGATAAAGACTTTAATGAATTGACCTCTCTTGTTGATAAGCCTTATATTAATATGGAATCTGCTATTAACCACCCTTGCCAAAACCTCGCCGATTGGAAAACTCTGAATGATTTAGATATTCCTTCAAATGGTAAATTTGTCCTTTCATGGAGCTGGCATCCCAATGCATTATCTCTATCAGTCCCATCGTCTACCTTACAAATGGCAGCCATGAGAGGTATGGATGTAACTATATTGAGGCCTGAAGGATTTGAACTACCCGAAGGAATTATGGATAGGGCTCGAAAGGCGGCTTTTTTAAGTGGTGGATCAATACAGGAGACTGACGACCGGACTGAGGCTATGGAAGGTGCACGTGTGATATATGTCAACTCCTGGTCGTCAATAAATAACTATGGTAAAAAAGCTAATGAGGATAAATTTAAACATGAGTTGAGAGATTGGTGTGTTGATAATGCATGGTTTGATAAAGCTGCCGATGACTGCCGGTTTATGCATTGTCTTCCTGTAAGGCGAGGGGTTACTGTTATGGATGAAGTTCTGGATGGTCCGCGTAGCGTAGTTATAGCTGAGTCTCGTAACAGAATGCTCGCTCAAATGGCAGTTTTACACCGGTTACTATAGTGTAGTTGCTGGTCAGATTTTAACAATGTGTTCCTTGGGATATACTTAGTATAATTATTTTGTTGATATACAAATGAGAAAAAGATTTGTTTTTATAAATTTATCATAATAAATAAGGGATAATGGATTATACTAATCCGCCGACAGAAAGTAATTATTCCTGTTTCCCTTTTTCCACTCGTAACTATCACCTATGTCATCACCTGCCTGGGGCCGAACTGAAAAACCCCACTCAAATCGTAAGGATTGGGAAAACATCAAACAGATGTTTCCTTTTATCTGGACTTATCGTGGCCGTGTTCTATTAGCACTGGCTAGCCTGGTTGTTTCAAAACTGGCGATGGTAGGCATTCCTGTCACCCTGAAATATATTGTTGATGCTCTCGATAAAAATTCTGAACAGGCTATGGTTCTTCCTGTTTTAATGCTGGTTATTTATGGTCTATTACGTTTCGTTAATTCAGGTTTTAATGAATTAAGAGATGTAATTTTTGCTCGTGTTCGTTATCACGCTATGCGCGAGCTTTCTGTTACCTCACTTGAACATCTGCATAATCTCTCCTTACGCTTTCACCTGGAACGAAATACAGGTGCTATTTCACGAGATCTTGAACGTGGAGCACAAAGTTTTAGTTCTATTCTGAATTATCTAGTTTTTAGCATTGTGCCTACTATTGCAGAGTTTATTCTCGTTGCGAGCATTTTGTTTGGCCAATATGACATACAGTTTGCGATTACGGTTTTTGGCACTGTTATGTTTTATATCGGATTTACATTTCTGGTGACTGAATGGCGTATGCATCATCGTCATGAGATGAATGCTCTTGATTCGAGTGCCAATGGAAAGGCGATGGATAGTTTGATGAATTATGAAACAGTTAAGTATTTTAACAATGAGCAGCATGAGATAGATCGTTATAAAAGTACCATGGAAGGTTGGGAGAATGCTGCTGTGAAAAGTCAGTCTGCAATGTCTATTCTTAACTTTGGACAGGGCGCGATTATTGCCGTTGGTGTGACTGTCGTTATGTTTTATGCAGCTAATGGAGTTGTAGATGGCAGTTTGTCGCTGGGTGATCTGGTTTTGATTAATACCATGATGCTGCAATTATTTTTACCCTTGAATTTTCTTGGCATTGTTTACCGGTCATTGAAATATGCTATGGCTGATATGGATAATGTGATAAAACTTTTAAAAAGACCACTTGAGATAATGGATGAGAAAGATGCTACTGACTTGACTATCGAGACATCTACTATTGAATTTGAACATGTAAGCTTTGCCTATAATGAAAATAGAGAAATTCTGAGGGATATTAATTTTAAAATTCCAGCAGGGAAAAAAATAGCAGTGGTTGGGCCTTCAGGCGCTGGGAAATCAACACTGGCTCGCCTTATTTTCAGGTTTTATGACACAACAGGCGGCCAGGTTAAGATCAGTAATCATGCTATTAAATCTGTTACTCAGCATAGCTTGCGTAAACAGATTGGCATTGTACCCCAGGATACGGTGTTATTTAATGAAAGTATTTTTTATAACATTCAATATGCGAGACCATCAGCCACTCGTGATGAAGTTATCAGGGTTTGTGAACTGGCAGATATTCATGATTTCATCGAAAGTCTTCCTGAAGGCTATGACACTGTTGTCGGAGAACGTGGGTTAAAACTCTCTGGTGGTGAAAAACAAAGAGTTTCAATTGCTCGAGTATTGTTGAAAAATCCTCCTATTTTGGTATTTGATGAAGCTACTTCCAGCCTGGATAGTAAGTCAGAGAAAAATATATTAACCTCGTTGAATACTATTGCAGAAAATAAAACTACGCTGGTTATTGCTCACCGTCTGTCAACAATCGTTGATGCTGATGAAATTTTAGTGTTGGAGCATGGCGAGATAAAAGAGCAGGGTAATCATGATCAATTGCTTGAGCAAAAAGGGTTATATGCTTCTTTATGGGCTATTCAGCAGAGAAAAAGAAAGTCGACAGTTGACAGTT
>Ga0233436_1001245_pt1 | contig 22258 bp, 13 predicted proteins | sample SI_122_August201_2_FD_182723 | JGI IMG/M metagenome (GOLD analysis project Ga0233436, IMG submission 182723) | Seawater microbial communities from Saanich Inlet, British Columbia, Canada - SI_122_August2016_150_MG | ecosystem: Environmental > Aquatic > Marine > Inlet | place: Canada: British... | reverse complement strand
TACTAATCGTCGATTCGGTACAGACTTAATTGCTAAGGAACAGACTTAATTTTTCCTAGTCAATTATTTCGTCCTAATAAAGTCGTAAATTATGACCTAAAGAAACCAAGCCTCTCAAATTGCGAAATATACGGCTCAACTTAAATAAAGTCGTAAAATTTGATCGAAAAATTGGATTTTGAATTTTTATAAATAATAAAGTCGTAAAACCAATATTTAAGATATCAATTTATTCTATCACTCTTTTTTTCATCAAGTATTGGAATATATCCTTCTTAAAGAAACTTTACCAAGGCATATTTAGATCCAAATTATTTTCTATTGCATCAAGAACTACTTTCGCAGATATATCAGACCTACCGTATAATTTATTATATGCTTCTAAAGACCACCTTCCATCACTATAAAGGTCATACAACCACATTGATATAATTAAATCTTGATCTGCTTTATGTAAGGAATGAATTTTCTTTTTCCACGGAGGAAACACCGGTAATTTTTTAACATTTATTTTCCTAGTAACTTCATTCGATTCTGCATCTAAGATACTAAGTTTATATTCACCGATAATTAAATCTAGTGGTGGCGTACTCCAAAATTTATTTTTCATATCTTGGGACGAGGCAACAAGATTACCGTTGTTATCAAAAAGATTTATCTTAAAAGGAGGTGTCCCTCCCTGCCAAATCAAATTTAATGATCTTACCCCAGGAGAAATGAGTGCTCCACTTGATGGAAGAATACTAGATGAAATTCTATCGTTATCAATTAAATCACCTCGAATTTTTGCATCGGTTTCTCCTGCATTTCCCTTTAAAAATTCACGTAAATTAAGGCCAAGATTTTTCAATGTATCTGATATGTTTACTGTTATCCATTGTTTACTTTCAAGATTTAGCTTGTTACTACATTGATCAACAACATATCCACTACTATCAATGAACTGTTTTACCTCCTCACCACATAGTAAAATCACAACATTTGCAACTTCATTACTTTTCAAAGCAATAATATCTCCATAGTGCACTGGAGTTTCAAGCGAAACTTGCTTTTGGTTGTCTATTCCAAATATTTCAACTTTATCAATATCTCCCCCAATGATCGTTCCTATAGATATTACATCTGCATTAGAACTCACTGCTTTTTGAGATACTACTTGAAATATAAATAAAGTGCATAAAAGTAGAAAATGTTTTAATTCGGGTTTATGCATTGATACTCCTAAATTGTCTAATAGACATTATTTTTTATTAATTTTATAGAAATATTCTTTATATTGAGTCGATAGTAAAACATAAATAATTATTTTAATTAGATTTTTAATTCGAGAAGGTGATCGCTCTAGCCTCGAGGCATTTTTAATATCTAAACAAATTCTATTCATTAAGTTTTTAAAACTTACCACAAGCTCTATAAACAAAACAGAAATTAATATTGAGAATAACTCCGCAGTATATTGACCATTAAAATAAAATATCAATGTGATCAAAATAATTATGCTAAATATAAAAGCTACCGAAGCTCTTAATATATTAACCAGTAAACTAAACAATAGCGCAAAAATAAGGAATAAATAAAAATTACTTTTAACATCAATCAATTCAAAAATATTATCTACTTGAAGAGATGTATTTAAAGCTTCTAGTATTAACTGAGCGCCACTTATCCTACCCACTGGACTATTTTTAATATCTCGGGCTTCTTTATAGGTTCCTCCAATTAGAACAATTTTACCCCTGAAATCCTCTGTATTCGTTTTTGGTATAACACCTTTTTCATAAACCGATTTCACGTATGAAACAATTGATTTAAATCCATAAACATCATCAATAGTGTTACCAGATTTTTTTAAATATTTACTTAAATTATATGGTAAATAAAGCCAGGATTTTTTTAAATTTACTTCAATCTTTTCATCAACAAATGGGTTAACCATTGATATCAGAATATCATTTGACTTGACAGCGTCACATACACCTGAGTCATCACTAACTTTCAAAGAATTTATAAATTTTGTATATGCACTGTACCCAATTTTTTCTATTAAAAATGCACTTAAAACAAGTGAAGGAACTGGTACAGGTTTTCCCATATCACAAAGAACTTTAAAAAAGGGCATTTTCCTAACAACATAATCTTGATCAAAATTAAATGTTGTGTTTCCCCAATTTATTTGAGAATTTTGTAACACCACTTCCTCAAGGAGCTTTATTTCAGAAAGATAAGTTTCACTTTCATTTTCTTCAATCTCCGGTTTTATTAGTAATAAAGGGGCATGATTATAATCACTTAGATAATCTATTAACTTTGTGCTATTTTTTACAGCATATGTTAGATCTATGTCTAACATAATTACTTTAGGATCATCTTTTGCAGCTAGATTAATTAATGAGGCAATCACATTAGGTGGTGTACTTGCTGGCCTATTTAGTGCTTTATATACCTTCTCATTAATATTTATAAATTTAATATTCTCTTCTATTGATCCACTTGCAAGATTTAGAACCCTATCATACCTAGGAATATAATCAGATGGATGAACATGCCACCCTGCTGATAAATAAATTATACATGAGACAAAAACTGTAAAAGCAATCTTGATTATAAAAGCCCAAAGTCTAAATTTGGGCTCTCCACAAAAAAATTGCTTAACTCTTACTAGAAAACTAATTTCTGAGCTTTTATTCATATCCCATAATAAGAAAAGGCAGCCCAATACGCCGGGTGGCTGTAGTATTTTTTAACTGAACCTGAAATAAGTCCCAACATAGATTTCTGTAAAGATTTACTGAAAGAGATATTCTTATCATTTAAGTAGATATCAAAACTTTTTGTAACTAATTCAGCAGTTGACTCTGATTCAACATACCAATAAGAAGCCAATATTGAACGTGAACCAGCAAACATAAATGCTGATGATAGTTCCGATATACCATCTGCAGATAAATCTCCAGAAAAAGCCGTATTACAAGCCGATAATATTACAAGTTGCGAATTTATATTTAAAGAGCTTATTTCTGAAGAAGATAACAACCCATTTAGATTCTCAGATTGAAGATCTACTGGAGTAAGCGCTAAAGCCGCCTCACTAAAAATATCTCCTTTTGAGGGAAGTATTCCATGAGTAGAGAAACTTATAACGTCAAATTCTGAAAGTTGAGATCCAAACACATTCAATTCTGATGCATTTTCACCTAAATAAATAGAGGATTCATCATCTCCAAAAAATCTGGATAATTCTTTTAGCTCGACTCTAGTATCTGGTAATGATGATAAACTACTTAATGTTGATTTTATATATTCAGAGCGTACCCCATCTAAAGATTTATTCAGTACTTTATCTGGAACCCTAAAATCAGGATCCCCAAACCCTAGAAGAGTTAATTGCCCCTTCTGTTTTTCAATGGCTTTTCGAAATATAAGCGCATTCACAGATGGAATAGTCGATATCGCAGCATGTTTTATGAGCCAGTCAACATCCTTTAATTTATCAATTTGAGATTTTTTTCTATCATCGGGATTAGTTATAAGCAGCCCCAATGGTAAACTGAATAATGGCCCGCTGGGTAATACTATAATTTGCTTTTTATCGTCGATTTCATTCCATACAGGACCTACTAGCATTAAAAATAACTCATATGCACGATTTGTAGGAAAACTTTGTAGACGTCTATTCCTTTTTAGATCTGTACTTTTTCTTATTCGTCTAATACGGTCAACTATCAATTCTTTCGTAATATCGAGGTGATAATATTTAAAACTTGATTTACTCAAAAACCAAAGTTGAGAAAATTCATCTTGAATATTGTAAATAAGTAGGGCCTCGTCACTCTTTAATTTATCTTGTAATTCACTTGAGCTAAATGAGCGTAAGTATGACTTAGAACTTATACTTTCCTTTGACGCATAAACAGCAGAAAGTAGTTTACCGGTTTCATCTTCTAATTCTTTGAGCTTATTTTGATCAGAAAGAGTTCTAGCATCAGAAAAATTCTCTAGGGTGAACCTTGATTCAATTATCCGATTTCTGATGACAGACTTCTCAGTAAGCATATCTTGAAGCTTCTTTATATCGACACTCATTGTAGAATTTGAAAATGACTTTCTGGATATAAATTTAGTAAAAGCTTTTGAAGCTTCCGTATTACTAGCAATTTGAGTGAACCTTAATCCAAACTCTAGAAGCCTAGAGCCGTAATTTTTGTCTGCATTAGTAAAATCACTCACAGACTCTAAAAATGTACTAGTTGCATCATTCAAGTCATTTTTTTTCTTGGCAGATTGCAGTGGAGTAGAATAAAGCTGAGACATTAATGAATCATCTAATATATTGAGAGCCTGGCCAAGCAATTCAATAATTGAATTCGAATCAAAGCCTAGAATATTTTTAGACAATAATTGATTCTGTATTCTTGCCTTTATTATCAATGCTCTAGCAAATTTTATACTCCCCGTGCCGTAGCCTTCTGCATATATATCTATTGCACGTTTAATGATTTCTAGAGCATAAGTGTATTGCTTCATCTCTAATTGATATAAAGCTTCTGTTAATAGAAAATCTCCACCAGCAGGCTGGACTCTTATGGCTTTATTTATTAACAGACGCCCCGTTACTTCATTAATAACTGAACGATATTTTGGAGGATCAAGTTTTTTCTTAAGATAAAGCCTTGAGAGCATGTTTAAAACTGACATATATTCTGAATTAAACTTTATTACTCTCCTATTTCCTACAGTGAAACTCCTGGAAGGTATTTTTTTAAAGGTACTAATGGATTTTTCTACCTCGATTATTGCTTGATTTGTATCCCCTCTATGATGATAAATTAATCCGGAGATTTTTAATTCTCTAAATTTTGTATCACTTGAAATTTTTTTATTATTACTTTTAAGTTTAGAAATTTTTACTAGTAATGAAGAAGCTGTCTTTATATCCCCAAGTGTAGCTCTGATCTCCGCTATTAATAATATTGATTTAATATAAAAAGGCTTAGATCGACCTAAAGGCCTTTTAAATATTCTCAGGGCTTTTAGTGCCAAATTTTCAGCTGAGTCATAATTTTCAAATTTTATCTCTTCATGTGCCAAATCCAAATAAGCTTGAGCTGTATAGAAATTATTTTCTCCACAATCTTTTTCCAACCTTTGTAAATTGTTAGTTATTACAGAACGAGTATTTTTAGTATCAACAGAAAAGTTATCTAAAACTTTAAAAACACTTTTCACATAGCGTGAACCGAAGCACGCTTCACCTTTTGAAGCCACCGATGATGAAGAAAAAATTAAAAGTATATTGATTAAACAAGTAACGGAAATCAGCTTAATCACGAGAATTTAACGCTCCGTTATAAATTTCAAAAAGATCTTCCTCTAATAGCTCACTATCCACCTGCTCTCCTTTCTCGAAAGAGTTTTCAGTAATTTTCATAAGATTAGAGAATGCAGCCTTAAGATCACCAGATTCCTGCATCCGAGTAGCTCCTATCTTTTTCTTAGTATATCCTCTCTGCTCAATATCCATATCTTCTTTTACAATTGAGCTTGACAGCTCAAATTTTTGAAGGTCAAGTAACTTTTTAAGGAAGTTTAAACCAGAAACTTTATGTTCACTAATGTAGCTTTCCTTCCATTTTGTTATAAATTCTATACCCCGTTTTGCATCTGATTTTTCATATACTGCTTGAATACTTGAATCATTTATTTTATGAAATTTTGAAATCATATCAGAAATAATTTTATATTCGATTACACCTGACAATGTATTACCATTAGAAAACCCTTGATCCGAATACTCTAAGGCTTCCATCATTTTCGAGGATCCTTTTTTATAAAAGTCATTCTCTTTTTCAATATACCCACTTTTCTTAAAGTCATCTGATAAATTCAGATATGAATCTGCAACCATAAAATTAATAACTGCCAAACGCTTTAAAGATGTTTTTTTATTATCGCGTAACCACTTTTCTGAAGAAAGAATTACCTTTTGGTATTTGTCATCACCAAATAAATCCAATATTTTCCTTAATTCTTTACCGGCTTTATCCCGAGGAATTATGATTTTCAGTTGTTTCTTTTTTTCAAGGATTCCAATTAACTTCATCTGATTAAAATCGAAGTACGCTGCAACTCGAATGGCTTCATACGCCGCATCAACATCATCTCTTAAAACTTTCACTGCGGCATAAGTTGTGAGTTGAATGGATAATAGTAGTGACTCTAACTTATCACTCTTAATTTTATATTTATCGATATTAGAAAATTCTTGAAAAATACGCTCATCAAATTTAGTTAGAATTAAATTTTTTTTCTGACTTTCATTGCTTTGGATATATTTAAATGTTGTTTTGATATTTTTCCTAATTCCTATTTTAAATTTCTTATACGAAGTGGCATCAGATTTATTTTTTATCAGTCTATCAACTCTACTGAGGTGATTTACTTTTGTAATTATTACGTTTTCCAGATTTTTAAGAATCTTTGAATTATTATTATTTTCAAACATAGGAGGAACTGATAACAGCTCGATACTATATTTTTTTATTTCATTCCCATGCTCACTCTTTTTTATATTATTTTTTTTATTTAAGCTTACCTTCATTGATTCCCAGTCATCCACTTCAAAAGCATCTAAAGTAGAAACATATATATTTTCAAATTTTGCATCATATAAACTATTAGCATCACTTTTTACTCCATTCATTCTTTTGGCAGTCTGGTTGGATATAGTTTTACTGCACCCAGTAATAACACCGAAAACTAAAATTAAATATGCAATTAAGAACCAAGGCAATGTCTTAAGCAGTTTTTTTTCTTTAGTAATTATCTTCATATTTTTATTTTTTATTTTCACAAATATTTTTAAAATTATTGTATGCAAATTATGGCTTAGAGTTTCATAGAAATAACTTTAAATTTTTTAATAATCATTTAAGCACCCAAAGACATCTGCACTGCCTTCCTACTCTCTCTCTATTCTTTATCTAAAAGGTCCATAATACTTTTTTCCAATAAACTTGCATGTCACAAATTAAGAATTACTCCTAAATCCAAAACATGAGTTTCTACGAATCTAAGAGCACTTTTTTCTTCACCAATTTTTAAGGGCATTTCATTTTTTCCATTGATTATCTCCTTCTTTATTTCACATATTTGATCCTTATCTTGCTTCACAAACTCCTTATATTTGGCTGCGCAAACAGGGCAAAGGGCAACATATAACTCTTCATGCTCCAGTTTTTCATCATTAAATAACTCAACTGCCTCAAAGTAATATTCACCATCTCTTTTCTTGAATGGCATTTCATCTTCGCACATTTGACAAATCAACTGTTCATCATCATTTGTATAGTTTTCTGTCAGCCAAGTTTGGGGATCCACTGCACTTGATGAGACCCTTACAGATCGTTTTTTTGTTTCATAACTCTTCTCGACAGCATCTTTATTTGCTTTTGATTTTTTTTCTTTTCTACGTGAGGGATTAACCGATTTCCTAGTTGGAAAAACTGGCTTCTGAAAAGACCTAGTGAGAAATTGCTTTACTCTCTCATATTCATCAGGATTACTTTTTAATTGCTTTAATAATTCAATATCGACAGGATCAACACCTATACTAGTCGCTAATTTCGTTACAACACTACTTTTCATTTTTAATTGAGAAGAAACCTGATCATCTCTTTCAAACTCATCAGGCAAATCATGTAACGCAATTTCTCCAGGTTTTTTAAACTCACCTATTTTATTTGGCAGCCATTCGCTCTCATTTAAATTATTACCAAAAGTTGAAAACTCTTGTCTCTTCCTGCTCCCTTCGTATGTTTTCCTAGGAGAGGACTCCCTCATACCTCTTATATTAACTACATTTGGTAGAACTAACTCACTCCAAATAAATACTGACTTTTTTAGTGAAGGATTCATTAAAGCATATTCCAGACCATCCGCATCGCAATTGGGATCAAATCCATGCAACCCACGACTATGATTACCACGAATATCATATATTTTCACATGTCCTTCTGAATCAGGTAGAGTCTTAGAAATACGCACGGAACGTGTAACACCTAATCGCTCAAAGGCAATTGAAATTTTTTCACCATATAAATCATGTAAAAACCATGCATTTTCATTATTTTCAAAATAACATTCTAAATTAGATGTCCTTATATATAGTTCTTTTGGTTTTGCGTAAGCAAGCTTAGATGTTTTTGCATTACAACCTAATATAAAATGAGTATTCCGCAAATTGGTTATTAATGCATTTTTCCTTTCAACAGAATCTGTATTCAATGCACTAACAATCAAATCAATATGCTTTTTATGATCACTATCAGACACGTTTATTTCACTGCTCTGATATACAGGTAGTACTTTCTCAATAACCTCTGAGACAATATCAGGTTCATGTATTCCCAATCGCTTAAAAAACTCACAGACATCAGGATCTACGACTAGTGATGATTTTATTGTTCGAAATGAGTTTTTCATTCCACTCTTTGGGAAATATACTGATGGTTCCCCATCCTTTTTAAATGGATGAATATGGGTTCCATTTTCAATTCTTATAAATTTTTTACTTCGAATGACACCTTCAGTTTGAAAGCTATAGCGCTTCTTTTTCCACAGAGCCTCCCGATTTAACAGGTATTTATAAAATAGAATCATCCAAGCATCTGTTTGCTTTCCCAAAAACTCCTCTGTAATTTTACGTACAAAAAATTCAGCTGTTATCTCGTCTATTCGAAGTTGAAAAAGTAAATATCTTCTTAAATCTGGTGTTCGTTCTTGAGTAATATTTTCATCAACCCAATTAAGGTCACTATCACTTTTAAATAAATCATTTAGTAAAGCAGGTTCCAATAAATATTTAATTTCTGGTCCACGCCCTAGTTTTGCATTCTTCCCTGACACAAAAGAACCAGTGTAAGCAGGAATCAAATTGTTGTGATATAGAAGTGCTTTTACAGTATCAAAAATAGGTTTAAACATATTATCAACTAAAAAATCTTCTGATCGGATTGGCAGAGAATTAATTACGTTTAAGTCCAACTCTCCTGATTCACGTAAATTCACCAAACTATCCCCAATCAATTGACAAGTTTCTTGGATAAGTTTTTTATTCCATTCATCATCCTTAGGTATATTATCTCTCGCTGGAGTGGTTCGATAAGCTCCTTGAATCAAAAAACCTAATCTTGTTTCTTTCTCAGTTGGAAAGAACACGACAAGAGGTGATTCTGTAATTTTTGATATAACTTCATTATCAGTATTCTTTTCTCTAACTAGTGAATAAGCTACTTCTACCGATGTATGATTTCCTGTATTAGGTATGTCGACTTCTCTTTCAAAAATAAGCCAATTTTCTACTTCCTCTTTATTGTCAGTAGACCCAATAACTTTAACTTTACGGCGGTGATCTTCTTGCTGGGTACTTTTCCTATGATAAAATCCAGAGTCAATATCAAATACTTCCCAGTCAATTTTTTCAATTTTTTTAAGGAATAAAAGTGTTCTAACACTTAACGTTCTTAATCTATTTTCAATTTCGTTATATGCTATTTCAGGTGTTATATTATCTGCTGTCTTAAAAGAGAATATAAACTTTGTTGTCCATTCTTTTGGTATAGTAATTGTGGGTATTCCATACGGACGAACATAGTTAGAGATTTTGAAACTTTCATCTATAGAAAATATTTCTGGTTCCAAAGTATATGCAAAGACAGACTTAAAACCGACTCCAAATGTACCTATTTTAGTCAGATCTTCATTTTTATCTCCTTCACCAACACCACAAATACCTTTAACATTTCTTTCTATAAAAGGGCTACCATTATGAAAAACTTCTAACCGATCTGAGTGTAAGATAAAATTTATATTTGTAGCCCCAACATCTTCGGCATTCTGTAATAACTCATAAATAAAATGCGTTCTATCACTATACAATCTTCCCAAAAAAGCTAGATGCCTTTCACCCTCGCCATACTCTTTTAAATTTTGTTCTCTGATAGCATCATAATCACTAGCCATTTATTTACTCTCCTTTCTCCACTATCACCACGCCATATGCAACAGGTTGAGTATGTATATCGGCTTTATCAAGGGCCTCATCCAGCTCTTTGGTTCTCCGTTGATAATCTATTTCTGCATTTGCAATCTCAGATTTTCGCATTCTTCTAATTTTTTCGTCTGATGCTTTTTCAAGTTTTTCTGCTAGCGATGCCATCCTGGCTCTATGGCTTGTAGACAAACTTTCTCTCCTGTATTCAGCAACACGTTTTGTATGCTCTTGATGATCTAATTTAGAATTTGACCATTTCTTATAATGAATATCTTCTAATTCTTGAATAACCGAGCTATCAATTAGTGCTTCTTTACTTGACTCACTTCCAAATTCTAAAAGCTTAAAAATACTCGCAGCCTTCAAGGCTTTTATGGAAACTGCCTGTAGAACCGAATTACTTCTGACCCCACTATAGGTCCATTGATAAATTGCAAATGGATAATCACCTGGTGAAATTGTTTCATCCTGAACCCGAATTACTACTACAGGTTTGTTATTAACAGACAAACTTTTGGCAGCTTGTCTGGCTAAAGGGTGTAATGGAGTGATAAAAACAACATCAGGATTATCAGATGCCGTTTCCGAATCAAAAACAATAGAGAGTGTTTGTGAGTTTCCTTTTAACCATTTTCCCCATTGCTTATTTATAGGGTTATTTTTTTTCTTTAAAGCCGTGTATGACTGTAACAATTGACTTCTTGCTTCTTGTGACAATCGCAAACTTTTAACACTTTTTTCACCTCGAATATATTCATGCTCACTCCCTACAACCTGCCTCAGATATATCTCAATCATATTTTGAATTGAAGAAGGGTTGAGCCAGAAACTTGATGCTTGCTCAATATCTTGCTGAACATCTTGGGCAGGTAACCGAATTCCAAATAATTCTGCCTGTCTGTCTTCCAATTCCTGTTGCTCTTGAATAATTCGAATATCATTATCAGCAACTTGCTGTAATTTTTCCTGCCTTTCCTGTTCAGATAAATTTAGATCTTTGGCTATATCATTTATCTCCTTTGCAACCTTACCAAGTATTTCTTCACTTGCTCCAATCGAGCTATTAAAAATACCAATTCTCCATAAGCATCGTTCATAAATGTCTGCATCAATTGTTCCAGGCGTAACTAAATTATAAATTACAACTTTCTCGCTTTTCTGCCCCCTTCGGTCTATACGTCCAATCCTTTGCTCAATTCTCATCGGGTTCCAGGGAAGATCATAGTTGATCATGCAATCACAAAATTGATAATCAAGACCTTCACACCCAACCTCAGAGAACAAGAGTAAATCCAGAGCATCCTCATTTTCTTTTGGCATTTTAAACCGATCTCTAATTTCAACTCTTTGCTCATCAGGAACACCGCCATGAACTATTCCAACCCTAACATTTTGGTCTTTTAAATGATCATAAAGATAAGTGAGTGTATGCCTGAAACTACTAAACAGGATTAGTTTATTGTTATCCAGATTCTGTTTATCTTTTATTAGCTTAACTACCGCTTCCAGTTTTGGGTCATAGGGATCAAGTTTTTTTGCCAATCCTAAAACAACACTTACTTTACCAGCTATGGTTTTACTTTCTGTATCACCAATATAATTTATATAATCAATACCATCTTCTGAATCAGCAATATCCAGCTCGTCTAATCTTCGCGTAAGCATATGTTCCAACATCGGTCCTAAACCGAAGAGACAACTTGCAGCCTGCCTACGTATGGTTGTCATCATAAAATTCAAACTGGTCGATGGTTGTAACTCAGAAAGGATTGACGCTTGAGCTTCCAAAAGTGCATCATGTAGTTCTTTCTGCGACGGTGTGAATTCAATTGATACCGTCTTTGGATCACGAACAGTAAAAGCACCAATATCTCTACGCCTGGTTCTATTTATCAACCCTGAAAAAGTATGCGTATCCTCAAGGCTATTAATTAAAGATATTCTATTGTCATTCGATATTTCTTTAGCCTCCAAAGATTTACATACAGTCTGAAAATCAGGATCAGCTTTTAAAATATTTGTACCCCAGGATGTTGACATAGCATCAGCAAGGTCAGAACGTGCTTCTTTCTGCCAGCCATCAACGCCACTTCTTGCTGCATCAATTGCTCGATTAATATGTGGATTGGGAGCAGCCATATGCTCAAAGCTTTCTGAATCCAAAATGAGATCAGGCCTAAGTGTATTGAGTAATACATAAAGATCCCTGTTTCCTAGCTGAATAGGAGTTGCTGTTAAAAAGATAACTGCCTCAGCGTTATCACAGAAAAATCGAACAGCTTCATGAGAAAAGGTATCTGGATTTCGAATATGATGAGCTTCATCTACGATTACCAAATCAAATTTCGGGGCAGGATCTAAATCAATCAATCCTTTTTGTGTTTTTCTTCGTGCTTTTTTACCTCCCTTAGAACCGTGTAGCAAAACCTCATCAAATAATGAATAGGGCACAATAGTCTTTGCATGCTGAGAAGGCCATTCACCCTCTAAATCCATCTCATTGATACAGTGCCTTAATGATTTACCATCTAGATGAGTAAATTTCTCATCAAATCGTTTCATTTCCTGTTCCCACTTACGTTCAGTCACTAGCGGTCTAGGACAGATAATGAGAACGGACTCTATATCACTTCTTGCCTGTAACTCCTGTAATATCAAGCCTGCTTCTATTGTTTTACCAACACCAACACCATCAGCAATTAATAACCTGGGTCTATCAGCACGGATAAATTTCAATACAGGCCTAAATTGGTAAGGAATAAATTCTATACGAGCTGCATTTAATGAATAAAGATTTGCTAAGCTGGGTTGCCTTATTTGATTTGCAGTAAGTTGGGCATGAAATTCATTTAATGGTAATTTAACAAGTCCTGCTTCCTTTTTTTCCAACGCAGTAATTTGGCTTTCATAATAAGACTTAATTTCATTATTTATGAATACTGAATATCTATTTTCATCATCGGATAAGTGGATTTGAGTTATTACTCCACTTGAAGATGGATCCGACCTTAAAGTAATCACTTGTCCAACATCAAAAGCACTCTCAGCATCTGAACAAATTTGCGTTCCTTTTCCATTATCAGGTGGAGCTGAAGGTTGAGGTGACTGGCTCTCAATAAGCCTACGTTTTTCTTCTTGAATATTTTCTATAAATTTATCTGGGGCGTCTACAAAGGAAGCAAAACGCTTTAATGTATCTAAATCTCGATATATATCATCCAGATTAAAACCATCAATGCTTGCATGAGCCCAATGATTTCTGACAGACTGCATTTCCTTTAAATAATGTTTTGCATCAGGTGGAAATGTTACTTTCCATGATATCTCATACCAATTTCTATCAAGGATCCGAAGAAGTGCCGCAAAATCCAGTTGCTTTAATTCCGAGATATTATTCTGCCTGACAATTTGCTCCTGTTGATGACTAAGTTTCTCTAAAACATATTCTTTCCACCAGTCTTCTTTACCCAGACTGGGTAAAAGCTCCTCTAAAAAATCACAAAGAATCTGGCCAGTTTCAAACAGAAACTCTCCCATTTTTACTTGCATATCGACACCCTGAAAGTACTATTTATTCTCACCATGACTGAATCAACAGCCATAGGACTTGAAATTTTATAGGAGCGTTTGATTAAACTGGGCTGCTTATTGATAATCTTCACAGAATAACTCTCCTAATGCAGCTTCCGTTCACACCGCCTAACAGGCCTGATTTTTCGGAAATTATTATTTTTATACACGGTCATAACTGTGTTTGTTTTTTCATCTACAACGACCTGCGTATTCTCCAACCTTTTTATATCTACACCACTCTTTTGTAAATGATGTAACTCACGCTTTCCTATGACATAAAAACAAGCTCGTCGACTTCTTATTAACCGACCATAAGTCAATACTGTTTCAATTGCCTGCTTAGCAATAGCTCGTTTATGCATGCGTTCAAAAGCATGGTCACTTAGTGAAAACTTCACTGGCTCATTTTCTTTACGATTTATTGATAGTTGTTGCATATTTATACCCTCTAACTTTAGTAAGAAGTATATTGCAACCACCATGCCAAAATAATTTATAACGTAATTTCAATAACTTACAGAATTCCATTAAATATAGAACTCACTGTTACTAATAACATTATTTACCTAAATATAAATATTTACACCTCCGCTCCTTTGATGCAAAACCTTCTATAACAGTCATTTTTTCAATTGAGCTTACTTTCTATCTCTGTACTAATACAGCACCACCCAGACTCTTACTTAATTCAGCAGCAACAGGAATTTGGTCAGCAGAATTTACAGCAATTACACGTCGACCATTGGGCTCTTTATAAACAGGAGGGTCATATGAATTTTTAGCTTTATCTTTTCCTTCAGCTTTTAGATATTGCTCCTTACTATTTCTTTCCAATACGGGTGCATTCACACACCAGTGATAACTTAATTTATGACCAGGGTTATTTCGCCATGATGATTCTGGAAATTCAGGCGTTTTATCTAAATTCTGTATACATTCACCTACGATGGTACCAAGATCTTTTTCCGTTTCAGCCTGTATAGTAATATCTTCAAACTTATTTTGGTTCCATACTTTGGCAGCTCCCGATATATCACCCAGTCTTGGCTCAAGAATTAATTCCCATTTAGACTGATTAACCCAATGAGTTAAATAACTCTGTATTTCTTTTGCACGAATATCCGTCATGCGAACCCCAAGCTCAAAACCTAAATCAAGACCATCTTTTTGTATATTCGCTGACATGACTAATGCTTCATCCTGATCAGTCCAGATAGCTTTTGCATGTAACCACTTAAACCCAACCACCCTGACACCTGACTTAGCGAGCTTTATGAGTGCAGGCATAGCAACAGGTCTAATTCGAGCTAGCACTGTCACTTCTACTCCAGAACTTGCTCGATCACACAGAGCTTTCACAACCGGGTGATCAGCATCCCAGCCAAAACTGGAAATTAGTATTTGTTTTTGAGCAGATTCAATTAAATTTATAACCTTAGCTCGTAAAGAAGTAGTAATGGACGTAGTAGCAAAAATCCTCGGTCCACTATCAGGGTACTCTATTTGACTTAAAGGCTTCACACTTTGAAATTTTTTTCCATCCAACATTTCATGCTCCGCTGATTCCCAAATACCCCATCTAATAATTTCAAATACTTCCTGTATTTCTGATTTATAAAGCACAACACCGAACTCTTCATTCCGCTCAATGGCCTCTTTTGTCAGATTGGCTGTCAGCATGAAACCTTTTGGGTTATCCCCGCAGGGATCAGCTAAAACTAACTTAGCATGATAATGAGGAGCAGAGCGTATGAGGACTCTTCCCCCCAAACGTTTAAGCATGTTTACATGCTGCTCTAAACACATATTACTGAATTCATCATCACCAGGTTCTTTATCTAATCGAGTTTCGCAGGCTAGCATTAAATAGACCCGAACCCCTCTTTTGGCAGCATTAAAAATGGCATCCTCAATTTCAGCATCGGCTAGTAAAAATGAACAAATCACCACCATCTTGTTAGCTTTATTCAAAAGTTTAATACACTGTTCTGACAAATCGCGCTCTCTTCCTGAAATAAACACATCGCTCGGTTTCACTATAATATTCTGTCCATCTGCTTTCCTTGATCGCCAGGTGGGTGGTAGCAAGATATCACTCTGATCCACTATCTTAGTATGCTGTTTTCGAAATAAATTGTTCATAATGATTTCCTATAGCCTCCAATCTTCAGCGGCTATTAAGTACCATGCCCTATGCGAAGGAATTTCTGTATTCTTATACCACTCGAGAATTGCATATTTTGATCGTTCTGGTGTCTTAATTTCATAATCTACAAAAGGTTTTTTCGCCTGTTCCCACCATGCAAAAAAATTTTCATAAGATGCATAATCAGAAACACTTTCTTTTAACCTCCATTCAGCCCAATCTTGTGCATCTCTACTAGAATCAGGAGCTATCTGAATTCCAGTTGTGATTAAACTATCAAAGCGATCTAAACCGTAAATATCTGGTGATTCAAAAGTTAAATCAGTACACATTGTTTTTCGCTCAATATCATTTGCTGCAGTAAATTTAACTTTTAGATATCTACTTCCGGGATCCCAATCATCAAACAAACTGCTTTCCTCTTCTTGATCTCTTAGTCTTTGAGGCACCCAACCATTTATTTTTTCTTTTTGAGCATGTCGTTCGGATTTCGGTTTACTGTTCAATAATTGCTTCCAGATATCGACTAGATCAATATCGGGAGCTGTTAAATCACTACTGACATCTTTTCCTGCCAACTGACCTTTGAGTTGCAACCGACTCTTACTTACATTCCATATTAAATTAAAGTTCACATACTTATCTACAGGTTCAGCCATTTTTTTAAAATCATCAAATCGAATTTCAGACCCGCCAATACACTGAGCTTCTGTGCTACCTGACATATCAAGAACCCAGTGAGGAAGACTTTCAAAAATACGCTCATCCTCATTACTTTTTTTACCCAGGATTTCTGTCGAAGCACTCGACTCCGAATAGCTCGAAATGGATAAAACTGGATTCGGTAACAATGAGTCCTCACTCATCCATATAGTCCATGTACCTTCTTCTGGCACAAATACTTTTTTGCTTTTCAGCGCTTTATTACCATCCTCGGTAAGGATATAACCTTTTTCATGTCTTTCCATAAGCCCGTATAATTCAGTAACGTTTAACAAGCGCTCGGCAACCATCTTTCGAGAAGAAACATCAAATAATAAGTGCCTGGCAATATCAGTTGAATTTGTACCCCCATTCTCCTGTGCACGTATCAATACAGGCATTAACTCACTACGCTCTTTTGCAATGGAAAATGTTCCCTCAACATGCCAACAGCTTACATCTACTTTTCGAGTTAAAATAATATCGTTTTTCATATCTATAATTCCTTACAATTTCTTTTCCCAGGGTAAATCGTTGGCATAGCGCCCTAAAACTCCTGATGCTCTTTTCATAGCGTTACGATTACCGAAAACAACGAGCTGGTATCGTGCCCGGGTAATTGCTACATTTAGCCTGTTGGGACTCTCTAAAAAACTGGTAGGATAATTTTTAGTGAAGCTCAGCATTACCAGGTCGGCCTCATGACCCTGAAATCTATCAACTGTACAAACCTGTATGCTTAGATAGGGACTGGCACCTTTTCCCCTGTAAAAATATCGCACTGACTTACGATCACCACTCCACTTACGAAGTAGATTTCGTATTTCTCGCTCCTGTCCACGATAGAAAGTAAGAATTGCAGCTTCCCATGGCTGACCATCATTTCGTGGATCTTCTTTTGCCCAACGATCAAATTTTTGAAGCTGTTCTATTATTTTTTTAGCCTCAACATTATTACTATTTGTTCGAGAATCTACCTTTCCTTTTACGTCAAACCAGACAGCTCGTTGCTTAAATCCAGAATAATTCCAGGTACGTTTACTCTCCAGAAAATCAGGCGTAAATAACGCCTCTCCGTGGTAAATAGTTTTATGTGGAAAATCAGCAATAGCAGAATGCATGCGATGCTGTGTTGATAATAGAACATGCCTTTTTTTCAACATTCCTTCAGGAAATCCATCGGATAGAGCAGTACCTTTACGCTGACCATCATTACGCTCGAAACCATAACGCAGTGATTCAAGTACAGAAGGTAAAGCAACTCGACGAACACCATTTATATTGCGCCTGACTACTTCAATATTCTTAACCGGCAGCAATGATTCCAATTGATACTGTAGTTTCTCCGATGTTGACCTCTTTGATGAAGCCTCTCCATTATTCCGTATATTCTGGCGTAACTCGTAATGCCTCGCTAAACGCCAACTCACTTCATTTTCCCATAAAGGTAAAGCTTCATTAACCTGGTGTGCAAGCTTTCGATACGCTGTCACACGACGGCGTAATATTTGCAGATCATTATCATTTGCCCGAATATGGGTTATATCTAAAGGAAGCTCATCAGTTTGCTCTGTTAGAGACTCTTTGCTCCCGATGACAATCCCGGCAACAGACAGCATCTCATTAGCTTTATCTACATTTACAATATCTACTTTGTGCGCTACCGCTTGAGCGCTATATACATCAAAATTTTTATTTGAATCGGATTTGACTACACTTACTCTACGCTGATTTACTCCTGGCTTCGATGCTAGAAAAACATCTACACAAGCATTTCTCTCTACCTGACCAGGCAAACAGGGCTGTATATTAATAGCCATCGACTCATCATCAACATAGGGAGATAACTGCTTCGGGTCGCCTACTAGTATCCAACGCTTTGCCAGTAGCGCTGGTACTAAAAATTCCTGAAATGTTGTTTTAGATGCCTCATCAATGATCAGAATATCAAATTGAGGGGTATTGCTACCTTTCCTCTTGATATCTGGGTGTTGCAGTATCCCAATAGTGGTTCCACAAACCAGATTTGCACAATCAAGCACTATCCGTTGTATCTCCTCTTTCCCACTTCGAAGCTGTGATAATAATTCTTCTTGTGAAGCGCTATGTGCTTTACTGTTATGTAAGGCCGTTAACAAACGATCTCTTTCTGTTTTCACAAAGTTTTCAAGCTGCCATTTTTTAGCCTTTTCTGAAATATTATATTTATCCCCAATCCGGATAGGAATAACCAGATCACGATAAGAATTACTTTCTTCCATTAAGCGTTCAAGCACATTATCTACGGCAACATGCGTTGAAGCACACAAAAGTACACGCTTACCTTGTATAGCTAATTGTAATATTAGCTCGCATATTGCCGTTGTTTTTCCAGAACCAGGTGGACCTTCAAGGAAAGCAAAATCTGGTGTATTTATAGCTATTTCAACAAACTTTCGTTGTTCAGCTGTACCAGGTCGCTCATCATCAGTAAGTACATTCCAGGTTTCAACTTCAACTCCAGGAGTGCTCGATGAATAATTGAATAGAAACGGTTCGTGCGATGGTAACTCAGGCCAATCAGCATGATCACTAGCTTCAAATAATCGGAGTAAAGACCGGTGTGCCTTTGATGGAAAATCCTGTAAATTCTGTAATGCTCTTAACTGGCATACTATTGGCCAGGTATTTGGCCGAAGCACCAGGTCAGGATGTATAGGTTTTCTTTCTAGCAATAGCCATTCAAATTCAATATTTCGCTCAAGTACTTTTATCTTTAAGCTATCATTAAAAAAAACTCTATTAGCACTGTCATCATTAGTCTGAGATTCATATATTTCTGAATTGTTTTCGTCCAGAAAATCCCTGAAAGTGGATTCTGGCTCATTAGGGCGGCCATCAGGTTCTGTTAATTGAATCCAATATCCATCCTCTTTTTTATTATTACTACCATCACTTTCAACGGGTTTCCATGCTAAACGTTTTACCGATGCATCACTTTCAAGATAATCTCTTGTTCGTTTAAGAAATGAATAGAAGTTTTTCATCCCATCAAACGTTTTTCTCATCAGCATATCCGGCCGATGATCCGTTAAATTCTGGTAGTGAAGTAATGCCATTAATTGAATCCTGGGTGGTTTTTTTTAATTATTTATAGATATTGCAACCACTATGCCAAGACCTAAATTCCTTTTAATTCATTATATTATAGCGATTAGTCCACCTGGGTCTTTCGCAATAAAGATAAACTTAATTACCAAAACATAAGTATTATTACGATAACTTTAACTCCGGAAAGTCTTCATACAATTCTGAATGATTACCCTCATGCCCTTCCATACCAGGCTTAGTCAAAACACCTTTTGGATTTATAAAACTGGTGATTTCTCTTTTAGGCTTTTCATTCCAGTTAATATTGAATGCTGCCAGTTTGGGAAAGAAACACAAAGAACTGTATGGTAAATGATCATGAATCCACCAGGCCATTGCTCTCCAGTCAGCACCTTGTTCATATTTATCAGCAAACCAGGGGATAACTATACTAACTGTTGCACCCATGTGACCTTCTGCATCTCGATAGTCAAAGATATGCCTTGCATAATTTACTTCGTTAGAGGCACACCTTAGATTTTTTTCATTGCCAGTCTGGTTCACAGAACAGGAACGATAGCCTGAAAAAATGGATATTCTTCCGAAGGTTTCATTGAGTGGTTCCAGCAATTCAGTGCATAGCTTTGTACAGGCCTGTATTGACAGATCAGGATTATCTGGAATATTGGGGATTCCATAAAAATTTGAAATTTCGCTGTATAGAAAATCCCTCATATAGAAAGATTTAGATAAACGAACTCGTCCCAGGTCTTCCAGTGAATTTACTGATTGAGGCTTTCTCATTTATTCACCACTCTCTTCTCGATGGATATCCAAGCTTATCTGGCTTAACAACTCTATCCTATCAAAAGCTAACTTCCTTATATCACCTCTACCATAAAAGCTTCTATCACTCGCCAACCTAATCAAAGTCTCTACTTGCTTATATTTTCCTGACTTTTTATCCAAACTCTCACGTAACTTTATCCAAGGATCTATTAAAGCTGATAAATCTGGTTCATTATAATCATCATTCGCCACACAAATTAACCATCCTCCAATCCATCCATATCTATCAAACACTTTTTCATTATCCATTATTATCCCGAATAAAAATTCAAGCACATCATTTGCAAAGTTAATATCCTGAATATACTGTTCATACAAATTTAAATTTTTCTCTCGGAGAATTAGTAGAACTGTAAAAATCACCACGTCAAAATCATGCGTCTCCGGAATGCTTTTCAATATCAAACGTAACCTAGAAACTAACTGATCAACATCTCTTAATTTGTAGTCGAATCGTTCAAACAAATAATTTAATATTTTCAAGAATGTGCTTTTCGTATCTGCACCATCTTTCCTGGAATTAAAGTATTTTTTAATATCTTCCTGATTTATTCTTGATTCGGTATAAGTTTTCAGATCAGGAATTCGTAACCGATAATCAAGGTCTATAAATCGTTTAAGATAGTGCCCACCATCAAATGAAGAGCCATAAACTCCTTGCAAGCTTTTACTCAACTGATCTCTATTTAAAGCGAGTACAAAGACCAATCTTTCAATATCAAATAAATGTTTGATTCGCTCCAACATCTCGATAGAAAATGTGGGTTTACAGCGATCAAGTTCATCTATAAATATAATTAAATTTTGTTGCCCATCAGGTAATGCTTGTATAGCCTCAGCAATTAGAACTTTAAACTGTTCCAATGCTTTCTTTTGGACATTAAAGCTATCTACTAGACTTTCAACTGCACCTCCCGCTAAATCTGAAGCAAGTTTTTCATACTCCTTTTCTACATCAAGAACACCAAAAGTTGCCGCTTTAGCTGTAGCCACAGCTGTTGCTTTGAGAACACCAGGAGCATATTTTTTTGCTTTCTCCCACGCTTCATTTGTTACCGTTTTTTCAGAATTAGATGATAACCAGTCATCCATAACCGACATTAATGGCAAGAGAGGGTCATCTGAAAAATCATTTTCCCATGCATTCAGATAAAGGCTTACCTGTTCGTTATGTTCGAGGTATTGCTGCCAAAGTTTGATAAATGTTGTTTTCCCTGCCCCCCAGGGCGCATCAATTGCAAAAACCAATGGCGCTTGAACATTAAGAAGAACAGGTGAAAGGTTTTCAATCTCTTTGTCTCGACCTAACAGATCTTGAGTACTAGGCCAACAGTTATCATTATGGTTAACTTCTGGACAACGAAGCTGTATTAAGTCTGGCTTTTGTAACTTTTCTTCTTCCGGTGACATATTGCTACCTTTTCTATTTTACTGGTTTAACTTTACTTTCTTAACCACTTAGTAACCTTTCACTCATACATCACGGTGAGACAAAAAACTTTATTTCAACATCAGCACTAGCACAACTTGCCATCCAGCCATCTATAAGTTGAAAAGCTTGCAATGACACTCCTTGAGCCTCATTGCCCAAAGCCATTTGACTTGCAAAGTGAGCCCTAGAAAAAGCATTTCCGACAACTACCCAGATTTCTTTTTTTATAGCGGAAGACTGTCTTCTACTTGTGACCAAATCCAGAGACTCATTCATTTTACTTTCTCGAAGCTCTTCATTTTCATCAGGGTGAGTATAATCTCGATATATGATGGACTTAGAGTCAACTTAAATGATGATTAAATACACCGCATTTTGAACACCAGTCTTGCGGGGTATGCAGGATAATCGGGATAAAGTTTAAATAATTTTAACA
>Ga0233436_1001244_pt1 | contig 22258 bp, 21 predicted proteins | sample SI_122_August201_2_FD_182723 | JGI IMG/M metagenome (GOLD analysis project Ga0233436, IMG submission 182723) | Seawater microbial communities from Saanich Inlet, British Columbia, Canada - SI_122_August2016_150_MG | ecosystem: Environmental > Aquatic > Marine > Inlet | place: Canada: British... | reverse complement strand
CTCATTATGAATTCTTCTCAAATTATAAAATTATCAGAGATGCTAGTTTGTTATGAATTGATCCTGAATAGTAAAAAAAAGACCAAAAATGGTCTTTTTTTGCAGGTATAGTGAGGGATTACTTAAATCCTTCTTGACTTTCAATGTAATACTTATATAATACAGATCTTCAAAAATTTATTAATTATTAAAACAATGGAAAAAGTAAAGGAAAATGTATTGAAATTCAAACCTAATGAAAAAAAGAAACAAACTGATTTAGCTTCATTAATTATTTGAAAATCAAAAGATAGAACATTTAATATACTTGGAGTAGAGTATAATAAAGATGAAGTATATATACTAAATCAAATTGCTGATTTTTGAGAGACTATAATTGATGAATTAACTAAAGAATCAAATAGAACATATGATTATATTAGAAAGAAAAGAACTGAAAATCATTGAAATAATCAAAATAAATTTCAAAAAAATATTAATTATTGTACTATATGAACAACTCTGCAAAAGTTATGATTTAAAGATATTGAAGAATTTGATCTAGATGATCTTTATAATTATTTAGAAGAGTTTGACTTTGATAACTATGATTATAGATCTCTATATTTTGAAATAATATTAAACAAAAATAATAATTCTTCAGAACATGTAGAAATATTAAACAATATCTGAAAAGATAAATTAACTGCTAGATTAAAAGTTAAATTTTCAGATATTGCTGGTAAAATCATGTGAGAAATTGAAGATATACTTAATAATTATTTTTTAATCTGAGGGATAAAGTAAATAATTTATAAAAAAACTTAGCTAATATTTAATTAGCTAAGTTTTTTTATTTATCCATTATTTCACTTCCAGAAATCAACTTACTAGCTCTACCTTCCATATCTTCATTTAAATAAACTAGTTTTGCATTATCTTGAGCACCTATATTTCAAAGTGTTTCAATTCTTGAACTATCAAGTAAAAAAGCTAATACTTTTTCTGCATTTAAAGAATCATCTGATTTTTTAATCAAATCAACAGATTCCTTAAATCATTCAGCTATTTTCATTCTTTGACCTGCCATACCTTCTCATAAAAGTATTTTTGATTCTTTTTCTGCTTCAGCTTCCTTTACCTGCATTATTTTTTTAGCCTCAGCCTCATTTAATGCAGCTTGTTTAAATTTAAGAGTTTCAACCACCTTGTTCATAGCTGACATAACAGTATTATCAAGTTTTACATCTCTTACTTGTATAGAATCAAGTTTATAACCAAAAGTGGATAATTTACCTCTAAGTCTTTCTTCTATTGCTTGTCAAATTTCTTCTCTTTTTTCGAATATATTTTTATGAGTAAAAGAAACCATCATAGCCCTTAATTGTTCATCTATTGTAGATCTCATCATTGTTCTTGGATCATCTATACTATATACTGATTTATATATATTTCATTTTCTTGAACCATCTTCATCATCATTTACATAATATATTACATTTAAACCAATATATGCTGTAACCGTATCAGAAGTAACTCATTCTACTTCGACAGGAAAGTTCTTTCTATATAAATCTTGTTTAATTGTTTTTGTAATAAAAGGGATAACAAGATTAAATCATTGCCTCAATACTCATGTATACCTACCAAATACTTCCTTTGTTCTAACTGTATTTGGTTTTACAATAACTATTCCAGAAAATAATAAAATTATAAAATACACAGCTGCAGGGAGTGGCCCTCAAAAAAATCCAATAATTAATCCTATAAAAACCTCTATTGTTAATATAATTGCTCACATAATTTTTTTAATTAAAAAATAACATAATTAAATATATGAATAAAATAAATTTTTGCAAGAGAAATGTAAAAATCTAGAAATAAATTATTTTTATTTTTTTTGCTTAATAATAATTTTTAATTATATTATAACTATTACTTTATAAATATATTAATTATGGGAATTGAAGCTTGAGCCATGAAAGAATCTGAAAAGAAAAAAAAGGAACTTTCAGAAAAGGATATTCAGCAAAATGCTAAAAAAACAATAGAACATCAAAAAATAAAAGAAAAAATTTCTGTTGAAGTACAAGCAGAAGAAGATCTTTTAGATTTAAAAGAATTAGTTGAAAAATGAGTTATTACTAAGGAAACAGCTAAAAAAGTTGTTGAATGAAAAGGAATTGATGAGGATACAGTTAAAGAAATCTTTGAAAAAATAGAACAAATGGATGAAATAAAAGATATAGATAATTACTTACCTGTAGAATTAAGAATAAGTAAAGATGATTATTCTAAATCTTTAACTGACGATATTTTTAGAGTGCAAACAATTACAAAACTTAATTCAGCATTAACTCTTATTGCACAAAAAATTAATCCAGATACTGCTATGGGATTAAACCTTTTCTCTGGTTTTTTAACTGTACTTGATAAAAATCTTATCCTGGTTCAAGAAAATACAATTGATGTAAAATATAGTTTAGAAGAAGTACATGAGAAGAAATTTCCTAAAAAAGAAGATACTAGAAATCTTTGGGAAAAGATTATAGATTTTCTAAAAGAAGCCTTTAAATAATAAACAATAAAAAAATATGTTTTTCGCACTTTTATCCACATTTTTAAATTCTATAGCTACCAATTTTTGGAAAAAAGCTCTTAGCTATAATGCACCTAGAGAATTTTTTAACTTTATTGCATATTTTTCAATTGTATTAATTTCTATAGCTCTTTATTTTTTTGATAAACTACATCTATCAAATATAAACTTAACAACCTTTTGATTAATTATATTTCTATACTTGCTACAATTTATAATAGTACAATTAAATCAATATGTATTTTCAAAAGAAAAAATTTCAAGTATATTACCATACCAAAATATCCATAAAGTATTAGTTATTATTTTTGGTTTTTTTATTTTTTGAGACATATCAATTATTACATTAATAATAGCATTATTAACCGTTTTAATAATAATACTGTTTACTACTGATTTTAAAACTATAAAAATACCCAAAACTATAAAAATCTTTTCTTTTAGTCAGATTTTAGAGACTATCAATTTTTTATTACTTTGATATCTATTCACACTTATTTCAAATGTTACATTCTTTATATACTCATTTATTCTATGAATATTTTTTGTTTGATCTATTGTGTTTTATAAAAAACAATTCTCTTGCTTTAAAACTCTACCAAGTAATTTTTTTAAATATAGATTAATAGCAGCACATATCTGATGAACTTCTTATATATTATCTCTAATAGTCATACAAGAATTATGACTTAGTATGAGTATATTATTATCATATATAGGTCTTGGAATGACTCTATTTTTTTCATATATAATGTTTAAAGATAAACCTTCCAAAAAAGATTTAATATTAATTATATTTGTATCTATTTTAATTTGAATTTGATATTATTTTAAATAAAAAACAATTAATCTTATAACGATAAACAAAGTATAACTTTCTTTATGAAATTATAGAAAAAACTATATCTATTTCATTTTTAAATATCAAGTTTTTTATTAAGTGCTCCTTGACTATTAATTTATATCATATATAGTCTATCTACCATTTTTTTGGTCTTTAACATTTTGTGTGATAAAAAGGAGAATAGCATATGCTAAAGTTATATACAGTAACTGGTTATGATACAGAAACTTGTTATTATGTGGAGTTGAGTTCTGACTTAAGTTTTGAGGAAAGAGAGACTTTATTAGAATTATTAGCTCCTGGTTTGGAGACTTATATGATTTCTGAATATTCTATTTATGATATCTCAGAATCTAAGGGTGTTGAAATAGGTCCGTTAATGAATTTTGAAACAGCATTTTCGACAAATGTAGTTTCAGCTTGTGTAAACACAGGTATAGAAAAAGTTCGTAGAGTTGAGAAATCAACTCGATATCTGACTGATGATATTTCTGCTATTGTTGCAGAGAATTGTGATAGAATGACACAAGAGGTATATGAAAAACCACTTGATTCATTCTATCTTGATAAGGTAGTTGAAGATGTGCAGATTATTCCTTTGATTGAAGAAGGAATTGAAGCATTTGATTCTGTTAAGGGGCTTTCTTTTAGTAAGCAGGATAAGCGTATTTATTACGATATTTTTGTAAACCAAGAGGAGCGTAATCCAACTAATGTCGAGTTGTTTGATTTGTTGAATTCTAACTGCGAACATAGCAGGCATGGATTTTTCAATGCAAAACAAAAAATTGATGGAGTTGAACAGAAGTATACAGCTTTTGATTTGCTTAAAAACACATTAAAAGCTAATCCTGATGGTAGTGTTATTGGTTTCCATGATAACTCTAGTAGTATTGAAGGTTATGAAGTTAATACTCTAGTCCCATATTTTCCTGGTGAAAGTTCAAGTTTTTTCTTGAATCGAGTCCTTTGGGATATTACTTTTACAGCTGAAACACATAATTTTCCAACTGGTATTGCTCCATATCCTGGTGCAGCTACTGGTACTGGTGGTCGTTTGAGAGATCAGATAGCAACAGGTAAGGGAAGTAATGTTATCGCTGGTACGACAGGTTATTCAGTATCAACTATAAATATTCCTGATTATAAAATGCCTGGTGAAAATTCAGAATTTCATTACCCTGTGAATATGGCAGGTGGATTGCAGATTTTGGTTGATGCTAGTAATGCTGCATCAGATTATGGAAATGAGTTTGGTGAACCAGTGGTTCAAGGATATTGTCGTAATTTTGATTTAAGAATATCTGATGGAGAGAGATGGGGATATGTAAAACCTATTTTGTTCTCAGGAGGTATTGGTCAAATGAGACATGTTCATGCTGAAAAAGGTCATGCTGAAACTGACTTAATTATTGTACAGGTTGGAGGACCTGCTTATCGTATTGGTTTTGGTGGCGGTGCTGCATCAAGTATGCATCAGGGTGATAACGATGCAGAGCTAGATTTTAATGCTGTGCAACGTGGTAATGCTGAGATGGAAAACAAGGTGTACAGAGTTATCCGTGCATGTAATGAAATGGGAAATGAAACACCTATTGTAAGTATTCATGATCAGGGAGCTGGTGGTCCTGCTAATGTTTTGAAGGAGTTGGTTGAAGAGTCTGGTGGTAAAGTTGATATTCGAAAGATTAATAGTGGTGATCCAACAATGTCTGTATTAGAGTTGTGGGTTTGTGAATATCAAGAACGCTGTGGTTTTTTGATTTCTTCTGAACGAATTGATGAATTTAAAGAAATTTGTGAGAGAGAAAAAGCTCCTTGTGAAATACTTGGTGAGGTAACTGGTGATGGTCGTTTTGTTGTTGAAGATAGTGAAAATGATACAACGCCAGTTGATTTTAACCTGAAAGCTATTCTTGAGGATTTTCCTCAGAGTACATATAGTGATGATAGAGTTGATTTAAATTTGCCTGATCTTGAAATTCCTTCTGACTTAAGTGTTCCTGATGCTTTGCAAGAAGTTTTTAAACTACTTGCTGTTGGTTCAAAAGGATTCTTAGTTCATAAGGTTGATAGAAGTGTTGGTGGTTTAGTTACTCAGCAACAATGTGTTGGTCCTTTACAATTGCCGTTATCAAATGCAGCAGTTGTAGCTATATCTCATTTTGGGATGGTAGGAGCAGTAACTACTCAGGGTGAAAATCCTACAGCTATGATTATTGATCCTGAGGCCGGTGCTTGTCTTGCAGTAGCTGAAATGCTTCTAAATATGATGAGTGTTCTTATAACTAGTAATAGAGAAATTAAATGTTCTGTGAATTGGATGTGGGCACCTAAGAAGCCTGGAGAAGGTACTGCTTTGTATGACGCAGTAACTGCTATGACTGACTTTATGCCACTCTTAAATGTGGCTATTGATGGAGGTAAAGATAGTCTTTCAATGGCAACAGATGTTGATGGTGAGCTTATTAAGTCTCCACGTACAGTAGTTGTTTCTGGATATGCTCCAGTTCCTGATATCAGAAATGTTATAACTCCTGATATTAAGAAACCTAAGGAAAGTAGTTTGTTTTTCATTGATCTTTCTATGGGGAAAGCTCGTCTTGGTGGTTCAGCTTTTGCTCAATCATTAGGACAATTGGGAAATGAAACTCCAGATATAAACAGTCCTGAGGATTTACTTGAATTGTTTCATATTATTCAATCAATGATTAGTAATGATCAAATCTTGGCTTATCATGACATAAGTGATGGTGGTTTAATTACAACACTTTGTGAAATGGCAATGGGGGGTAACTGTGGTATTCATGTTGATATTAAAGTTGAAGAAGGTGTATTACCTTTAGAAAAGTTGTTTGCTGAAGAAAAAGGTGTTGTTATTGAGGTTTCAGAAGCTTACTTAAAAGAAGTTTCTGAAATATTAGCCAATAGTCATCTTACTTATCAGAATATTGGTTCTCCAACATCTGTTAAACATTTAACTATTCGTACAAATAATAAGGAGATATTTCATGTATCACTAACTAATGTATATGAATGGTGGTCAGAAACGTCATATAAAATGGAAAAACAACAAGGCAATATTTGTGTTGCTAATGAACGATTTAATACTCTTAATTTACTTAATCCAGAGTATAAAATTAGCTTTGTTCCAGAACCAACATTAAAGGAGGTATTTGATTCTGAAAATAGAGTAAAAGTAGCTGTAATTAGAGAGGAGGGAAGTAATGGTGATAAAGAGATGATTTCAGCCTTAACATTGGCTGGACTTAATCCTTTTGATATTACAATGACTGATTTACTTTCTGAAAGAGAAAATCTGAATGATTATCGTGGTGCTGTATTTGTAGGAGGTTTTTCTTATGCTGATTATCCTGAATCTGCTAAAGCTTGGGCTATGACAATAAGGAATCACCCTGAACTTCAATCTATGTTTGACACATTTAAGGAACGTGAAGATACATGGTCTTATGGTGTTTGTAATGGTTGTCAAATGGTAGCATTACTTGGTTGGACATGTGATAGTAGTGTAGCAGAGAATAAAAGACCTAGATTTGTTAAAAATAAGTCTAGTAAATTCGAATCTCGCTATACAACTGTTAAAATCCCTAAGAGTAATTCTATTATGTTTAAAAATATGACTGGTTCAATTTTACCAGTTTGGAGTAATCATGCTGAAGGACATGTTTTTGCTGATAAATCTTTGTTAGCAAAAATGAAATCTGAAGGAAATATTCCTGTTTTGTATGCAAATAACGCAGGTGATGAAACCCAGACGTATCCTTTTAATCCAAATGGTTCGCCTATGGCTATTGCTGGTTTTTGTAGTTCTGATGGTCGGCATACAATTATGATGCCGCATCCTGAAAGACTATTTCAAACTTGGCAGTTCCCATGGTTACCTGAGGAAATGCAAAATATGAAAGCATCCCCTTGGCTGAAGATTTTTCAGAATGCCAGAGATTGGTGTGAGCAAAATTAAGGAAGTTTTGCAAATTTTAAAAGACTCACGAGGAATCGTGAGTCTTTTTTTATTTTTTAATCTATATATTTTTTTCTAAAAAATCATTTAGTATAAAATTTTTCTTCATCTAGATTAAACTCTAACTCTTTTTGTCATTTATAAATTACTTCTAAAATAAAATCCTTAAATTCTGGTTGGTTACTCATAGGATAATGTCTTTCCAAAGTCACTGATTCTAATTCTAATTGATCAAAAGTAATTATTTTAAAGATCACATTGTTTTCTTCTTCTAAATTTCTTTTAAACTCTCTTGATAATAAATATCCTTGTTTAATATAATCTGTATTTATTTTATAAAATCTTTTTCAATCAGGACTTAGTAATTTTCAATTAATATCATGTATATTAACAGCTTTTTTATTATCTAAATCTACTTGATTTAATAAAAATCAATGATCAATTAAAGCAAAATCAAATCATATATCACTTTCCAGTATAACTTTAAAATCCTTATTAAATAATACTTTTTCATAAGTTTCAATATTTCTCAGAAGAAAATATCATTCTTGTTCAAATCAGTAATTAGCAATTTCTCTTTCATGAATAATACCATTGATTTCTGTTTCATCAAAAATATTATTAAATTGTTCATCTATATCTATATCAAATTCAAAATATTCTCATTTTGGAGATATTTGTTCTCATTTTTTATTTAATATAACAAATCAGTCTTTTCATTCTTCTAAAGCTTGAATGAATCAATATTTATTAAAAAGTATAAAATTAAAACTAATATAATCTCACTCAATAGTTAAAGGATTTCAACTTGAATCGAACAAAATAGGATTATTATTATTTCACTCTACAATAATTAGTTCAATATTTTTTCAAGAAGATATATAAGTAAAATCAATATATCAAGAAATTAGCAATTTTCAATTTTTATCTAATAAATCTTTCTTGCTTGTATCCATATTATCTGTATCTATATTTTCAGATACGAAATATCACTCTTTATTTATAGTTATTCTATGGTAAAACTTTCATTCAGGACTAACTTGTTTTCATGATTTATCTAAAAGGATTAATCATTTTTCTTTTCCACCTTCTCATAAATCTTTCACAAGTATATAATTTCAAAGATATCAAGCAAAATAATAATTTTTATCTTCTGATACTATATTTTCTAAATTATCATTTAATATAGTATTTCATTTACTTCAATCTTCTCTTATTTCCTCAGCACCATTAATTAATCATTTTTTTCTATCTAATCAATATACTTTTACTTCATGAGTTTCTTTATCAATTCTATAATCTAACTTATTATTTGCAACTTTAATATATTTTTTTGATTTATCTCAAACTTTTATATTTCCTTGTAATAGTTTAGTATCTATTATATCATCTATCTGTTCAGATAATATATCTCTAAAAATAAAAATTGAGAGATGTCTTTTAATTTGCTTTACTCAAATTTTCAGCTTGAAATTTTTAATTTTTTTTCATTCTAAATCGTCTAATGATAAGTCTTTAAACTTTAATGATTTTTCAAATACTTTATTTGCTATTGTTATAATTTTTTCCTGATCTAATAAATCCATTAAATCATTATATTCATCTAAACTAATTGCTATAGCACTATTATTTCTATATTTTTTCAATATTGATAAATAATAATTATTTGAAATTCATGGGAAATGATTTAAAACTATTTCAAATCATCTTAAAAATGCTTCTGAATTAATTGCTTCTTTAGTATTTTCACAGATAGTTGACTCTATGATTTCCTCATTATCTAGGACTTGTGTATTAGACATAATTTAAAAGTTAATTATAATAATTAGTTATTTATAATAAAATAATTACAAAAGTCAATTTTTTTGAGAAAATTAAAAATTCTGATATAAATATGACCACTTTAGGGTATAATGTAATTGCTTATATTACTAACCCAAAAATGTGGGCTTTTAGTTTGACTTTTATATCAATAAAGTTATTATTTATCAGGTAAAAAAATAATTATTTTAAGTGGGAAACAATAAATTTATTAAACATGTTAAACGTTTTAATCCAATCATTAATAATTCTAGTTTGAATCATACTTTTAACTATTTTTCAACGATATCATTATAAAATGCTTGATTACCTAGCTCACAAGTATCATAGTATTTTTAAATGGATAATAAAATTCATTAGAAGATTTTGAATAATTATTCATGAATTATGACATTTATTTTTTTGAGTACTTAGTGGTGCAAAAATTCAAAAAGTAGAATTATTTAGAGATGATTGATGAAGAGTAGTATTTGCAACAAAAGATTACATATGACATTTACCCAAATATTCATGACATTCCTGATATCTATTTAAACTATTTTTTAATCAAATATGAATATTTCTAACATCTATATGACCATTGATATTTTGAATAATATCAACGTTTCTAATTGTTAATTATTTTGACATTCCTTTAAATTTTAACGAATTTAAAAGTTATATTCTGAATCATAAATTTGATTATAAAACTATTTGAATCACAATAATATATATTATTTTTATACCAAGTTTTTTACTTAGTATTATAGATATCAAAAACTTTATTATATCTAGACAAGATTGATATTTTGCAACTATATTTTGAAGTTTTATTAATACTTTTATATTTATATGTTTTTTAGCATTTTTAACTTTTTTCTTTGATTTCTTTCTTTTCTTTTTTATAATATATTTATGATTATTTACTACATTATTTATATTTTGGTTAGTTAATTTTATAATAATAAAAACTTTTTCTAAATAGTTGAAAATGTGTCAATATAATTATTTACACTAAAATTAAATTAAGTACTGTTAAATACTATAATTATGAAAACAATGAATATTTTTTAAATCTCTTTCAAATTTCATATAACATCTTCAGCTTTATTGTATCATTTTTGATCTAAATAATCATTTAATTCTTCATTGATTCTTTTGAAAATTCATGGTCATTGTTGAGCAAAACTTGTTCCTATTTGTACTAGACTAGCTCATGCAAGAAGAAACTCAAATACATCTTTTCAAGTGTAGATTCATCATACTCAAATAATTTTTACACTATCTCATAATAATTTGTAAAAAGCTCTCACATTAGCTAATGCCACAGGTTTTACATATTCTCAACCAAGTCATCCAAATCATCATTTTGGTTTGATAACTACTTCTTCTTTTTCTGGATCGATAAACAAAGTATTTCAAACAGAATTGATACAAGTGATAAATTTTACTCTTGGATGTTTTTTGATTACTTCTGCCATCTGACTTGTATGAATTGGGTCAAAATATGGAGGTAATTTTAGTCAGATATCTTTATCTCATAAGCTTTCAACTAATGTAATTATTTCATCAGCTGCTTCAAAATCATATGCTATTTGAGGTTTTCATATAACATTTGGACAAGATAAATTTACTTCTATAAAATCTACTCCTGAATCATCTTGAAATGCTTGGACCATTTTAGGAAAATCTTCTTTACTCATTCATGCTACAGAAGAAAAAATAGGTTTATTATATTTTTCTTTTAAATCTTTTGAAAAATCAATATATGTTTTGTATCCAAGATTTGGTAATCACATACTATTTATAGATCATAGATCTAAGTCTACATATCTAGGAGAAGGATTTCATTCTCTTGCCTCTGCTGTAGCACTTTTCATCATAATTGCACATGCTTCACTTGTTCAAAGTATATCTAACTCTTCCATGGTTGTACAGTCAGGACCACTAGCATTAAAAAGAGGAGATTCAAAATTTGTTCATAAGAATTTAATATTTATATTTGCCATATTTTTAAAGTTAAAAGTAAATTAAATTTATTTCACACTCCATTCTATTGTTTCTCAAGCCATAAATGGGACTACATTATCATATTTGTCTGGTATTATAAAATCTTTTTTTTCTATTGTTACTTCTTTTTCTATTAGATTATTTATATTTTCAATTCATTTATCAAGATTATAAATATCAATTGCATTTAAGCTTAAGAATTTTTCAATATTTTCCAAACTATTATTTTGTTCAAATAATTGAACTAGTAATTGAATTGCAATAGGGGCAGTGAATACTCATGCAGAACAGTGAGAACATTCTTTGGCTGATTGTGTGTGTGGGGCCGAGTCACTACCAAACATAACTTTTTTATTTCATGATAAAGCAAGTTCAAGTAATGCTTTTCTATCTTCTGGTCTTTTGGCTATTGGTTTGCAAAATAGATGTGGTTCAAGCGTACCTCAAGCTACATCATCAAGAGTGATATATAAATGATGTAAAGTGATTGTCGCATATAGATTATCATATTTTTGTACTAATTCAGCTGACACTTGTGTAGTAATATGCTCCATTACTATTTTTAGTTTTGGGAATCTTTGAGCAAGTGATTCATAGATGGCTACAAAGTTTTTTTCTCTATCCATCACAAAATCATTTGTTTCACCATGAATATTCAAAATAATTCAAAGCTCTTCCATAATTCAAAATATTTCTAAAGATTTATCTGATAAAAGATTTTTAGCTCAACCTTCAGAATTTGTAGTTATTCAAGCTGGATATAACTTGATAGATAATATATGTTTTTTAAATTCTTCTAAATCTTTTCTTGTAAGTTCTTCATGAAAAAATACAGTCATATATGGATTAAATTTTTCACTTCATATAGATTTTAGAATTCTATTTTTATAATTAATTACATCAATTTTTGTCTTCACAGGTGCTACAAGATTTGGCATTATGACTGCTCAAGCAAAAGTCAATGCACTAAGTGGAGCTACTTTTTCTAGAATTTCATTATCTCTAAGATGCAGATGCATATCAAGAGGGGATTTTAGTGTGATTGTTTTCATATTTTTTTGGTTAGGAATGATATATTATTCACTATTAATTATTTTCTCATACTCTTTACTAATTCATTCCATTCATTTTTTGGTTTTATTGAGATCTTTGCATTATCTGGAAGTTCTGGATTGTTTCATCTATTTTCTTCTAGATTGTTTTCATCGTAATAAAGCTCAAAAGCAGGTGGTTTGTAGCAATATAGTAGAGGAATTCAGTCATATTCTTCTCATCAATTCCTGTTACCAAAACAAGTTATTCATACTACTTCTCATCATAGACTTTTTACAAGTTTGTTCATTTTTTTAATAGTACTTCAAGCTGATATTATATCTTCTGATAAAATAATTTTTTTTCATTCTAGTGAGATATCATGTCTTTTTAGTTTCATACCATCTCAATCTTTTTCAGTATAGATAGAATTTCCAGATATTCAAAGTACTTGACTTAAATGACTAGAGATTCTTACACTTCACATTTGAGCTCCCATTATTACATAGTCATATATTTTTGTTTCATCAAATATTCATTTTTCTTCAAGTTTTTTTCTTAATTCAAAAGTTATTTTTTTAAGGATTTGAGGATATCTTTCAAGTACTCAGATATTTATATATGCATTAGAATATAATCAACTCGCAAGTTTGCAATATTTTCAGCTTTCTGGTCTCAAGTATATTACTCAGATATACTTCAAAATATTTTCCCATATTCAAGTATGAATTAATTTTTCTAGCTCATAATCAGAAGTATATTCCATATTTCAAGCATTATTTATTTCTGATAAAAATTCATTTATTACTTTTTGTTTATTATCAGCTTGTGTTATAGGTCTACCTACAACGATATTATCACTTCAATTTTGTATTGCTTTTTTGGGTGTCATAACTCTTTTTTGATCATCATTACTATTGTTATCTAGTCTGATACCTGGAGTCATAGTGATAAATTTTTCTCAAAAAATATTTTTAATCATTTTTGATTCTAAAGCAGAACAAACAACTCCATCTAGTCATGCTTTATTTGCAATAGTTGCTAATTTTAAAACACTATTTTTAGAATCAGTTTCATAGATACTTGTTGTATCATTACTATCAAGAGAAGTCAAAGCTGTGATTCAAAGTATTTTTAAATGATCTAATCATAGCTCTTTTTTTGTTTGCATTAGTCATCTAAGTGCATTTTCTCAATTACTAGTATGAACAGTTAAAAATTCTGTTTTATCAGCGAATCAAGATTCTTTTAATTGAATTAAGTAGTTTTTAATAGTGTTTTCTATATCATGATATTTACCATCAAGCATAAAAAAAGCCTTAGAATCATTGAATAAACTATTAAGTCATTCAAATCATATCAAGGCTAATAAATCATTTACTTTATAAACTATTTGTTCAGAATCTATAGAACTAGATATATCAGATACAAAATCTTTTGCTTCATTTTTAGTCATATGATCTAAAGCAATAATTAGTTTTTTCATAAAGATTATTATTTAGTAAATAATATAAATATTGTTTCTATATTTATATTATGGAAAAAATAGAATTTTGCAATATTTTTTAGAAAAATAAATGGATTTTATTTGACTTTGAACTCGAAAACTATAATATAAACAATATTATTAATTAAAACAAATGTCTCAAATTTTACAAGACTCATGGACTCCCAATGGTAGAACATTAGAACAATCTAAAGAAATAATTATTAAAAGTGCAAAAGCATTTGATTTATGAGGAATTATAAAAATAGATAGAATAGGAGGAAATGCTAATGAAAATTATAGTATTACAACTAAAAAATGAGATTTCGTAATAAAAATAGTTATAGAATATCCAAAAGAAAATGTTGAACAAGAAGCTAACTATATACAAGAACTATTTAATAATAATTTTCCTGTTATTCCTTATATTAAGTTAAAATCATGAAAACATGTTTATGAATATAAGAATACCATAACAGTTGCTCTTAAAAAAGTAAAATGATATCATCCAGAGCAATCTAAAAATAATATTTCTGAAATAGCTGTAAATTTTTGAAAATTACATAGTATTTCTACTAATAATTCAAATACTCGTAAACATTGGTTAGATTATAACTATTTACAAGAATCATTAAAAATAATAAAAAATAAATTTCCAAAAGAATATCCAATATTTCTAAATATTTATGAATCATTTAAATAATTTAATATAAAAGATTTACCTCAAAGTATTATTCATTGAGATATGAGTCCTGAAAATTGTATGTTTAATTCTTGAAAAGTTATTGCATTTTTTGATTGGGAAGAAGTCTGAATTTCAGCTTCTATTCTAGATTTAGCAACTTGTATACAAAACTTCTGTTATAAAGACAATAAATTAGATAAAGAACTATTTAATACAATAATATCATCTTATGAAAGCATAAGACCATTAACAAAAAAAGAAAAGGAAAATATAGTTAATGCATTAAAATATGTATGATTTACATTATCTGTCTGGACTTTCTTACAATTTAAATTATATCATCCTAATGTAGACAAAGTCAAAAGATATTTATTTTATTGGGAGGTATGATTAGATACATTAAGTCCAGATGATTTAAATAATAAACTACAATAATAAATAAACAAATTAATATGAAAAAAAATAAAGTGATTATTTTACATGATACATTTCTATATAAATGATGATGAGAAAGACTAATAATTATGATGCAAAAAGCATTACAATGTGACTTAGCTACAGGTTTTATAAGTAAATGAAGCTTTGATTTAAAAGCCCAATCAATAAGTAAAAAAATAATAGAAGTAAGTTCAGAAATATTTAAAAAATGATTTAGACACATAAAACTAAAATTGGCTTTTTTATTTAATACAAAATTTTTATGAGAATATGATACTATTATATTTTCCTGAGACTGCTTAAATGCTGTTAGAAATTGTAAAGCATGAGCTAAAAAAATCTATTATTGCCATACACCTCCTAGATACCTTTATGATTTAAGATGAGAATATCTAAAAAAAACAAAATGGTATATAAAACCAGCTTTTGAAATACTTTCTTATTTTTTTAAAAGGATGTATGAAAAAGATATAAAGCAAATGGATCTAATTATAACTAATTCAAAGAATACTTGAGCAAGATTAAAAAGTTTTTTATGATATGATTCAATTGTTATATATCCTCCTGTAAAATTGGACGAATTTAAATATATATCACAATGAGATTATTATATAAGTGTATCAAGACTATCTAGTGCAAAAAGAATAGATAATATAGTAGAAGCTTTTAAGAAAATGCCTGATAAAAAAGTGATAATAGTTTATTGAGAGAATGATCCTCAAAAAGAAGAAATATTTGAATTAGCTAAATGATATTCAAATATTATATTTAAAACTTTTCCTTGAAATGTTTGATTTGCAGAAGCTGTTTGAAACTCGATAGCTTGAATATGAGTACCTATAGATGAAGATTTTTGAATGGTGTCTGTAGAATCTATGGCAGCTTGAAAACCATATTTAGCTGTAGATGAATGAGGTTTTAAGGAAACAGTTGTTCATAAAAAAACTTGATATTTAATTCCAGAATGATGAAATCCTGATGATATAGTTAATGCTATAGAAAATTTTCTTAGTCCAGAGAAATGTCTAGAAATGAGAAAAAACTGTGAAATACAGGCTAGTAAATTTTCTTATGAGAATTTTAAAAAAGAGATTAGAGAAAAAATTAAAAATAATTAAAAATAATTAAAAAATTAAAAATTCCCCTATAATCCCCTTTATTAAAGGGGATGAGCTACAAAATAATTAAAAAATATGAATATTAATAATAAAAAAATAGCTATAGTTTGTGATTGGATAAAAGACTGGTGATGAGCTGAAATGGTGTTGGCTGATATTATGGAAGCATTTCCTAATGCCGATATTTTTACTAGTATTTATTTTCCAAAAGATGACTCTATTTTTAAATGAAGAAAAATCACAACTAGTTTTATTCAAAATATTCCTATATTAAATAAATCTCATAAATTAGCTCTGACACTTAGGCCTCTTGCCTTTGAAAGCTTTGATTTAAGTTGTTATGACATAGTTGTCAGTTCAACAAGTGCTGAAAGTAAATGAGTAATAACTAAACCTGAAACACTTCATATATGTTATTGCCATACTCCTACTAGATATTTTTGGAGTCATTGTCATGAATATATAAATATGATGGAATTTGGAGTTTTAAATTTTGTATGAAAATTTATAGCTCCTAGAGTATTTCATAAATTAAGGCAATGGGATTTCTGTGCATCAGCTAGACCAGATTATTTTATATGAAATTCAAAAAATACAGTTAATAGAATAAATAAATATTACAAAAGAGAGGCTAAAGTAATTTATCCTGGTACAGATATTTCAAAATTTAAATTCAATGAAAATAAGCAAGATTTTTATTTATATGTTGGTAGATGTATTCCATATAAAAAATTTGATTTAATTATAGATTCTTTTAATAAAAACAATAAAAAATTAATCATAGTAACAAATACTCCAAATAAGTTATATGTAGAATTGAAATCTAAATCAAAAAATAATATAGAATGGAAACTTTGTATATCTAGAGAAGAAACATTAGAATTATTTTCTAATGCAAAATGTTTTTTGTTTCCACCTGAAGAGGATTTTTGACTTGTTCCAGTTGAAGCTATGGCTTGTTGAACGCCTGTAATTGCATATAATAAGTGATGAGCAACTGAAACTGTTATAGATTGAAAAACATGAATATTTTTTGATGAACAAACCTTAGAAAAACTAAATGAAGCAATTAGTAAATTTGAAAAAATAAAGTTTGACCATAAAAAGATAAGAGAACATAGTGAAAAATTCAGTAAACAAAATTTTCATAAAGAATTATTGAGTTTTATAGAAGGGAAGTATGAAGAAATATAAAAATAGAGAATTATTTGACTTAAATATAAAAATTAATATACATATAGAGTATTTAAAAATACAAAAAAAAGGGAGATATATTTTATGGAAATAATAAAAGTAGATTTTAAAGATTTTTCTCAAAAAATGCTTCCACCTGCAGAGATACTTGAAGGGAAATGCATAGAGAGACTTGAATTAATATTTAAAAGATGGTTTATAGATAATGGAATAGAAATAAATAATGGGATACTTACAATTAGCGGTTATAAGGTGATATTGTCAGTTTTTTTAATATCAAATAAACAGATAATAACTTTAGATAATAAAGCTTTGATAGGTAAGTTATTCTGGAATACTAGTAATGAGAATTTTTATAATATTATTCCTGAAAAGTGTAATGAAAAAGAAATTAAAAAAGCAAGTATCTTAGAATATTGCTCTTTTTATAAAGACGATATAAGAGAAATAAAATATGCATTAGAACTAGATAGTGATTTATTTTTACAACCATGTTCTGTTCTAAAACTCGTAGATTTACCAAGTGATATACAATGGCACTTAAGTAATTTCTGCAATAAATAAAAAGATTAGGAGTTAAATCCTAATCTTTTTTTTTGACTTTAAATAAAAATATTCTATAATATCGCACATTAAAATCTAATTAAAAAATAATAATGTGGAAAATGATTGATTATCCAGAACAAATTAATAATACTTGTAAAACTACAACTGAAGCATTAAATTCAGATCTATGATATAGAGTTTTAAAATTAACTCTAGAAAAATGTTGAGTAAAAACAAAAGAAGAAATACAGGATATACTAAGTATTTTTTCTAATATTATAAATTATAGTGGTATAAGTATTAAAGAAAGTGAAAAAATAGAAAAAATTTTTATATATGAAAGAGTAAAAGATACTTACAACTCAATAATTAACAATCTAACAACAAGTGAAGATATAAATATATTAGAAACTATTAATATACTAAAATTAATAGAATTTTCTAAAATAGAGATATTACTTAGAAAAATGATAACCAAAAATAAAATAATTAATACTATTAATACAGATTCAAGTGTAAAAAGATATAAATCTGACTGAAGCCCCGAAAAATTATACAACAGAGATAATCTTTACACTTTTAAAGATTATTGTATGTTAGACCATAAAATTTATTATAAGATATGAGCAGATATATATAAAACAACTTTTGAAGAAAAAACAGAATTATTTACACTTACAGATTGAAAATTCAAACTTATAAAAGATATTCCAAATCCAGAAGAATTAAACTCTGCAGATTTTATATGCCACGGTAGTAGTTGAAATAATATAATATGACTATATACATGACATTATTGAGAAAATGAACATTTCAAATGATTAAACTATATATTTTGAACAAAAGACAAAAAAATATTAGAACTTGAAGAAAGAGATGTAAAACTAATATCTGTATATTGAAAAAAAATATATATACAATATCTTGAATGAAAATGATTACTTATACCAAATATAACAAACTTAGATAGAATAAAAGAAAATATAATAGAAAATTTTCATTATAATAAAAGTGAATATTTTATAGAAGAATTAGGAAAATGAAAATTTAATATTTTTTCTGAAGACAACTGATATAGTACAGTTTTAGTATGAAATAATGACATAAAAGAGTTAAACATAGATAGAAAAAAATGAACTATATCTTCATGATGATATAATATAATATTTTTTGGAGCTACAAAATTAAGTTGAGCAAATATTGCGCAGGTTATATAAAAAATAATATAAAATCTATACTTAACAATAATGCTTTACTTTGTAGAATTGCATTTAAATTATTTTTATAAAAAAATATATGGTAAATAAATTTATTCCTGAAAAATTAAGACAATCCAAGTCTAAGCAAGTTGGTGATAATGAAATAAATCTTAACTTCAATTTAAAATTGTTAATATAAATATTTTTTTGACATTTAATATTAATTAAATACAAGTAATAACTTAGTTTTAAAAAATCCCTATCTTATAATCAGATTGGGATTTTTATATTAAAATAAATTACTTCTAACGTAAACTAACAACCTTAGAACTTTTTTTAATCTCTTTTGGTTTATATGATTCTAACAATTTATCTAGTTTATTTACATCATGAGTATTTGTGTAATATGATTTAATCTTATCAATTATTGCTTTCATACCAACTTTTCAAAACTCTACTCATTGTTTTCTTGATTGATAGAATCTATATAAAATTGTATCATTTATAATTTTTTCAATACTAGCTCATGTCATATCAAATGAAATTTTTCCTAATAAATCAAAGTCTATATCATCATCAAAAACATCATTCTTTTTTCTAACATTAACAGAACCCTTAAATAATTTAGCTCTTGATAGTTCATTTGGTTCTTCTACATAAATATCTCACTCAATCCTTCATGGTCTTACTATAGCTGGGTCAAGTTCGTCTCTATTAACATTCGTAGAACATAAAAAAGTTACATTCGGACTTTCATCTAACTCTTCTTGATTTGACTCATTCAATACAAGATCTATATCTTTTCATGAATAATCTAGTAAAAACATTTCATGATAATTTTCTTCATTATTGTTTCATAATAGTTCAAATATTGAATTTCTAGAATCATCAACTGTTTTCTTCGTCTTTCTTTTAACGTTAAATGAGGACACAAAGTCAAAATTATCCATATTTATTCATAAACCTTCATCAATTTTTGTAAATATATTTTCAAGTCTTTCTAATATAACTTCTGGATTATTCGACGATATATCATAATTGAAAATCCCCCCTCATCCTACGTTGAAGTTAAATCATAATTTACTCAATATCTCTTTAGTAGTATTAATTTTATTAATAGATATAAATTCATTTTTTTGCAAAAAAACAGTAATTTTTATTTTTCAATCCAATTCCTTTCTCAAAGTAAAAGAATCTACTACCGCATTATTAAAAACCGTAGAATCTATTGAAATTTTATTATCTTCTCAACATTCTATACTTTCACACATTTTATAGATAGTTTTTTCAAATTTAGCCATATTAGCAAAAAAACTATTTATTCAACTTAATACTTCTTCCATTTTATATTAATTTAAAAATTAATTATTTACTCAATATTCAATCAACTTCAGATTGAATCTCTGATAACTGAGATTTTAATTCATTAAGTTCTCAGATTTTTTTATTTTGTAATTCTGGGATTTCTTCTAACTTAGTCTGTAGGGTTACAATATCCTGTTCCAGTGTACCAATACTTGTTTCCATTCTTGATACTACTTCTGGTTTATTCTTTTTTACAGTTTCAGGTATATTAGATAAATTTACTCTTATTTTTACTAAGCTAGTTTTTTTATTATTAATATCATTAATTTTAGAATCCAATTCTGAATCATAATTGAACAAAAGATTTTCTACTTTTTTTCTTTTTTCTTCAAGTTCAAATAACAATATTTCACTTTCTCTTAACTTTAATACATTACCAGCTTCTTCATCAGTTCATTCTGATTTTCTATAAATATAAATAAAAGCTCAATCTCAACAATCATACTTTGCAACTTTCTGTAAATGCTTTGAATAAACTCCATCCATAGGTAAAGAAACAGGATCTTCTCAATTATCGACTACTAAATATCATCATTCCTTCATCATTTTAACAGTTCATTCTAACATATAACGTCTTCATAAAGGAAATGTATTTGATGAAGAGACTGTTCACTCAAAAACAAAAAATCAATATACTATATCAACTTTAGCTCAATAATGTTCTTCAACCATTTTTATTCATAACTTAGGATATCTTAAATCAATCAGTCATGGAATAAAATCAACATTTCACATTACTTCTTGTACAAACTCTTGATCATCACTATGAGATCAAACTCATAAATAATTATTTCACTCTATTTTTTCTTTTACACTACAAATAGGAGCTTTTTGATTTTTAACTGGAAAATCTTTTCAAAAAATTGGCATAGGTCAGACCTCAAGAATATTTAAATTATCTCATAGGTTATTTGATTCTATTAAATGAGATATACAATAAGATGCTCTTTCTTGCTTAGATAATTTTTCAGTAGATTGTGGTAACCAATCATTATTAACAACTAAACTATAACTAGTCATATGACTTATATTTGCTATATTTGGGTAAGTAGTTTTTTCCATAATTTATATGTTATTTAAATATTAACTATTGACTTTTTGTTACTATAATTAAAATATATAAAATGTCAATATTGTTAAACTAAAATAATTATGAATCCAACTATAGAAGAATTTCTTGGTATAATGGAGGGAGCCGATGAAATATTAGATCAATATACTGATGAAGAGCTAAAAGAAATGGTTGATAATATGGGAATAGCTGAAGCTATGAGTCATATACTTTTAAATGGTCATTTAAATAAAGAAAATATAAAAGACGCTAAATATATATATCTAGGTCAATTAGTAAAAATAATAAATTTAACAGAAAATGAATGAATTAAATTTACTGTTAGATTTTATGTGATGATATCTCACTTTATATCTATGAAAACAAGTACTAAGAACTGATAACCTAGAGTTATTAATGCTATTATGGAATAAAACTATAGAAACATTCAAAGAATGAAGTTTTGATTCAAAAAATGAGCTACATATAAATCTAGAATACAAAAGATTTAAAGAGTTAACTAAAAATGAAAAAATTTCAAAATACATGTCAAACATTTTAATTTCAAAGATTATTTAAGTATTTTTAAATGAGAAATAAAAAACTGATTATGATTTGATGAAATAGATAAATTTGAACTAGAATGTATGGCATATGAAGCTAGTATATAACAGCAGAAAAAATGTGACTCCCTAAGGATATTGTTGAAAAAGCTAGGAAGTATAGGGAAAAATTAAAGTAATTTAGTATACATTAAAAAGATGATTAATTAAACAAATTAGTCATTTTTTTATAATTTTAATTAGTAATCCCTCACTATACCTGCAAAAAAAGACCATTTTTGGTCTTTTTTTTACTATTCAGGATCAATTCATAACAAACTAGCATCTCTGATAATTTTATAATTTGAGAAGAATTCATAATGAGATT
>Ga0233436_1001239_pt1 | contig 22376 bp, 9 predicted proteins | sample SI_122_August201_2_FD_182723 | JGI IMG/M metagenome (GOLD analysis project Ga0233436, IMG submission 182723) | Seawater microbial communities from Saanich Inlet, British Columbia, Canada - SI_122_August2016_150_MG | ecosystem: Environmental > Aquatic > Marine > Inlet | place: Canada: British... | reverse complement strand
TTTTTTTATGTATATAACAAAATAATAAAAAAAAGTAACATAGAAAAATAAAATAAAAATATGATAATATTTATTTATTTATAATAAAAGGAAAAGGTGATTAAGTGAATATAAAAAAAGATAAAAAGTTAATGTTAATGTTGATATTAATATTAATAATAATATTAAGTTTGATAATGACTAATATGTCAAATAAAGAAGGAATAAAAAATTTAAAAAAAGAAAAAGGATGGGAACAAAAAAAACAAGAGTTGATTAAAAATAATAAAGATTACATACCAAATAATTTACCAATAACAACAAAAGAATTGGAAGAAAAATTAATAAAAGAAGAGCAAATAATACTAGAAAAGATGGAAGAACAAATAAGAAATAATAAAGATTACATACCAAATAATTTACCAGTAACAACAGAAGAATTAGAAGAAAAATTAATAAAAGAAGAGCAAATAATACTAGAAAAGATGGAAGAACAAATAAGAAATAATAAAGATTACATACCAAATAATTTACCAGTAGAAACAGAAGAATTGGAAGAAAAATTAATAAAAGGTTAACTAACAGTAATTAAGTCACTAACTGTGAAGGAAACGAACAAAGAACCTATATGTGCTTAAGAAGTTTCTTCTTTTGTTAATATTTGGTAAGTTTCTGAAATTATTCTTATACAAGGTCATAATTCCTTGTAGTCCATATCTTTTTATGGATAGGTTTGATTACTTTTAATCAACCTTTTAATTATGTTAACTACAAAATTATATATAATTAAGAAAGGTTAAATTTCCAACTTTTTTTTTTGTCTATTAACTAACATTTTTTAAATTATTATTATAATAATAATAAAAAGGATAGAAGTGATGAATAAAAGGTATAGATTTTTTTTTATATATTTAAATTTATTGTTAGCAACACTTGTAAATACTATTACTGGACAAACAACTAATTTTAGTGATCCAATAAGTCAAGAACAATGGGAAAGAAATGAAAAAATAACATTTGAAAATTATGAGGAACAAGAAACATTATTATTAGAAGGAATATTAAATTTTTTAAATAATATAGAAGTGGATAAAAATAATTATACTTATTCAGAATTACAAAAATACTTTAGTGAAAATAATATTAAATATGATAGATTTAATAATTTTTTTAAGAATATATCAATACTTCTATTACCACAAAAATCTTTTGTAGAAGTTACTTTACAAAATATATCATTACAAGATACTGAAGACCAAGAGAAATTAATCTTATCACCAATCAATAAATATACCGTTAGACAAGCAGCAAATAACAAATATTATAAAGTATATATACCATTTGAATCAAATAACTCTGAAAGTATTAAATTGACAGTAAAAGAAAATAAAATAGTTTCATTGAATCAAGCAATTGCAGAAAGTAGTGGAATTAATTCAAAAATAGAAATAATAGAAGGGATGTGTGGGGAAGGTTTTACCAAAAAAAATGATTATAAATATTGTTCTGAATTAATGGTAAAATCTTTACAAACAGAAACAGTTATAGAAGATAAAAATTGTCCAGATTTTATGATTTTTAATCAATCTTTACAAAAATGTCAACCAAATATTTCATTTACAAGAATAAACAAAGTAGGTGATTCAGTATGTCAAGAAGGTTTTTTGTATGATAATATTACACAAAAATGTTATAAATATCAAACTAATCTTGATGTAGGAGTTATTTCTAATCTATTTCAAAAACCATTATGTACAGATGGTAGATTTGAATATAATAAATCTTCAGAAACTTGTGAGTATAAAGAAGTTGAAAATGCATATAGACCAGCACCAATAAATACAAAAAAAGAATATTCACCTATATTTAAATTAAATGAAACAGGTGTTTGGGAAGACCCAGAAGAAGTAAAAAAAAATATAGAAGATACAAAATATGACTTATGTTTAGAAGGTTACCAATTAGAAGGGGCTAAATGTACAAAATCTTCTTATATATGTTCAACAGAAGGAAGCAGTTTAGTTGATAAATATTTTTGTTTAACACAAGAGACAAATTATAAATGTAAAGAAAAACAAGTTTTAAACATTGATAAATGCGAAACTTCTGTTGAAAGTAAACAGTGTTTGGATTCAGAGCACGAAAGACTGAATGAAAATGAATGTTTAAGAAAACAAGCAATTTCTTATTGTAAAAAAGATGGTTCAGAATTAATAATAGAAAAACCATTTCAAAAGAAAATTGAAAAAACAACAAAACCAATTATTCCAAATAAATATAAATTTGATACAGAAACAGGAAAAGCAACAGTTGAAGGAGCAAATGGAGGAATTAATGCAAAAGGTGGTTCTTTTGGAGTGATACCTCAAGGGTTATTATTTGACACATTAATAAAACAACAATCAGGTGGTTTTAAACAAGCAACATCACAAACAGTAAATACATATGGATTAAATATAAAATTTAATAATTTACAATTAGGAGAATCTTGTGAACAAATTGGTTGGGATTGTCCAAAAGAACAACCTTATTATTTTAAATGGGATGGTTTTGAACAAATAAAAGATACTTGTCCAGAAACATATACATGGGTAAAAGATAGAAATGAATGTGTTAAAATTTTAGAATGTCCAAAGTATTTTAAAAAAATTGATGGGAAATGTGAGCCAGACCCAAGTATTCCAGTAGGATATATTGAAGTATTTATAGATGGTGAAAAAATGTTAAAAAAACTAGATGAAGTTGTATATTCCTGTGAAGAAGGTTGGGTGGAAACAGATAAAGAATGTATAAAAAATGTTTTTACAAACAAAATAGAAGAAACATACAAAAGATGTCCAGATGGACTTTTAGAAAATTTAGAAGGAAGATGTGAACAAATAGAAACAAAAGTGAAGTTGAATCCTTGTGAAACAAGTTCAGAAGTAAATTATACTGAATTGAAATGTACGAAAAGGACAATAACAGAAGCTTGGAGTTCAACAGAAACCAATATAAATCCAGAATCAAATGGTTATATAATAAATGAATGGCTTTCACCATTTACTGGGGAATTAATGATAAAACATGATGGTTGTTGGTCTAAGGGAAGTAGATTAAAAATAAATGTTAATGAAACAGAAGTTGTAAATGAAACAAGTACAACATATTCTTGTGGTGAAAAAATTGTAAAAACATTGGTAACAAAAGGTGAAGAATATAATATAGAATATAGTACAGATAATCAAGAGAAAAGAAGTGGAAAAATTGAATATACACAAAAAATAGAAGAAGAAAGTGAACCATTTATTGTAGAAGATATGTGTGAAGTTGGTTATATCTATAATAATAAAATAAATATGTGTGAAAAAACAATAGTACATGAAAAAGAAGATGTGAAAAGAGTAATATGTCCTGAAACATATGAAGAAGATTCAACCGGAAATTGTGTAAAGATATTAAAAAAAGAAAAAGAAAAAAAAGTAATAACATATCCATTAATAGAACCATTTTTTCCAGAAAATGAATTAATTTGTCCATTAAATTATGAAGAAATGTCAAATGGTACTTGTAAAAAGAAGATATACACAGATAAAGTGGATAAAGAATTATTTATAGATTCTGGTGTAACTAATAATCATTGGTTAGAAAGACCTGATGATACTTGGAAAAATATTATACTTGAAATAATGTGGGAAAATGAAATAGTATTTAGTACACTTTTTGAAGGTATAATATTAGAAAATAATACATTTGAGTTAATAGATATACCAGAAACATATCAAATTGGTGAATGGTTGTATCATAAACATTGTACAGAAACAGATAAAACTGCAATAATTTGTCCAGCAGACTTTGAAAAGAAAAATAACAGATGTGAAAAAATACAATATATGGAAAAAGAAAAAGAAATAAGAATGGAATGTCCCATGGGTTCTAAATTAATAAGTGGTAAATGTATAGAAGAATTACAAAAAATCAAAACAAATCCTTGTACTTCTAGTGAGACAGTAGATTATGCAAATAATAGATGTTCTTGGCCAGTAGAAGTAAAGTATCAAGTGGAAGAAAAATATCAAGTGGAAGAAAAATATCAAGTGAAAGAAAGTGATTTAAGTAGTGGAGTTACAGTAAGTACAGGGTTATTTGGTGGAAGACAAAATGTATGGATAAGAAAAAATATTGAAGTACCAAGTGGAGCTACAAGTATGAAAGTAAGTATAAAGTATGCAGGGGATTATGATTCAAGTTCAGAATATGCAACGTTATACTTTAATGGTTCTAATGCTAAAAGAGTTGGTGGTTGGGGTTCTCATACTGGTACAAAAGTATATGAAGATATACCAGTATCAGGTACTAATTTGGAATTAAGATTTATGAATACAAGTGCAGTTAATTATAACCCGGCAGGAAACCCAAATAATTGGTATGGTGCTATGGATATAACAGTAACCTTTAATAATAGTAGTGATTTAAGTAGTGGAAGTACAGTAAGTACAGGGTTATTTGGTGGAAGTCAAAATGTATGGATAAGAAAAAATATTGAAGTACCAAGTGGAGCTACAAGTATGAAAGTAAGTATAAAGTATGCAGGGGATTATAATTCAAGTTCAGAATATGCAACGTTATACTTTAATGGTTCTAATGCTAAAAGAGTTGGTGGTTGGGGTTCTCATACTGGTACAAAAGTATATGAAGATATACCAGTATCAGGTACTAATTTGGAATTAAGATTTATGAATACAAGTGCAGTTAATTATAACCCGGCAGGAAACCCAAATAATTGGTATGGTGCTATGGATATAACAGTAACCTTTAATAATAGTAGTGATTTAAGTAGTGGAAGTACAACAACACAAGTAACAAAAACTGGAGCTTTATTTGGTGGAAGACAAAATGTATGGATAAAACAAAATGTTGAAATACCAAGTGGAGCTACAAAGGTAAAAGCAAGTATATATTATACAGGTGATTATAATTCAAGTTCAGAATATGCAACATTGTACTTTAATGGTTCTAATGCTAAAAGAGTTGGTGGTTGGGGTTCTCATACTGGTACAAAAGTATATGAAGATATACCAGTGTCAGGTAGTAACTTAGAATTGAAATTTATGAATAATAGTGGAGTTAATTATAACCCGGCAGGAAACCCAAATAATTGGTATGGTGCTATGAAAATTACATTAACATTTACAGTTATTTCAAATCCAACTACTTCTACAGAATTGTTTGGTGGAGGTAAAAATGTATGGATAAAGAAAAATGTTACAATGCCAGATGGTACAACAAGTGTAGATGCAAAAATATATTATGCAGGTGATTATAATTCAGGTTCAGAATATGCAACATTGTACTTTAATGGTTCTAATGCTAAAAGAGTTGGTGGTTGGGGTTCTCATACTGGTACAAAAGTATATGAAAATATACCAGTGTCAGGTAGTAACTTAGAATTAAGATTTATGAATACAAGTGCAGTTGATTATAACCCGGCAGGAAACCCAAATAATTGGTATGGTGCTATGAAAGTAGACCTTACTTTCCATGTATCTAGACTAGTATGGAAAACAAGGTTGGTGTGGAAAACAAGGTTGGTGTGGAAAACAAAAATAGAAACAAAATATAGAAGTTTTAATGAAATTGTTTTATGTCCAGACTCAGATTATAATTATGAAAGAGTTAAAGATAAGTGTGTTAAATATGTAGAAAGAGAAGAAATAGGGAAACTTTATCTTGTTTGTAATAGTCCATGGATTGATAATAATCATAATTGTAAATTAGTGGAGTATAAAGAACCTGTAGAAGCAAGAGAAATAATTACAGAAGATTGTCATTTAAGAAGAACAAAATATGAAACAATTCAAATATGTCCAGAAAATACAGATTGGATGCAAGATGATGAAAAAAATAATCAATGTTCAATGTTTATATACTCAAATAAAGTTTCACCTATAAGTTATACTTGTCCAGATGGTACAACACTAAATGATAAAAGTAATATGTGTGAAAATCCAGAAGCAAGAAAGACTCCAACAGAATATGAATGGCCAAAGAGAGATTCATTTGAAAAATTAGAAGATAATACATTTGTAAAATGTATTGAAACTAGTACATATGAAAAAGAACCAAAAAGAGGTGATAGTATATTAACAATGTTATTACCAACAAATCCAGATATAGATAGGGTTCAAGATTTAACAGTTAAATTACAAACAAAAAGTAATTATTTATTAGATTTTGCATTATTTAATGAAAATAAAGAGAATCCAAGGTATTCAAAATTATTAGACCCTGAAACATGGATTAACTCAGTTAATGTAGAAATACAAGATAGTGAATTAATAAACAGCGTTATAATTTGGAATAATAATGAAGTAGGGAAAATAACAAAAGTTAATAATAGTTTGATAACACCAAGAATTTACCATGAGGCTTGTAAACCAATATTATTGGTTTGTGAAGAAGGATATCAATTAGTTAAAGGGGAATGTTTATTAGAAAATAGTGAAACATTTATTCCTACATGTAATAATCCTGAATTATTCTTTTCGGAAGACAGTTGTATATCAAGGTCATTAATAGAATGTCCTATTGGATACGAAGAGGTAAATGGTAAATGTAGTACTAAGTTCTATAAAAATGAACCTTCATTAGAAGATGGAAAATGTGTAGAAAGAAAAGATTATAATTATTGCCCAGAAACATTAACTGATATAGAAGGGATATGTAGAGGGACAAAACCATTAATTAATTGGGTAATGTTTGGGAATACATTAGATGATAATGAAATAATACATAGAAGAATAATGAATGTATCACAAGATGCAAGGTTAGCAATGTCATTGTATTCTACACATATGAATGAAGATATAATGATTGAATTAACAACACATAATGATATAGATATAATAAGTGCATTGAGCTTAAATAAAGATTTGAAAAAACCAGAAGAGGTAGTAAAAGTAATAGAACAAAATAAAAATAAATTAAAAGAAGAAGTTGTGATTTCTAACCCATATATTAATAAAACTTTAGATTTTGAATATCAATCAACAGTAATAGAAGGTAGTTTTAAAAAATCAATTAGAATAGAAGAGGAAATTTATGTTCCAACATTTATAGTAACAATTAAACAAAGTGAAGCAATTGAATATTCTACATCTATTTTTGAAGAAGCAATTAGAAAAATAGATAAAGAATATTCTATAAAAGATAAAAATGACAAAATGACACAAGAAACACCAGAGCAAAAACCTATCCATACATGTGAAATAAATTATAAATTAGTTGAAATAATACCAGATAAAAAAGTGATAGAAATCATTGAAAGAGAAATAAATGGAGAAAAGGAAAAAGTAGAAGTAATAAGATGGATTCCAGGTAAATATACTTGTACATTAGATGTAATATATAAATGTTTTGATCAAGACAAACTTAATGAAAATAAAAGATGTATAAAAGATATTGTTACATATAAATGTGATAATCCTTTTTTATTAGATAAAGATAATTTATGTACAACAGGTAATATATATTACAATAATGATTTTTTATGTTCAAGTAGTTATTTCAATAAATCAAGTTTATGTTTAAAACAAGAAGATATATCTTGTAATACAGAAGATGGTTGGGGTGTAATAATAGAAAATGGAAAAGAAAGATGTAAAAAAATAGTTGATTTTTGTCCTGACACTTGGAAAAATGAAAATGGTTCTTGTAAAAAACAATCAGATATTTGTTTGTTAGATTCAGTTGGTTCTGTTATTTGTCCAGTTGGTTTTTATAAAGAAAGTGGAAAATGTATTAAGAGAGAATATTCACCATATTTAGTAGTGTCAGAACAAAAATGTGATTATAGAAGTGGGTATAGTGAAAGTACAACATCTATGAATGATAATGATAAATGTGTAAAAGAAGAAGTAGCTTGTAGTGGTTTAGGTGATACAGGTTGTGGTAATGGAATTATAGTTAATGCATTACAAACAGGAACAAAAGAGTGTGTTGCTTCAAGTATAAGTATATTATTACCAAAAGTAGAAGATAAATTTATAGAACCTTTTATGATTACACCAGTAATCAAAGAACAAACAGCAACACCTGCACAATATAAAATGATAGAAGAAAGATGTAATACAAAAAATGAAGGATATAACTTTAAGTACAATGAAAGAAATGAAGAAGGAACAAAGTGTGAATATAAACATGTACAACAAGAAAGTACTGTTGATTATTATTCTTGTAAAGAAGGAGAAGGATTACTATATGGTACAAAGAATCCACAATGTAAAATAATTAGAGAGGCAGAAGTTCAATGTTTACCTGGTTATACTTTTGTACCTATAATGCATGAATGTGTTAAAGATAATATTACAATAGAAGGTCCATGGTTTAAATTATATGAAAATTGTGGAAGAGATATATATGATATAAATGGGGATATTTGGGAAGTTAAACCACAATTTTTTACACAAGTAGGTAAAAAACCAACAGTTAATATAGTGGTGAATCATCAATATGAAGAGAGAATAAGTTGGGCAAATCATAATATTAATGATTTTATTGAAACAGTGGTAAGTACAAAGACAGGGAAAATTACTTCTTATATGAATTATGGTACTTGTAGGTATAAACCAATGTATACTTCTAGTATAGATGTATTGCAAAAAAGTACAGATATATGTCCAACTATAATCGGGAGTGGTGGAAAAAGAATTAAATTAACATATAATAGAGAAAAATTAAAATGTGATTATGAAGATATTATTTTAGCAACACATCAAAAAGTATGTAGACCTATGTCAGTAATAAAACAAAAAACTTATACAATACCAAAACCATTAGAAAGAAGTTGGTTAACAAATAAATCACTTGCAAGTATTTATGATAATTTACATAAAATAAATGAGTCAACTTGTGAATATGAAGTAGTTTATTTTGATAAACTAAAAAGTTGCAGTAAAATGGATACTTGTTTTTCTAATAAACCAAATCAAACTAATTGTTTAATGTTAAATAGCAGAAAAGTAAATGATACTTTTGTTAAAATTAATCCAAATAATAATGCAACTTGTATTCATGAATGGAAGAATTGTGGTAATGATTTAAAATTATCAAAAAATACAATTAATTCAGAATGGACATTTAAAAATGATAACTTATGTTCAATGGACTTTATTCAAATACCAGAATATGAATATTGTAAAGAAGATAATCATACATATTTTAATACAGATTTATCAAGTCAAGTAAAACAAGTTGAATTAACAAGTGAAACAAATAAACCAGACGAAACGAATGTTGCATTAAATTTAAATCAAAGTTATGTAAATGTAAGAGAAGAAAATAAAATATATGAAACCCAAATAGTAAATTATAGATGGATGACAGATGGAGAATTATTAAGTGGTACAACGAAAACATTAAAAACTTATACAAAGTCAAGAAGAAAAGTTTCTTACAGTGATAATCATTATTATGGTGGTTGGAAAGAAAGTGTTAAATGTGATACTCATAGAAGTAAATATACATGTGAAGAAGGGTTCAAAATAATAGGAAATGGTTGTAATTCTGAAAATACTATTGATGGTTATGTACCAAGAGTACAAGATGGATTAGAAAATGGTAATGGAACTACAGAACAATGTAGGTGTATAAAAGAAGAAATATTAGATAGTCAAGACTTAAAATGTCCTAAAGATTATTTAATGGATTCAAGTACAGGAAATTGTATATTTCAAGGTTAATTAATTTAACCCATACAAAAAAAAAGTATGGGTTAAATTTTATATTTACACTTAAAAAATATTACCTATTTGTATTTCAAAGTTAGAAATTTTATCTGTACTACCTGGTTTAATAGGTTTAGCATAGATGATTTGAATAGGACCCATAGGAGAGAACCATTCTAAACCTAACCCCATACCTGCTTTTTGAAACTTACTGAAATCATTATGACCAAGAGCTCCAACATCTAAGAAAGCTAAACCTCTTAAGTTCATATCATCAGATAATTTAAAAGATAGTTCCGTGGAGTTAGTAATATATCTATTTAATATAGGGTCAGAAAAGCTTGAATTACTAAAAGCATATGATTGATATCCTCTAACACTATTTGCACCACCTAAACTAAAAGAAGAACCATCAACTGTTTTTCCTAATGATACTAATGTTTTTAAATTAGTTTTATTTCTAAATATAAGGTCATGTTTAAAAATACGACTTAAATCTTTAAAATATTTTACATAACTATTAGTTTTATAATATTTTGTATCACCTTTGAAACCTGCATATTCAATACTTACAGCAGCATTGAAACCTTTTCTTGGTAATTGATAATTATCTGTATTATTAAAAGATAGAGTGGGTATTAATAATTGTGTAATATAATTTTCTGTTTTATCAGGAGTATTAGCAACAATATAAGTATCACTATTTTCACTATGTTTAAAAGTTAAATTTAAATTAGTATAACGATTGTATTTGTAACCTAAACCGAAAGAATAACCATTTGATATTCTTTCAATAATATAATTATCATAAATTGCTTCAGAATTAGTATTTTGAAAATTAACATTACCACTGATGTGTGAATTAAATATGCCAGGGTTAACTAAACCAATATTATAATTTAATTCTTTATCTGACTTAGATACACTTGATTGTAATTGATAACCTGTTCCTAAAAAGTTTCTTTCAGAAATACTGGAATCAAAAATAAAGCCTTCATAAGAACCATAACCACCACCAATAGAAAGATTTCCTGTTTTAGTTTCAGTGATATTTACAACTAAATCTATTTTATTTTTACTTCCTTCAACAGGTTTTTTTGTAATATTAGCACTACCAAAAAGACCTTGTCTATTTAATGAATTAACACTATCTTCAAAATCAATAATATTAAATTGTTCACCTGGCATCATATATAGGGAACGTCTAATAACATTATCAAGTGTTTTGGTATTACCTTTTATATATATATCATTAATAAAGTGTACTTCACCAGGTATTATATTAAAAGTAAGTTCTAAACTACCATCTTCTTTTTTATTTTCTTTAAGCTTAATATTACTATTAATATAACCATGTTCCATTAATAATTTTTGAAGGTAATTTTTATCAGTATGTACAAAAGAAGAAGTTAAGAAATCATCTTTGTGTAAAAGCTTATTTTCATATATATCTACTAATAAAGACTTTTCAAGTTTAGGAGGTAATCCTATAAATTTAATATCAGATATTTTATATCTAATTCCTTCAGTTATATTGTAATGTATAGAAACATCATTTTTATCATAAGTTATTTCAGGTTTTTCAACTTTAACATCTAAGAAACCTTTTTCTTTATAAGCAGTTTCAATACTAAATTGATCTATATTATTGGCTTGATATTTATTAAAATCACCGTTACTTCGTCCCCATAAAAATGGAAATAATTGTGCAGAATGATTTTCAGTTAAATCTTCTAATGTATCATCAAGAAAAAGAGAATGTTCATTACCAGTAAATGAAACTTTTTTTACAATAAGTTTATCAATAGATTCAATATATAATTCTAAAGTCAGAGACATATCCTTTTCTTCAATTATATTTAAAGAAAGAATTGGTTTTACATATCCCTTTTCAGTGAAATATTTTATAACTTGTTCTTGATATTGTTCTATATATTTTTTAATAAAAGGTTGACCAGGCGTGATTTTACAATAAAGTTCAAATTGTTCTTTTTCTTTATCAGATAAATCTACATTATCAGTTAATTTATATGAAACAGCAGAGATTTTTTTATGTTCAATGAAAAGTAATTTCAAAGTAGTATCAACATATTCAATATTAATACTTTCAAATTTTTTTAGTTTCATTAATTCTTCAATTTTTTGCCTAACTAGTATAGGAGAAATAGGTGTATTATAAGGTATTTTTAGAACTTCAATAATGTAATTGATACTAAAACTATCAAGACCTTCTGATACTATTTTATTAATAATTATAGATTCAGTGTTATTTGTATTTTTGTTAACATTTATATTACTATTTTTTATTGCAGTATCTAATGTTTGAAATACATTTTCATTTATTTCACTTGATTGTAATAAATTACAACAACAAAGACTTAGTAGTATGCTATTAATTTTTTTCATTTTTATCCTTTAATCTATAAATCTTGAATGCCAAACTTTGTTTGGCTGGTAAGTATCACTATCATATTTTGAAATATCTATTGAAACTTTATCTTTATATAATTTTTTGCCATATTCGTTATTTTTACTTTCATAATAATCAGAAATTTTTAAATCATATTCACTTTTTCTCAATATTAAATTAGATTTTATTTTAGTAAGTTCTTTAATATATGTTTTATTCTTAAATCTTACTAATAAAGTAGATATATTAGAAATTAATTCTTCTAATAAAACATAATTATGATTGGCTCTATCTAATCTATGGTATTTAGCCATTAATTGTTTGTAAATGATATCTTCTTGTTTATTTTTTTCAGAATATTTTCTTAAGTAAAACTCATATAATTTAATACTTTTTTGATAGTTAAGTTTTTCATCATATTTTTCTGCCAATGTATATAAAATATTTTTACTATATTTATTGCCTGGATGTTCAATGTTAAATTTTTCATACATCTCAAATGCTTTATCTAAATTGTTATCTTTTATACTTTTATTAATGTTTTTTACCCAAATACTTTGTTCTTTATATAATTTTATGGGTTGGTTATTTAAAACACAACCTTGGAATAATAAAACTAAACTAATACCTAAAAATATATTTTTCATGAAATCCCCTTTTATTTATTATAAATTTTCTTATTAACATAATCCAAAGAAATCAATAAGTTACCATTATTTTTCTCTGGTGTATAAAGGAAGTCAAACAAAACAGTATCTAATATACTTTGTATGCCTCTTCCCCCAACATTAAGTTTGTGAGCTTCTTCTGCAATACAAACAAGTGCTTCTTCTTCAAATTTCAAATTAATATTATCAAGTGAAAAACTATTCTGATATAATTCTAATGGTGAATCTTTAATATCAGATAAAATTAGGAGCATATTCTTAATAGAAAGTTTTTGTAACTCACTAATATATTGTATTCTACCAATTAATTCAGGAATTATACCATAATTTATTAAATCTTGTTTTATTATCTCACTACTATTAGTTTTTTCTTCATATTTCATATTTTTATTATTGAAACTAATTGTTTTGTTATTATTGTTCAATCTTTTTTTAGTAATATCTTCTAAACCTATAAATGCACCACCAAAAACAAAAAGAATATTACTTGTATCAATGGTAATTAGTTCTTCAACCATTTCATTTTCTGAAACATTTATCTCCATTTTAGTACCTTCAATCATTTTTAATAATTCTTGTTGTACTCTTTCAGTGTTGATATTTTGATTAGACATTGATTTTAATTTATCAAATTCATCTATGAAAATAATTCCATGTTCAGTTTGATATATTTTGTCTTGATTGTCAACTCCGTTACTTCTTCTGTATAAAGAACTAAGTATTTGTTGAACATCATTACCTCTATAACCAGCTGCAGTTAATCCAGTTGCATCTATAGTTAATAAAGGTAATTCTAATAAGTTTGATAAAGTTTTTAATAATAATGTTTTACCACTACCAGTAGGACCAACTAAAAGTATATTACTTTTTGGTAAAGGTAATTTAGAATGAAGTCTTTTAATATGTGATGACGCAGCAATAGATAATATTTTTTTACTATTAGATTGACCAACTATATATTCATCTAATTTTTCTTTAAAAAACGAAGGTTTAGTAAGTTGTATATGTGGTTCTGTAACAATATTAGTGGAAAAATATTTTGATTTTAAATCAAAGTAATTGTTTTTTAAAATGTCTAATTCGAGAATTAGTTCTTCATGTAGTAGGATAAGTGTATCAGGGTTAGGTTTAAAAGATAGTAAATCTTGAAATGTATTTATTTTGGTATCAAAATCAGATTCACTTATTTCAGGAATTATTTTTTTATGTATTAATATACTATTAAGAAATTGTATTAACATAGAGTTAGAATCATAAAAAGTATCATTCAAGATTGATTGGTATTCTACTTGTTCTTCAAAATTATTTTTTATATAATTAAAGATATTTTCATAAAATTCTTCTAAATTTAAAATTAAATCTTTAAATTCAGAATGTTTTGAAAATTTAGAAGTGTAATGTTCTATTATATTTAAGATAACATCTTTCTCATCAAAAGTGTGTTTTGTAGAAAAGTGTTCATTAGTTGAATCTTTGTTTAAATATAAAGATATATTGTCAATACAATTATTACAGATAAATGTATCTTCTTCTGTATTAGATACAAGTACTTCTACTTCAATTTCGTCTATATTACAAAAACTACATAAGTTTGTTTGTTTATTTTCCATTTTTATCCTTAGAATATTGAAGAATCAAGGATTCTACCAATATAATTTTGTTCTGTATTTTCAGATACATCACCTTTTGTTTCAAATGAAACTTTAAGGTTAGCTATATCTGAAGAGTTTATAGTGTAATTTTTTAATTGTCTTTTACGTACAAAACCACTTATTTTAATTAATTGGTATTGTCCATTTAAGACTATTTCTTTTACACCTTCAATTTTATATATATTGTTCACCATTTTTTTAGTTATAAATGCAGTTATTTTAGTATTAAATTTTTCTTCTCTACTTGTAGTACCTGTTCCATCAAAAGAAATATCTTTGGAAGTCTCAAAACCTAAACTTGTTAAAGGGTTGATGTGGTTATTAAAGAAATCTTGTACAACACCTGTATTGGTTGAATTGGTAATAACACCACCACTTCTAGAAGAAGTACCTGTTTTTGCTAATTTTTTCTTACCGGAAGAAGAAGAAGAAATATTTTCATCAATAGTTATAGTTACTAATTGTCCAACATCAAAAGATTGTTGTTTTGGTTTAAAAATATTAACTTTTTTTAAAGGTATAGAATTGTTATTAAATTTTTCAGGTAAAGTTTGATTATTTAATAATAATTCTTCTTCTAAACTATCCATAATTGATTTATCGTCTTGTAAATCCTTTATCTTTTCATGTGTTGGTTGATTTGAAAAACAACCAACAAATAAAAAAGGGAGAATTAAAAAAAGTAATTTCATTTGTAATGACCTTTGTATATATATTTTTATTTTAACAAAAAAAATAAAAATAAAAACTATAATTATTCTTCAAGGAAATATATTTGCTCTGTTTCAAGAAGTTTGCTTGCAGTATTAGTAATTTCTGTTTGTGCTGCTTCCATATCTTTTGCTTTAATTTTACCTGCAAACTCCATATTTTCTTGAAAAATTGCTCTATTTTCTTCATTCATTGAACTTAAGAAGAAATCTAAAATATCTTCTTCAGCATTTTTCAATCCTTTTATTAACAGGTCATCATCAATAGTTTTCATTAAAGTTCGAATACAAGTAGGGTCAATTTTCAATATATCATCAAATACAAACATATTTTCAAGAATATTTTCATGAAGTTCAGGGTCAAATAAATCAATTAACTGTAAAACTTCTTGTGAAGAAGTTTGAGACATTTTGTTGAATATTTCAGAAAGGTTTCTAACCCCACCAACTTCAACTTTTTGTGAAGTTAAAAGTTCCATTTTATTTTCAAGTAAAAGAGAGATATTTTTAATTACAGAAGGAGAAACTTCTTTTAATTGTGATAATCTGATAGAAGTTTCAATTGCATCATCTGCACTTAATGCTTCCATTATTTCTGCAGATTTTTGTGTATCTAAGTGAGCAAGAATAATGGCGATGGTTTGTGGATTTTCACTACTAATGAAGTCTGCAATTTGTTGTGACGGAATGTTATCAAGAAATGCAAATAGTTCATGTTTATTTATTTTTCTCATAAGTTTATTCATTAAAATTTTACTTTCTTCAGTACCAAAGGCTTTCGCTAAAATACTTGAAGCTTTATCTACACCACCTGTTTGAACGTATTGATTTGATTGTATAATTTGTAGATATTCTTCAAGAATAAGTAATGCTTCTTGTTTAGGAATACTTCCCATAGTAATAATTTTACTACTTAGTTTATTTACAACATCTGGGGATAATTTTCCCATAACATTGGAAGAATATTCATCTCCCAATTGCATTAATACGTATGCGGTTTTCTCTATAAAACTATATTTACTAGACATTATTCATCCTCCGTAGCATCTTCAATGTTTTCAATTAAGATACTAACTTCTTCTTCATTGTTTTTGGTAACAGAAATAAGTTCTTCAAGTAATACTTCAAACCTTACTTCATCTTCTTCAGATAACCCACCTAAATTGCTCATATCATTTTTAATTTTGTTTTTTAGTTGTTCATTCATCTCTGCTTGTCTTAATTCATCTTCTTCTAATTGTGCAGACATAAGTTTTTGTTTCTTAGCTCGTTCTCTTCTTTTCTTTAATACATCATCTTCAACATCATCAGCACTAACAGTAGATTTTTCCATTAAATCTATTTCATTGTTTGTTTTTACAAAGAATCTATAGAATGCAAATATCATAAATAAAGTAATTAAATATTTAATGTGAATAGCATATTCATCAAAGAAGTTTTTAACTAATGACACAACATTTTGTAATTCTTGTGAACTTGTAAGTATTTTTTCATGAACAAAGAACTTTGAAGAAGTAACAGATAAAAAATCACCTCTTTCAGGGTTAAGTGTAATAATACTTTTTACTAAAGATTTAATTTTTATTTCTAATATTTGTAATTCTTCTTGTTTAAAAGGAATTGAATTGAAAGATACAGATACACCTATATTTTTAATAAATGCAAAAGAGTTATTTATTTTCTCAATTACTTTTTTATTAACTTCAAAATTAGTTGTAGCATCATTTTTCTTTAAGTCTTTTACTATAGAATTTGCATCACCATCACCACTTATGTTCTGGTTTTGAAGATTTGATTTAACACCAGGAACACCACCATTACCAGAGGAATCCAGTTTATTTTTCTCTTTTAAAGAACTTTCACTAATACTTCTGATAACTTTTTTTTCTGGATCAAATAAAACTTCATTTGTTTTTTCACTTGAAAATAAATAATTTATATTAACTTCAGCAATAACATTTTCTAAACCACCAACTAATGGTGTTATACTATTAATAATTTTTTTTCTTAATTTTTCTTCTTGGTTTGATTTCCATCTTGATTGTTTTTCTGCTTTTTCAAAAGAAACAAAATCACTACTTGATTCTTCAAGTAGATTACCAAAACTATCAAGAAGTTTTAAATTTTTATTTTTTAACCCTATAAGAGAACTTTGAAGATATGCACGAATAGACTTTATTTGTTTAGGTGATAAAGTACTATTATTAGCAGGAGTAATAACAACAGATAAAGAAGGTTCTAATTGTGCTCTACTAAATGCACTCTTTTTTGGGAAAACTGCTCTAACCTTTGCTTTTTGTATTATAGACAATGTTTCTAAAGCAATTTCAATTTCACCTTCAATAGAACGAATATAATCAATATTATTTTCAAATCTTGTTTTTCCAAACTTATCTTCATCAAATATTTTCCAACCTCTAGAAGATTTAATAGCAATAGAATTAGATATTAATTCCAATTTTGCTCTTTCAACATATTCACCTTCAGTTAGGAGATCAAATCTACCATTTTTTTGTTCAACAGTTATTGGGACACCTGCTTTCCTTAAAATACCAATAGCTTCTTTTGTTTCAGCTTTTGTTAAAGAAGCAATAGTGTTATTTTCTAACATATAGTTATTTTCATAAGAACTAATAAAAAAACTTGCAATAGCACCTATAACTAAAACAAATATTATTACAAAGTAAAGTAATATCTTTTTTTGTTTTTCATTAAAGGTCTGATAGTATTTTACTATTGACTTCCACATTATTATTCCTTTTTTTTAAACTTAAGTATATCTTAATATAAAGTAAAAGAAATTATATTTTTACTAAAATTTCTTTTGTCTTTAATTTTAAATCAAAAAGTTCTATGATAGTTAATAAACCTAATAATAAATTTTTATCAAAATCATTTAAAAAAATAGTATTTAATTCTATTAATTCTTCTTGTTTTTCTTCAGGCAAATCTTCATAATAATCTCTTAAGCAAGATATTAATAGTTTAGTATTTGGTTCTACTGAACTATCAAAACCATATTCTCGTAATAGATTTTTTGTATTAGAGTATTTTGAAACAAACCCCATACCAAATAAATAAGAAAACAATAATAAACCACTCTTATTGTTACCACTAAAAGAAGATAAAGAATTAATTAATATTTTTTCTTCTTTATGTGTCGTAGAAATAGCATAAGTCATATTGGAAACCATCATTTCAGAAAAGTTATATTTTTTTGAAATAGTGAAAAATTCTCTAGAACTATTGGTTGATATTCTATTAGCAATATCTTCAGGTAAATCTAATCGATTCATACAAGCAGATTTAGGATGCCTACCTAATAGCCATTTAATACCTGCATTAGCAATAATACCTGAAAATTGTGACATTTTAATAGGTTCTACTTCACCTTTTTCTTTCACAAAATCATCTATTGATTGTGAAAGTAATAATACTCCTGCACCATGTTTTCTGGCAGTTCTAAATAAATAAGAAACAGATTTAAGTCCAGAGGTATAAGAAGAATTTAAAACAGCATGGGCTTCATCTATAACTAAAAGTTTTTTAGAAGTTTTATATTTCTTTGAAGTCATTATTGAAAAGAATTGTAAAACTAAAGATACTAATACAAGGTTAGATAACTTTTCATTTTGTATTTCACCAAAATCTAGATTTGATAATTTTGTTTTTGAAAAATCCAAAGTAGGAGCAGAATTGAATAATTTACCTGATTGAAGTGGATTAATATATTCTTCTAATTGGAATAAATATTTATTTAAAGTTTCTTCACTAAAACCTTCTTGCTCATCCATTAAAATACTATTTCTTAATTCTATAGCTATATCGTTAAGTAATAAATACATAGGTTCTTCATTTTCTAATATAAGGTCAGATTTTAAAGCAATCATTGCTTGAAACACTTTATAAAGATTACGCGATACAACACCACTGTTTTCAGGACTAATTGTATCTTCACCTATCATATCAAGAATTAAACCAATCCATATTTCCATAACATCTTGTATGTTTGTTCCTTTAAATAGTGTATCAGATACTTTTCCTTCAGAATTTCTAATAATTGTATCATCTGGGGCAAGGTAACCTTCAATATTAACGCAAGTAGATAATATTTCTTCTATTTCAAGTTGTAAATTGTCATAATCAATTTTTAATTGTCTAATAGCACCATCTGTTCCACCAACAAAGTTTTTTTCAATGATTTTACAATCATTTAATAATAATTCAATTTTTAATAATTTAGCAAAATAATTAGAAAAAATAAAAGGGTTAATACAATTAGTAGAATCTGTTTTATTAATACCAATATTAACTCCACCAGAAACGGAAGAGAAATTATTATAAGAACCACCTCTATCAATAATCATGGATATGTTATCATTATTTAAAACACCACTCATAAATCCATCAATTAAATGACAAGTTAGGAAAGATTTACCTGAACCTGAAGGAGCAATTACTAAACCATTGAACATATCATTACTTTCAAACATATTGATACTTTGAATTCTTTTACCTGATTTAGTATAGATATCTCCATTGTCAATAATTTTTAAATCAGAAGTTTTTGAATCTAGTTTATCATTTAAATAACTATTACCATTATATAAGTCAATAATAGTAGAAACCTCTAAAGAAGATATGTTATAACTATATTCTTCAATAGTTATAAATGAAGTTAATATATAAGGTAAACAAAGGTCTTTTAGATTATATAATAAAGGTGACCAAACAAGGTCTTCTTTCATAAATTCTTGTTTTATTGTATGCTGGAAATCACTATCTTTAATAAATCTATTAATATAAGCATTAAAAGTTAATCTAATTTTTACAAAACTTTTTCCATCATTTATATGAAATAACATAGATTCCAAACTTTGTATTTTTGAGTTTACTTCACTTGTATCATAACTGAATCCACCAAAAGTAGGTGTTTGACTAATAGCAATATAACCATTTTTTACAGTATTAATAGAACTTATTGTTTTTCTTGTAGGGAGTTTTATGATTTCTAAACCAACAACAAAGTCTCTAAAATTATTTTTTTGTAATATTTTATTAATAATTTGAACAATAGGTTTTTTTGGGTCAAAGACAATAGGTATCTCTGAAAGAACAAACGGTTTATAAAATCTTTTTTCATTTCCAATTTCTATAGTTTCATAATTTAATATTTCAAATATAGTTGTTGTTTGTGTTTTTGATATTAATTCAACAATAAAACTTCCATCATCTTTTTTTTCATATGATACTTTCTCACCTTGAAAGATAGGGAAAAAAGTATCAGTGTAATTTGTTTTACTTGAATTTATAATAATAGAATCAGATTTAATAATAATGTAAGTGGAATATTTGTCGGTTTTATTTTCTAAAATATCTATTTGGATATTTTGTAATTCTTTCGAAGTATATTCTTGGAGATTTTTAAAATTAATATCATTAACACCCATACTTGGTTCAGTTAAATTTAACTTGGCTAAAAGTTCTAAAAAAGATTCAATGTTAATATTTTCTTCTAAAAAATCAAAATCAATATTTTTATAATGTGACTTTAATAATAATTCTAAGGGTTCCTTATGTTTAGAATAAGTATCAAGGGTAAAGTTTTTAAAGATATTATAAACCTTATCCTTACCAAATATTCTAAATAATTCGTCTTGTGCAATAATAGTTTTAATACAAAGATAATTTGTATTTTCATAATAGTTTTCTTTAATAAGTTCTTGCATCATTGATTTTTCTTTTTCAAAACTAAAATAATCAACATCAAATACTTTATTTGAAAAAATAGATTGAAAATTATTTCTATATTTTTCTAATTGATATTTTTGTAAATTAGTTTTTGAAGAATTTAAAGAAAGTATTTTATAAACACTTCCACCTAATGGAGGGGATACCATTGAACCAGGATCAAAAGTAGATAAAGACTCTATAAATTGTTGTATTTTTTTTGTATTTGCATCTTTTTGTTCTATAGTTATTGTATCAAAATCAAAAAATTTTTTTATTGGAAAAAAACTAATAAAACACATGGTACTATTATTTTCTACTGTTAATAAGGTATCTTTCGATATCATAAAAGAAAAACTCATTTAAATATCCTAATATTTTATTTATTATATTATAAAAGAGAAAAAAAATAAATGATTATTTTTTCTTCTTACGTAATTCTAATTCTTTTTTTATTTCATCAATGTATGAAACATTAATGTTTTGAACATTATTTTTATTTAAAATTTTACCTTCAATTTGTGATTTTAATAATTGTTTATTATTTTCAATTAATGATAATGTTTCTAAGTTACTAGCTTTGATATGAATATTTATTTCTTTAGTGGAATCAATCTTTTTTTGTGATTTTAAAACAATATCTAAGTGTCCTAAAGAATATGGTTCAAGTTTTATTCTAAGTGTATTTAAGGGTAATCTACCTTTTTGTTCAATTAAGTCTGCAATCTTATTAATAAAATCTTTTTGTTGTACATGTCTATCTTTTATTTTTAATTTTAATTGTTCAGATGTAATAGTAGTGTTTGTTTGTAATAAATCAGGTTCATAAACAGTATCAACTTGTATATTTGAAATAGGTTCATTATTTAAATATTCATTAAAATTTTTAGTTAAAATCTGGTCTTGATTAGGTATTTTATTATTAATACTTGTTTTACTATAATCAGTTGTTGAATTGTTTTTAGTTAAAATCTGGTCTTGATTTGTAGTAGAATCCTTAGTAAAAATAGGTTTAGAATGATTAGTATCACTATTTGTTGTAATAGTGGTTTCTTTATTATTTTTAGATATTTGTTTATCTGTTTTGTTTAATACAATAGGAATACTGATAATTTTTTTTTCTTTTACATCAACTATCTGGTTAGAATTATTATCTAAATCAGTAATAGTAGATTTCAAGTTGTTGTTTTTATTATTCTTATTTAATATATTTGCTTGAATGGTAGTATTCAAAGTATCATTAGTTTTATTAATAGTGGAATTCAAGTTATTGTTTTTATAACTATTTGTTGTAATAGTAGTTTCTTCTTTTGTATCATTAGTTTTATTTATTAGTGAAAATACATTTAATTTAATTTCTTTTTTATTACTTTCAAATACATATTTACTAACAGATTTATCAATGTTAGATGTAAATTTATTATTAGTTGTGTTAGTATCATCAGAATTACTATTTGATGTAACAATAATATCTTTTATATTTAAGTTTTTTTCTAAAAGTGATTTTATTTTAGTTTTAATAT
>Ga0233436_1001231_pt1 | contig 22509 bp, 23 predicted proteins | sample SI_122_August201_2_FD_182723 | JGI IMG/M metagenome (GOLD analysis project Ga0233436, IMG submission 182723) | Seawater microbial communities from Saanich Inlet, British Columbia, Canada - SI_122_August2016_150_MG | ecosystem: Environmental > Aquatic > Marine > Inlet | place: Canada: British... | reverse complement strand
TATCCATCGAAGAGATTGTAAAAGGCGCTCAAAATATATCATCCTACTCTCTACAAAAATACCTTGGTAAGCTTGCCCATAATCTTGCTAAAGATACGCAGACTCAATTTATCCTTAAAAATTTAGGGCCGCGAATTCAACAAATAAAAGATGCTGCAATACCTGATACTCAAAAGTTAAATTTAGTTCAGCGTTATCGAACCGCGGATGAGAGGCAGTTTTCTAAGACACTTGGAGAATTGCTTGAGCTGCAAAAAAGACGAAAAAGTGTCTAACTAGTCTTTTTGATTTAATGATACGCCCGGGCTTTTAACAGGGTCTCCAGAAAACACTACCCCCGCTTCTTCTAAACAAGCTTTAATTGCATTAATGACAAATTTATTTGCACTAGGAATTCCATCTTGAGCCTCATACCTTCTCAGTGTGGCAACACCAACGCCACTCTTGTCGGCTAAGTCTTGACCCTTCCAGCCAAGGAGTGCACGCGCAGCTTTAATTTGTCTAGATGAAATCATATAAATAAGATATAATGATGTTTAATATATCAATTAATATTAAACATGAAAAAAATAAATAGCCTGTTCGATTCATTAGAGGGCGCTTACGCACCCAATACTATCAGATCCTACCGTTCTGATTTCGAACATTATGCCACCTGGTGTCGAAAATATCAATACGATCCTCTAGATACTCATGAAGATAAATTTGCAGACTATATTCTACAGATGGGTGAGAGTCTTACTGTTGCAACAATCCAAAGGCGAGTGGCTAGCCTTAGCAGTATATTCAACCTCACTAAAAGCAGAAACCCCACAAAAGAAGCTGTAGTAATTCTAACTTTTAAAAAGCTTAGAAGAAAATTTGGAAAACCTCAAAAACAAGCAACACCTCTAACTTATGATATTCTAACCAAACTCAAAGATATTTGTCCTGACGATATTGTCGGCCTCAGAAACAAACTACTTTTACAACTTGGTTATGAAACCATGCGTCGACGCTCAGAAATTTGTCAATTTAAATTTGAGGATTTACAGCATCTCAGTAATCATAAGCATGCGCTCTTACTTCGACACTCTAAAACTGATCAGTACAATCAAGGGAAAATAATTCCAATATCTGATGAGCTGTCTGAGATGATTTCAAAATGGTCATTAGCAATTGATCAAGATAGTGGCTACATCCTAAGAAGCTTCAAACGAAACCTATCTACCAACCTATCTCTCACACCTGCATCTATTAACCATATTTTAAAGAGTCTTCAAAAGAAAGCTGGCCTGAATCAAATTGGAGAACTATCAGGTCACTCATTTAGAGTTGGCGCTGCACTTGATCTATTAGACAAAAATATCCCGCTTGAGAAAATTATGCTTAGAGGCGGATGGAAATCAGAAACTAGTGCAATGAGATATCTTCAAAGCTGGAATGATAGCAACTGGTTAATTATCAATTGACCAAAAAACTAATAACCTAATTTAACACGGCCACTATCTTTACTAGTGACTCACACCATCGCGCCTCATAACCTTTAAGAAAGTCATCCACAATATTTTTATATCAAACCAAAAGGATTGACGATGCAGATATTCTACATCCAACACGACTTTATCAGGAATTGATAACTCATCTCGTCCATTTACTTGTGCCCAGCCTGTAATACCAGGCAATAATTTATCTACGCCCTTCTCAGTACGAAGAGAAATCAAATCATCTTGACTATAAAGCGCAGGACGTGGCCCTACGAAGCTCATATCACCCCTTAATACTGAAAACAGTTGTGGCAGCTCATCTAAACTAGTTGAGCGTAAAAAACCACCAATAGGAGATAAATAGGTATCTGGGTTATCTAACAGATGGGTTGCTATAGCGGGAGTATCTATCAACATTGATCTAAACTTTTGCATTTTAAAAATTTTATTATTTTTACCAACCCTATCAGACCAGTAAAGTGCCGGCCCTTCCGATGTTCGTCGAATTGCAATAACAATCAATAACATTGAGATAGCCAACAGGATAAATAGCATTACACCTAGTAACAAATCAAAAGCTCGTTTCATTCATATCCTTTAATGTCTTTTGTGCTTTGAATCCCAGCGCTTCTAATTTAGCAGAAGAATAGCATTCATCACCTAATAGCTTATGAAGTTTATATTTAATACGTGGACTTATCAAGGATACCGCATCAAATAAAAACTTTGGAACGCTCCATTTTGGAATTGACTTGTCTAACGTACTACACATAGTGTTATAAATTTCTCGAGATGAATATGACCTACCATCTGTCGCAATAAATATTTCTCCATTAGCACGATCATCTTCAGCAACTAGAAAAATTGTCCGTACCAAGTCATCTACATGAATCATAGAGCGTCGATTCTCCGTCTCAGGTAAAGGTGGAAACCAGCCCCTCGCAATACCTGATAACATTAATTGTAAATTACCCTTAACACCTGGGCCATAAGCCAATGAGGGGCGAATGATAGATATATGCATGCCAGACTCTTTACCGATTTTTAATAATTGTAATTCCGCCTCTCGCTTGTTCTTGCCATAAATTCCTTCTGGATCACTCTGGTCACTCTCACTTGCACAATGTTCAGGAAGTGGCGACCCACCAGCCTTAACACTACTAACAAATACAAATCTCTTTACACCGCTTACTGCTGCCAATCTAGCCAGTTCAACTGTAGCCTCTACGTTTATCGCATGATACAAATGTTTTACTTTACTGGGGTCTTGCATATCATGTGCAAAGCCCGCAAGATGGAAAATAGTATCTATAGATTCAAGAGCTTGCTTAGGTATACTCTGTTGCCCAAGATTACACACAACTGTTTCATAATCATCGACCTTAGATCTAGCAAGTAATCTAACATCACAATTTATGGTTTTCAATAAGCCAAGTAGTCGACTTCCAATAAATCCAGTTGAACCTGTTACTAGATACCTTGTCATTTAATAATTACAGCCAGTTAATTGATTAGTCAATATAAAACTCCGTTTCGTCTCATCACCTTTAAAAGTCATTTGTAGTACTTTCATATCAAACTAAAATGATTGTCACTGCATGTATTTTACATTCAGTGCAACTTTATCAGGAATCAATATCTCAACCCTTATTCCTAGCCTAGTATTACCACTAGAAACTATTCAAAACATCCCAAATAAAATCATTAATAATAAAACAAACGCATCTTTATTCTGACGACGAAGTTGATAAAAAAATTTTATTAGAAACCATGTCCCTAAATTAAAAGTATCATTACTAATAGTAATTACTTCTGATATTTTCCTTACTTCTGAGCGATACCAGCCATTCCTAATCATCTTTATTCGTTTTAAATACGCTAAAAATCCAAAATTTATACCTACCTGATTTAATGCATGCTGTCTGTACAACATTAAAGGCTCGCTATCAATATACCAAGACATATCTCTAGATCTGAAAAATGCATATATAAGCCAATCATGCAGCTCAATACAATTAACACTCTTCCAGTTATTGTTAATAAAAATCTTTAGTAATAGCATAGAATCTCGATTTAATACATATGTACAACCAGGGCCGGCAGACTCAAAATAGTAATCAAGTCTTTTTTGAGGGTATGATTTTTTAACTAACTTCTCTCGTCCGTCACTCCAAAATGCTATAACGTCACTGGAATATGCATCTATATTATTTTTTTGCAATATATTAACCGCATGAATTAGCTTATTTGGCAACCAAATATCATCTTGATCAGCCAAAGAAACATAATCATAAGTACTAAAATCAACATCTCGTATCAAACGAAGGAAGTTTTTCGCAGCACCTCCAAAATGATCACCATATGGCAAAACATTAACACGGATATTTTTTGTAGCTAAATTTTGACACCATTCATATGTGCCATCACTTGATATATCGACACTAATGTAAATATCAATATCAACTTCTTTCTGCTGAAAAATTGAGTCGATTTGCTCTTCAATCCATGCCATGCCATTATAGGCAGCTAATAAAACAGCAATACTTGAGGAATGCTTTTTCTTGTGTTTCAATTTCATATTTTTTACTTAGCAGGATAATTCTAGAAAACTTATAGAAAATTCACTTCATCCCCTTAAACCCTTGTATCAACTCCCTATCACTTAAAACTTGTTCGCTTTTTTTACCGATAAAAAAGAACGCTGAGGCGGCATCATACGAGCCTGGCTTGTCAATCAAATAATAATCAAAATATTTAAAGAAAAAAGAAGTTAAATGAGTAAAAATAGTTAAAAAATAAACTATCTTCTTAGATGAGGTGAAACTTTTAATAAAATATGAATATGACCAAGCTAAAGCGGTTCCCGGCCCCATAAGAGGAGCATGCTCTATTTCTTCGAAGTTTCTAAATAGTCTTCGATGCCCCAAATGGGTAAACCTAGTAAAGTCATATTGCTTCATATGCACTTGCTGCATAAATGGTGTTTCTGCATACACAATCCCTGAGCTCTTTAACACCCTGTGTATTTCACCAACGCAACGTTGTGGATCCAATACATGCTCTAATACAGCTTGAACAATTACACAGTCAAACGTCTCATCCTCAAAGGGTATATCGTGTGCATCAGCAATTATTTTTGTATAAGGTCCAAACGAAACATCCATACCAACAATTTCAAATGAATCATTTGAATATATAATATCCATACCTTCACCTTTAATACTACCACCAACTACCAATATTTTTGCATCACTTGGCAACATTTCGCAAAGTTTTTGATAATTCTTTTTAGCTTTTATATTAAGACCTATACCGGGTGCTAAACTCCTGATTATTTTTTTAATTTTATTAGGTTTTAAATCCCATGTTGTATCAACTTTTTTCTGAAAATCCTCAATTGAAAACAAGCTTTCTGCATCGTTAATCAAAATTGGAATACTATCAATAACAGGATGGCGTATCTTGAAATCGGTTTCACTCTGCAACCAATTACTTTTTAATCTTAATTTACCCTTGGTGATTGGACATAACATTCTGTCTTGCAATTCACTTGATATTTTCATTGGTAATTACCTTTTTTTATTATTTTGTAAAAAATCATCTTTCAAGTTCATAGTATCGATAAAGTCTAGATAAATAAAAAGTTATTAATGGAATAATTTCAAGGTTATTCTTTACATCCTAAGACTTATTAATGATAAATATATATTTTAAAATAATTAAATCAACAAGGCAATAGGGGTATAAGTTGAAAATTATCACGATTTTTTAAATAACGCACGAATCCAGTATCCTTTATTGAGAACTCCATATTTGTCAGGAGTCACATTAACACCATTATATCCATCAGCATATGTAATTCCACATTCTTCTATATTACAACATTCAAAACCATGCGACTTAAAAGACTCAATCAATGATTTTCTAGTAAAAAAATGAATATGAGGAACATCCTCTATCGGAAGATCCCAATAAAAATGCTCCGTATTTGGAACCTCTACAAAAATATACCCATTAGGCACCAACATATTACTGAGCTCAGGTATCGTTTGATTTAAATCAAGAACATGCTCCAACCAGTGACTAGTGTGTATATAATCAAAAGAAAATTGCGCCTCAAATGGAAAATAATTTGCAACCTTTCTAATTTCATGTTTAATATAATAATCTTCCCAATTTTTTCCAGGTTCGCATACATTTAAATTCACATTACCCTCTACCGTCTCTCTAAGAAGCAATGAAGCATAAGCTGCTGCCGCTCCAATTTCCAAAATATTAAGCACCTGGGTTTTTTTAATTTCTGATATAACGAAACCAACTTGGTGTATTGCTCTTGGATTGTTTTTATAATCGTTAGAATAAACAGCCTCTGAAACCTTGGAAGGTCTAGAATATGACGTCCAATACTCATTTTCATAATATTGAATAAGTTGTTTTTTTTGTAGGGCTTGTCATCATTTGGCCATGGCCACAATTGTAACATATACCTATATAACCCTTAAAGAATCCTCTTTTTACACTGGAAATTCTCTTTAACCTTATCATGGCTGATGGAATCAAAAATCTACCAATGAAAGAAATCTTTTTACAAGTGGCTTTATATGGAATCTATTTTTTACATGATTATCGTACTTTCTTTTATCTTTTATTTCAGTATCACAGACATTACATTTCATATTTTCCCTTTAAAATAACTTTGCGCTAACAATAAATCTTGATGTGTGTCTATATTAACCGATCTCTCATTAGGCATAATATAGGCGCGACTATCTTTTCCGGTAAAACTATCTTCAATCATCAACGTATTTCGGATCGTTGCATATATCGCACCATTTCGAATATAAACTGGAGGCAGATCCTGCCGTGGCCTCATATCCTCATGCCCTTGATCTATATAATTAATTAAACGACCATCTACGATTCTTTTCATTCTTAATGGATGATGCCCTTCAACCTCGACAACACTGATAACAGAATCTGCATTATTATCAAGTAACATGTTTATAGCATTATCAATATCCTCTGTTTGTCGCAATGGTGTTGTTGGTTGCAGCATAATCACTAAATCATATTGATACCCTTGCTCAGCTTCCATAAATTCAACAGCATGCTGTATCACAGGGAGTGATAATGCCTTATCATTTGAAAGATGCTTTGGTCTTTTAAATGGTACCAAAGCACCGCAGGATTTAGCTATATCAGAAATTTCATCATTATCAGTAGAAACAACACAATGCGTCAGCATTTCTGAGCCTAATGCTGCATCAATTGTATATTTAATCAACGGGTTTCCACCAACATCCACAATGTTTTTATTTGGAATACCTTTCGATCCTCCTCGCGCAGGAATAACCGCTAAAATCTTTTTATCATTCATTTCAGAGCACTATTAAATTTCATATCTATAACATTATCCATTGAATTGCTATCATTTTCAAGATAACGCTTTAAATTGTACATAAACAAATTTGCTTGCCTGTCCCAGTATCCTTTACTCAATCCTGCAACATGAGGTGATAATATAACATTCTCCATATTCCACAATGGGGAGCTGCTTGTTAGTGGCTCTTGGGCAAAAACATCTAAACCTGCTCCTGTAATATTCTTATTTTTTAGTGCTACAATTAAAGCATCCTCATCCACTGTTTCACCGCGACCAATATTTATAAAAAATGCGCTAAACTTCATTTTTTCAAATACTTTTTGTGTAAAAACTTGTTCAGTTTCATCATTTAAAGGTAGTAAATTGATAACATAATCAGCATTAGAAACTGCAGTTTCAATTTTTTCCAGGGTAAAGAAATTATCAACCGAGTCATGTTTTTTTATTGATCTTCCAATAACTGAAACATTCATCTCTAATGCTTTACACACCTTGGCCAACTTCTTTCCAACATCGCCAAATCCAACAATAAGGCAGTGCTCACCTGCTAGCTCGTGAATCTGATCAAAGTAGTTATCGAAGCTATTACGATCCATGTCTTTTTTGTTTCGCAATATTTGATTGTAATGCATTCCTCTAGCTAAATTAGTCATAAATGCAATTGCAGAAGTTACCATAGAAGAGACAACAAGCCCCTTGCTACTTGTTATCAAGATACCTCTTTTAGATACTTCATCTATATTTACTCTATTAACACCAACAGAACCAAAATGAATCCACTCTAATTTTGGCATATTCTGTATTATTTCAGGTGTAATGCGGTTGCCCCAATATATTGTTGCGCCACTAGTAGTTAAAGGCGAATCTGGTGTATTTACAGGAATAACCTCTACATTAGGAAATGCAGTCTTTAAATCCTCTTGTAGCCATTTTGGTAAATGATACAAACGTAAAGGTAGAAATAAATCACATGCAATCACCGCCTCTTTATTTGAAATAATAATATTACTCTTATCTATCATCATGGTAACTTATAGCCACTATCAGGCTGAAGTTTATATTTATGTATTAATGAATCATCTAGAACTACACCTAAGCCTGGCACATCAGAAGCATGCCATACACCATTCTTTATCTTTGGACGCTCCACCCACATTTTTTCAGTTAATTCTAGGGAAACCATAGGGCTTTCAAGAATACCTATAGATGGTGCAGCAAGCGCAACCTGTGCATTGGCAGCTAAGGCTACCGCACTCCCCCAAACATGAAGAGCACTATTTAATTTCATTAATTCAGCTTTTTTTGCTAATTCAACACAAGCAAGTATGCCACCGGAATGAGTAGCGTCAAACTGCAAGACATCTACTGCTCGCAAATCAAGTATAGCTTGATACTCTACATTGCCGCTATACGCCTCTCCTGCTGCAATAGGAACTAGCTTACTGTGGCACACTTCTGCCAAACCTTTTATATTCTCAGGATGTACGGGCTCTTCTAACCATCTAAGATTAAAATCTACAAGGTTTTTGGCACGGTTTATTGCTTTTTCGGCACTCCACGCAGGTCGAAGCGTCCCCATGATTGCGTCCACCATAAGGTCATTATCACTAAATACACTTCTTGCGCTCTCCACTCTTTTTATATCAGCTGTCCAATCTTGATAACCCACTCTCATTTTGTAAGCCGTATAGCCAAGATTTGAAATATTCTCCACATCTTTTATAATTTCATTAGAGGAGAAAACAACTGTACCACTACTTGCATACAGTGGGATTTCTTTTCTACAGTTATTACTCATTAATTGACTACATGGCACTTCCAAAATCTTACCCCTTGCATCCCATATAGCTATCTCAATAGCACTAAATACACTCCGTAAAATTCCATTACTTCCAATGAAAGGGATGTTTTTTATATCATCGAAAATTAAGTCATCTCCTATCAAGCGACCAACAAGATAACTTTCCAAAAAATTCACTACTGGCTCTATTAACTCCGGCGCATAAACTCCAGAGTACGTCTCACCTAAGCCATAAACGCCTGATTCAGTATACACTTTTACCAATCCTACTGATTTAACTCCTAGAGGCTGTCCGAGAGACTCACCTTTACCATAAGGGGATGATAAGGCAAAGCCTTCAACTCTCTTAATACTCTCATCAATCTGTTTATACATTTTTCTCGTCTTTTTTGGTGTACTTGATGCCACTTAGGATAATCTCGATAGGCGTTTCATCATCCAATCGTAAAGCATACAATAAATTATTTAATGGGAAAATGCCCACCTTATCCCCGACTAAGCTTCCCCTGCGTATAATTGGCGCTAATGTTACACATCCAACACCATAAAGTGCACGATGTAGTGGGTGTTTTTCCAGTCTAGGCATCAATGCATCACCAACTTGGGAGTAAATACCGTCTACATCTTCTTTCCAATAGTTACCAAAATCAACATAACTAGAAAACACCGAATCTAAACCCTCATATTGCAATTCTAAAATTAACTCATCAATCAATTCAACCGGCCTAAAAGGATATAAATAATTTATATATGCCACGGCTTCTGGAAAATCATCTAATGCTTCAATGCGCTTTAAAGCATACTGCAATACTTTTTCTAATGACAAATTTGGGTCTTTTATAGTATCAGGTCGAGTTATAACTTTAACCTTGTTTTGAATTGCCAAATTACCAACAATTTCATTGTCAGTTAATACATATATGTTATTAATGTATTTAACTTCTTTTAAATAATCTAAAGAGCGCTGAAGAAAGTCAACATCACCTGCTACCTTGTGCTCCCCAAGCACAGGCAAAACTACAACAAAATTAGCAATTTCAGGTCTAAAGGATTTAGGCAAGTCGCCAATACTTTCTACATCTAACTTATCCAGTATTGTGGCAATACCTTTCGCTCTATCTGATGAATTACCATGCTGATGTAGCCCGTGATAATGATAAACAGAAGCGCTTGGTTCATAAATAATCTCATAGCCAGCTTCTATCACCAGCTTTCCCCAAATTCTGTCTTCAATATTAGTCGCCTTTTCGTCAAAAGGAAATTTATCCCAAATGGCGCGTGGCAGCATACTATTTGCATTGTGAAAAAAGTAATCTTTAAGTTGTACTTTTTTATCTTGACCAAATGCAATTAACAAATCTCTTTTGTCCGCATCACTGGTATAAGATAGTGGTAGTTGGCGACCGTACACACCGGCTAACTTTTCATTCCCATCGAAATTATTGTATAGATTTTGTAGCCAGTACTTGTCTTTAGGAATGCAGTGAGCAGAAATACATACAATATAATTGCCTTTCGAGGCACGAATTCCATCATTTAGTGCTTTTCCTGGAAGAAACTTATCAATCTTAACTATAGTAGAGACAGGATATCGTTTGGCTACTTCAACTGTATGATCAGTACTATTATTATCAACTAAAATTACTTCAAAATTATCAAAGTCTTGCTTAAAAATCGCACCTAAACAATGTGCTATCCATCTTTCCTCATTATAGGTTCGAACAATAATCGATACTTTTAAGGACTTTGAATTCATTTAAACATTTCAAGACTGAATAATTCGTCTGCCGGTATATCTTGTAGGGCTTTTTTACCAATAATTTTGTATGCATCCTTAGATGGAATTCCTGTACCTGGATTGCGATAAGTAACCATATCAGCTATCAACTCTGCACCTAGAGGGATATCTTGTGATGATGCCATAGAAACATGATATTTATGCCTAGTAATCCATTCCGTCTCACTAACATGTTTTTCGCCAGTACCCTTGATTTTTTCAATGTTTCGAATATCTCTTACCATTGCAATAAAATCTTGTGGATTTAGTGACATTTTATGATCAAAACCTGTCATTTTATTATCTAATGTATAATGCCGTTCAATAGCAACCGCGCCCATTGCAACGGCTGTTAGTGTTGGCAAATAACCTAGCTCATGACCAGAATAACCGACGGGTAAATCAAAGCTCTCTTTCAATACATTGATCATATTCAAGTTACATTCATCGAGAGGAGTTGGGTAAGCCGACACACAATGTAATAACAACAAAGGGGTTTTATGCTTTTCAAAAATTCGAACTGCTGTGTCAACCTCTTCCATTTCAGCCATACCTGTGGACATTATGGATTGTTTTCCTGTCTTAGCTAAGTGTTCCAATAGCTCAATATTGGTTGCGCTGTGGCTGGCCAATTTATAAATACTAATACCTAATTCTTCGAGAAAATCAGCTGCTTCAGGGTCAAATGCTGTACATAGAAAATCCAAACCTTGATCTTCAGTATATTTTTTAATAACCTTATATTGATCCATATCAAACTCAAGATGCTCACGAATTTCTCTATAGGTTTTCCCAAAATCTGGAAACCTGTCATCTGGTGCATCTAAGGTCGCTTTGACGGCCAGTTTATCAACCGTTCTTTTTTGAAACTTGACCGCATCAGCGCCCGCCTCAACAGCCAAATCAATTAACTGCTTTGCAATTTCAACCGAGCCATTATGATTTAACCCTGCCTCTGCAATAACATAAGTATGCGTCATTTGATCGTTTTTAGTGAATATATTTGTTTTCATAAGAATTATTTAATTTTATCCATTATAGAGAGGTAAAAATTCTGCGTTGTAAATACGGAGGCGGATTTAATGGCAGAGTCTGATAGTTTAATATATCTATCTTTATTATTCACAATTTTTGTAATTTTATTGTCAAAATCAACTACATTATCAATAATAGTAATATTTTTCTTAGTGCTGTATTCGTCCATTCCAGAATTGTAAAAAGCAATGGGTACAATTCCTAATGCCATAGCCTCAATCAGAGGCAAACCAAAACCTTCAAATGTTGAAGTACTTAATATAAAATGACATTGTTTAAGTACATCAACATATTCATTGTCTGAGCTAGGCTTCACATGGGTTACATTTTTTAGATTGGAATCTAAATCATCTTGAGATATAACCATATAACTCACACCTTTTAATTTAGAATGCTTGACAATTTCTAAGAACTGCTGATATCCCTTTCTAGGATGCGCACTAGTCACAATACACACTCTGGTCGACTCTATACTAGGAAAAAACCCTATATTATTTTCATATTTTAGGGTAAATACTGCAAGATTGACGATGTGTTTTGTAGAATAATGTTGGGCACTAGCCAGTGTTTCATTGTATGAATTAAGTGAGTATTTAGAATTAAACAGCACCGAATGGTATTGATATTTTTGACTAATTTTAAAAAAATATTGATAAATTGAATTAAATAGCCTTCCACCTTTTAAATTACCATTAAATAGCAAAAAATCATTAGATTGAACAAATCTAACTCTTTTTTTATTGGCATATATAAATGAAAAAATTGAAAGAATTGGGTCTGATGCTATTACAACATCAATGGACTTATCAAAACGGAGTCTAAATGAAAGAATAATAGAAGATAATACAAAAGATAAAATTCCATTGCCCCACACACCCTGAGAAACACTATTTGAATAAAGGTTGTTAAAAACATTACCCTTACGGTCCAAAAAAAATAATTTACATTTTTTTTTATCCTTAGTTACTTCCTCCATAAATTGTAACAAAACTCTATTTCCTCCTCCAATCTTCATTGAAGGCATTACTATGGCATAAGAATTAAGCATATTTATTAAAGTACATAATGTTCGGCACTGTATTTTGATAATATTTTATCAATCATTTTAATTCTCTCCTCCTTATAAGGAGAGTTCTTAGGATAGTAAGATATAACAGCATCAATTTCATTCAAATGTTTAAAATAATTAGACATTATAATTGTACTGTTAAGTGGGTTTGCAATATACGTAATGCCTTTATTAGCGATAATCAACTCAGATGGATAATCTTGATAAGTTGAAATTAGACCAATCTTATTATAAAAATTATCATTACTATATTTTTCTGCTGGATGTTTAGAGAGGTAAACATCTTTAATACCTAACTCTTGTAGCTTTAAATACACATCTGTAATTAATTGATGGTATTCACTTTGCTCTATCCTTCCTGACTCAACAGAATGAGTAGTCATTAATATCGCAGATTTAGGACTGTCAATATTTATATTATTTAAACTAATCTGGTGGAAATTATTAGACACATGGTCAGAAATATCAACGAGTTCTTTATTCTCAATTGAAACAATATTAGTTGATTTTATAGATGTATATATTCTTTTAAATCGTTTGTCTGAAAATAACCTGTATTTTGGAGGAAAACAGGCAAAACCATGTAGTAAATAAATAATAAATTTAAAGAATCTGTATTTATTAACCGAAATTAATTCATTAATCAATCCATCATCAAATTGAATAATATTGTCATTTTTTATAGACAGAGACGACTTTAATAACTCAAAATACATGCCAGAAGCGAATGATGTGCATAATTGAGTATTGTTAGAGAAAGGGGTGATTTCTTTACAAATATTTTTAATTTTTCTTACAGTTTTGAAATCAAACATCAGCGCTTTATCTTTTGAATCTATATCCAGAATATAGTAGTTATTAGGAATACCTATAAGTTTAGACGCTAATAATAAATCTGACTTTTTTCCTTTCCATAACAATATTGTACTTTTTTCAGAAAACCGTTCTCCAATTACAGAGTGCATATAAAGCAATTGTGTAATAGATCTGGCATCTAGAACAAGCTCCCCCTCCCTGCTAAAATCAACATCCTTAATCATTATTAAATGCTTGATTATAATTACCAAGATTTATAATTTCATTACCTTGCAGTTTGTAAATTTTATTACAATTTTTCAAAGTAGAGATTCTATGTGCAACCATGATCACAGTCTTTTCATTGCCTAATGAGTTAATTGATTGTATTATTTTTTCTTCTGTTTTTTCATCAAGTGCACTTGTAGATTCATCCAATACATATACCTCTGAATTTTTGTACATTGCTCTTGCTAGCCCTATTCGTTGTTTTTGTCCTCCAGATAGCTTATCACCCATCTCACCAACTGAAGTCTGAAACCTATTAGGCAAGCGATCAATAAAATCACTTAATTGAGCATTTTCAGCCACTTTTAAAACCAAGTCCTTATCAATTTCATCGTTAGCATAGAAGAAAGCAATATTGGACTCAATACTATCATCAACTAAAAAGACTGATTGAGGAACGTGAGAAATATTGGCACGCCATTGATATATATTACTACTATCAACTACTTTATTATCAACTATTAAATTGCCATGCGTTGGCTGCAATAAGCCCATAATAAGATCAAGTAGCGTGCTTTTACCACAGCCAGAATCTCCAGTTATACCAACACAATCACCTTGATTAATTGTTAAGTTAATATTTTCAAAGACATTATTTTTATCCCCTTTATAACGAAAACTAACATTCTTCAACTTTATATTATCATTAAAGTCTAGGCGCGAATATTGAGAAGGAAAGATATGCTCTGAAAATGGCTTTCGCAACAATACTAAAACATCTTCTAACGACGAGCCTACACTCCTTATAGAGCTTATTCCAAAATATATTTGCTGCAACAGAGGTAGTAATCTCTGTGCAGATAATGCCATTACCCCTAGGATTGGGATAAATTGATTAATATGACCGTCTTTCTGGGATAAAAAATAAGCAATAAATGCTATTAGCGCCATACCAATGGATTCCATTAAATACTTGGGACTCTGACCTATGAATAGATTGCTTCCTTCAGCCCTTTGTAATTCAATATCCACATCCCTAAATTTTTTATGCACCTTATTATGTGCAGAATCAATAATAATATCGCGTATACCTCCTAGACTCTCCTGTACAAAGGAAATTAACTTGGTAGAATTTTCTGCTATCTTTCTACTATTGGTTAATAAGTTTTTTCTTGTAAATCTAACTATTAGCACATAAGTCAGTCCAAATACCAATGCTGATAATAAAGAAGCGACAGGATCAACTATCAGCAATAATAACAATATAACTGAGGCAATAAAGATTGAAGTAAGCACCGTTAGTAAAGGATATATAACGCCCGTCACCACGAGTCTTGTTTTGGTAATCACCACATTGATTAATTTACTACTTGAGCTAGATACATGCGTTTCATAATCTTGCCCTAACACCTTCTGATAAATGTCAATATTTAAATCTGCTCCAGTAGCATAAGATAGTTTCGCAATAGACCAGAGTATTGTCACTCTAATCGCACCGGATAATATCGCAAAACCAGCAAATAAGACCACAAAAGGCAATAGCATCTCATCCTCTGAAACTATATTAAAATACTGTAAAAATGGCTGAACATAATGATTAGTAAATATCACTTCTGGATTAGTCATCGCCCCTAGAAATGGTATTATCAATCCTATGCTAATAAATTCTGAAAAAGATCCTAAAATCATCAAAAGAAATAAAGCGAAAAACTGCCTCTTTCTACTTAATGATAAATAGCTCCATAGTTCCTTAATCGATCTTATCTCTATTTTCATATACTCTTCTTAAATATCAAAATATTTTAACGGGCCATTCTTTGGATCATGGTTATAAAAATCATCTAACAGGCTTTTGCTATTTTTATGTTGTTTTGCATAACTCCGCCTTGCCACAGTATTTAAATTAGATGAAAAATCATAATGCATTAATTTAGACAAGATAACTATTGCTTTATTTACCCTTCCACCCTTGTTAACAAAACTATCACCACCAAATAAACACTTAGAAAGGCTATATTCAAACTTCCATTTTGTTTTCCATACTGACAAATGATCAAATCTCCCGTAAAGTTTTTTAACCAACCTTATGCTACTATTAGGTGAGCTTACAGGTATTTTGTGTTTTATTTTTAAACTCTGATCATGTCCAAAAGATAGATTTGGAATAACTATATTGTAAATATTTTGTGATAAAAATTGAAATGCGATATCATCCCAAGAATGAAAGAAATTAAAATTATCATCAATATTAATATATTTATTAAATTGATGATAATTAATTAATGCTGTGCTCCACATGACCGATTCTACAACAAACGGTTTAAATTCAAATTTCTTATAATCCACCCTAGACTCTATCCGTCCATTGTAATATCCATTCCCGAGCTCAAGAGGCGCTCTTGCAGTCGTCATCAGCTGCTGCTCTCCAGGGTTAAATTGCTTTAGATCAAACTGATCATGATATATATTAAAACCTACCACTCCGGTATTTTTAATTTTTTCCGAATTTAATAAAATATCATTTAATTTGCTGAGTGTGTCATCTAACATTGGATATGCATCATGATGCATATACAAAACCCACTCAATACCATGTTTTTCATAAAAATATTGAAGTGCTTGATCAAGATTATCTTGCATTGCTGTGCTATTACAGTCTATAAATTCTATTTTATATTTTTTGCAAATTCCCTGCCCTTTAAACCTTAACTCTTTTTCACTTTGTAAATCTATATTTAATATAGGAATTCCAGAATAATCATGCATCTCCCTCCACTCCTCAACCATAGAGTAAGTATTTTTAGTGGTTATTAAAATCCCAAATTTATTGTTCATCATAATCTTGTAATTCTTTTAATTATTATTTTGCGTATTTATAAGGTGCTTGATTGATTCTTTCCAGAACGGGATGATTATACTAAATTTAGTAGATATTTTATCTTTATCCATTAAGGTATTTCTAGGCCTCTGAGCAGGCGTTGGATACTGTTCTGTTGCTATTGGATTAACCTTGCAATCTACCTTTGACAATTTAAATATTTCTTTAGTAAAATCATACCAACTAATCTCACCCTCACTAGAATAGTGATAAATTTCAGTTGATTGTTTTTTATCTTGATAGTCTTTATTATTAATTATATTTAATATTACTTCTGCTAAATTAGTTGCATAAGTAGGCGATCCTATTTGGTCGCTTACCACATTTATTTCATCTCTTTCTTTTCCTAGCCTTAGTATAGTTTTTACAAAGTTATCACCATATTCTGAAAATACCCAGCTGGTCCTAATGATGATTGCATCAGTTGGCATGATTTCTTTCAGTACCTGCTCTCCAGCCAGCTTAGTCTTGCCATAAATATTAACAGGATTAGTGGTATCTGTTTCTGTGTAAGGCTTGTCACTTTCTCCATCAAATACATAATCGGTAGAAATGTGAATTAATTTAGCTTGTTGCGTTTTAGCAATCTGGGCCAATTGTGCTACTGCTAAGTGATTGATCTGATTAGCAAACACTGCTTCTTCTTCTGCCTTATCGACAGCAGTATGAGCCGCGCAATTGATAATGATATCAAAATTGTTATGGCTAAAGTAACTAGCAATACTATCAGTAATACTTAAGTCTACATCTTCTCTGCCAACAAAAACAAACTCGTTGGTTTGTTCATTATTAGTAACAATTTTATGAATAGATTTGCCTAATTGGCCATTTTTACCGGTAACAAGTATTCTCATAATTCTTGACTATTCAAACAGATCTTTAGCATTCGCTAAAGTTGGATGGGTTTTATCTTTATCTGAGAGTTGCAGTATTTCTAGTGGTAATTGCCAATCAATAGCTAAATCTTTATCATCAAATGCAATACCTCGATCATGCTCTGGCGCATAATAGTTATCAACTTTATAGGCAAATGTCGCACTATCACTAAGCACAACAAAACCATGGGCAAAACCATGCGGCACAAAGAGTTGGTGCTTATTCTCTGCTGTGAGTTCTGCAGTTACATACTGACCAAAAGTGGAGCTAGACTTGCGTATGTCGACAGCCACATCTAATACACTACCTTCAATGACTCTTACCAGTTTGGCTTGAGCGCAGGGTGATAGTTGATAATGCAGCCCTCTTAATACACCCTTGGTAGATTTTGATTCATTGTCTTGAATAAAACCAACTTGATAGCCCACTGCTACTTCAAACAGATCTTGCCTGAAGGTTTCTATGAAGTAGCCACGGTTATCGCCATGCACAGTGGGTTCGATCAGAACTACATCGGGGATTGACTGAGGTGTAAACTTCAAATCACTTCCTCTGCGCGTCGAAGCAAGTACTGCCCATATTGATTCTTATCAAGCGGCTGTGCCAATTCTATGAGTTGTTCTTTGCTGATATAACCTTGTTCAAAAGCTATTTCTTCAATACAAGCTACTTTTAAGCCTTGCCTTCTCTCTATGGTTTCAATAAAGGTCGAAGCTTCCAATAAACTCTCGTGTGTGCCTGTATCTAACCAAGCATAACCCCTCCCCATAAGTTCAACAGTTAGGCGCTCTTCACTTAGATACATTTGGTTCACAGTAGTGATTTCCAACTCACCCCTGTCAGAGGGAGCAACTACAGCAGCTTTTTTAACCACATCATTCGGATAGAAATATAATCCTGTTACTGCGTAATTACTTTTAGGGTTTTCCGGTTTTTCTTCAATGCTAAGTGCTTTGCCAGTCTGATCAAAATCAACCACACCATAACGTTCAGGGTCATGTACGTGGTAGCCAAATACTGTTGCCATGTTTTTATCTTTAGCATTTGATACAGCATTAGACAGCATATCGGTGATGCCGTGACCATAGTAAATATTATCACCTAGTATTAAGCAAACATCGTCATCACCAATAAAATCTTTACCTAAGATAAATGCCTGAGCAAGGCCATCAGGAGAGGGTTGTACAATGTATTCAAACTTCATGCCAATATCAGAGCCATCACCTAATAATTGCTCAAACCTTGGCAGGTCTTCAGGAGTGGAAATAATAAGCACTTCTTGAATACCAGCAAGCATCAGCACTGACAATGGGTAATAAATCATCGGCTTATCGTAAATTGGCATAAGCTGTTTTGATACGCCTTTAGTAAGAGGGTATAGACGCGTTCCTGAGCCACCTGCTAGAATAATTCCTTTCATGATTTAACCACTCCTAATCTTTCACCTTGATAACTACCATCCTTAACCCGGTCGCACCAAACAGTGTTTTCTAAATACCACTCAACAGTTTTCTTAATGCCTGTTGCAAAAGTCTCATCTGGAGTCCAGTTCAACTCTTTATCAATCTTAGTAGCGTCAATTGCATATCTAACGTCATGCCCTGCTCTATCACCCACATAAGTAATAAGCTGTTCATATTGGTCTATACCATCAAGTTTGTTTGGCACCAACTTATCCAAAATACTGCAAACAGTTTTTACTACCTCAATATTTTGCAATTCGTTATGTCCACCAATATTATAGGTTTCACTAATCTTACCAGTTAGTGCTACATGTAATAATGCTCTTGCATGGTCATCAACATAGAGCCAATCTCGTATTTGCTTGCCATTGCCATAGATTGGCAAATCCTTACCTTCCAATGCATTAAGAATAATAAGCGGAATAAGCTTCTCAGGGAACTGGTAAGGACCATAATTATTCGAACAATTGGTAATCAATGTTGGGAATTTAAAAGTACGTTGCCATGCACGCACCAAATGGTCAGAACTTGCCTTTGCTGCTGAGTAAGGTGAACTTGGTGCATAGGATGTCTCTTCAGTGAATAGATCATCCGTACCTTCAAGATCACCATAGACTTCATCAGTAGACACATGATGGAATCTAAAGCTATCTTTTTTATCGCCTTCTAAGCTAGACCAATAGCCTCTAGCCTCTTCAAGCAATACATAAGTGCCAACAATATTTGTTTGGATAAACTCACCAGGGCCATCAATTGACCTATCAACGTGAGATTCAGCAGCCAGATGCATAACAATATCTGGCTGATGCTCATTAAATACACGCCTAATCCCGGCTGCATCGCAAATGTCTACTTGCTCAAAATCGTATCTTATATTATTTTCAATAGAGGCTAAAGACTCTAAATTGCTCGCATAAGTAAGCTTATCAACATTCACAACACTGTGGTCGGTATTATTAATAATATGACGAATAACGGCAGAGCCTATGAAGCCCGCACCACCGGTGATAAGAAATTTTTTAGAAATTTTGATACTCCTTATACCAAACCGCAAAATTCTCCACACCCTGCTTAACACTCATGCTCGGCTTGTAGTCAAACTGCTCTACTAGATCATCAACATCTGCATAGGTGTCTGGCACATCTCCAGGCTGGAGTGGTAGCAGCTCTTTTTCTGCTTTCTTGCCTAATGAGGTCTCTAATGCTTCAATGTAATCCATAAGCTCTACTGGATTGTTATTACCAATATTATAAACTCTGTATGGTGCGCTAGAGGTTGCAGGATCTGGATTATTACTATTCCAGTCTGGGTTAGGTGTTGCTGGTCTGTCTAGTATTCTGATAATGCCTTCAACAATATCATCAATGTAAGTGAAGTCTCTACGGTGTTTACCGTAGTTAAACACCGTAATAGGCTCATCATTCATAATTGCTCTTGTGAACTTCTGCAGGGCCATATCTGGTCTGTCATACGGGCCGTAAACAGTAAAGAATCTTAAGCCTGTAGTCGGTAGACCATAAAGGTGTGAGTAAGTATGTGCCATTAACTCATTAGCTTTCTTGGTGGCTGCATACAGACTTACTGGATGATTAACTGCGTCATGGGTTGAGAATGGTTGTTTGGTATTAAGACCATAAGTAGAGCTTGATGAGGCGTACACAAGGTGTCCTACTTTATTATGTCTACAGCCTTCTAGTATGTGTGCAAAGCCTACTAAATTAGTATCAATATAAGCTAGTGGATTCTCAATAGAATATCTAACCCCTGCTTGTGCGGCAAGATTAACCACGCCTTCAAATTGATGATCTTTGAAGAGCTTGGCCATCGCTTCGCGATCTTCAAGATTCATTCTAATGTGCGTGTAGTTTGGATGATCAGCATGTCTTGCTAGACGTGCTTCTTTTAAAGCTGGATCGTAATAGTCATTATGATTATCAATACCAATAACGGTATCACCTCTATCAAGCAGTCTAATTGAGAGTGCTGAACCGATAAAACCTGCTGAGCCTGTTACTAATACTTTCATTTAATAAGTCTTATTTTTTAATTTATTATTTAATTGCTTGCTTAACTAGTCTGAGTTAAACAAATCTCTTGTATAAACCTTGTCTTTTACATCTTGTAATTCATCCACCATTCTATTAGCAACAATGACATCACTTATTTGCTTAAACTCTTCTAGGCTATCAATTACTTTTGAGTGGAAGAACTTATTCTCACCTTGTTCAATGCCTTTAGCTTTAATACGCTTCATAATACCTTGAATGGATGATGCTCTAAAGTTATCAGAGCCCGTCTTCATGATAAGTCTATGTACACCAACAACCTTCGGTTGTTTATTGATAATAGAGTCTGCAATAAAGTCTTTACGCATTGAGTTAGCATCAACAATGGCACTGATTAAAGCATTGGGTACATCTTTATAGTTAACTTTAAGTTGTTTGGTGTCTTTAGGTAAGCAGTAACCACCATAACCAAAGGATGGGTTATTGTAGTGTGATCCAATTCTTGGATCAAGACCCACACCTTCAATGATTTGTTTAGAGTCTAGGTTATGCGCTTCAGCATAAGAGTCTAGCTCATTAAAGTAAGAGACTCTCATGGCAAGGTAAGTATTACTAAAAAGCTTTACCGCTTCTGCTTCAGTAGAGTCTGTAAATAAAACTTCAATATTCTCTTTTATAGCACCTTCTTTCAGAAGGTTAGCAAACACTTTGGCTCTATCAGACTTCTCACCGACAATAATGCGTGATGGATGTAGATTGTCATGAAGCGCTAATCCTTCTCTCAAGAACTCTGGTGAGAATAGAATATTATCAATATTAAACTTCTCTTTAATACTTCGAGTATAGCCAACTGGCACAGTTGACTTAATAACCATTACTGCATTAGGATTAATATCAATAACATCTTGTATGACTGCCTCAACAGATGAGGTATTAAAGCAGTTGTTAGCAGTATCGTAATCAGTAGGGGTGGCAATGATGACAAAGTCAGCATCCTTATAGGCCAGTTCTTTATCTAGAGTGGCGGTAAAGTTAAGGTCTTTATTAGCTAAAAAATCTTCAATCTCAACATCCACTATGGGGGATATTTTGTTATTAAGTTGTTCAATCTTCTCAGGGATGATATCAAGAGCAATTACCTCATGATTTTGGGATAAAAGCATGGCGCTGGAAAGGCCAACGTAGCCGGTGCCGGCTATTACTATTTTCATGACAAGACCCCCCTTAAAAAGGTAATATTTTCTGATAAATCAACCTGACTATTCCCCACAAAAAAACCATTTTCATGCAAGTAATCAGCGTTTGTTAATTCCTTGTGCACTTCATAATCAAAAAACTTCATAACATCATTTTTTGTAAAGTTACCTGTAACAATCGGCCTGCAATCAATCTTGTTTTCTTGTAGCTTATTAATCATATCCTTTCTTTTTAAGCTTGAACCTGGCTTAATAATTAAAGAGAATCCAAACCATGAACTATTATCAATATCTTTTTGAATAATAAAATCTGGATGATTCTTAAACAGCTCAACAAACAACTTTGCATTTTCTCGTCTTTGTTTTAAAAATGACGGTAACTTCTTAAGCTGCTCTATACCAACAGCGCCGCTCATCTCAACTGGTCTTACGTTGTAACCCGGTAGTACAAATCTAAAAGACTCCTCAAACCAGTCATCACTTTTATTAGACACATGATTTTGTTTCGGAAGGTTGCGAGTCCAGCCGTGCGCTC
>Ga0233436_1001215_pt1 | contig 22734 bp, 23 predicted proteins | sample SI_122_August201_2_FD_182723 | JGI IMG/M metagenome (GOLD analysis project Ga0233436, IMG submission 182723) | Seawater microbial communities from Saanich Inlet, British Columbia, Canada - SI_122_August2016_150_MG | ecosystem: Environmental > Aquatic > Marine > Inlet | place: Canada: British... | reverse complement strand
TCTAGAATTCAGAGAGTTATTTCTAATTCTAGATGATTTAAAAATAGTGATTATATGATTTATAGAATCATTAAAATTTTCTGATAATGTTAATTTACTCCACTGATTTTAATCTTATGCCATTATTATCATCTGAATAATTACTTAAAATAATATCAACTAAAATGACATCATAACTAGTTACAACATTGTATTCTCTTAAAAAAGAGTTATAAGAATTTAATATTTTTATATTATTAAAATTACCTGTTAATTTAAATACTTTTGAAATCTTTTCAGCAAGTATTTTATCATCCTCCACTATTAATAAATTCATTTAAAAAAAATAAGAAAGTAAAACTACTTTCTTATTTTAATTTTAAATTTCGCTCATCAAAACTTTTTAGAATTAAATGCTAATATTTTTCAATTATGCAATGTTACAATTTTATCACATATATATAATCACATACCAATTCAAACTGATACTTGTTTTCAAGTATTATATTTCTCAAAAATTAAGCTAGTATCCATATCTCAGAATCATTTTCAATTATCTTCAATATCTATGATTAAATCTCCTTCTTTTAAATAAGACTTAAAGCTGATTATTTTGTTTTGTTTATTAGCAAATTTTACAGCATTGTTTACCAAGTTTGATATTACTTGAGAAAACTGAACTTTATCTATCTCTATATATCATATTTTTTTTGTTATATTTATATTAAATTTTACATCATGAAATTTATTTTTCAATATTTTTAATTCTATAGCTAAATATGATTCCATATTCACATTTTCTTTATATAGTTCTACTTTTCATAAATCATATCTTTGATTAACAAATAAACTATTAGTTAATTCTGACATTTTTTCAAGTTGTAACTCAAAGTTTTTTAATTCTTCATTTATATATCCTACATTTGTTTCTCATTCATTTATATCATCTTTTAGGCTATCAATCTGAAATATACAAGTAGATAATGGTGTTTTAATTTCATGTGAAACTATTCATATAAACTCATTCTGTTTATTTAAAAGTTCATTGAACTGTATGGTCTTTTCATCTATTTTTTTATCTAAGTTTATATTTAAATCATTTATTTTTGAATATATTTCTATATATTTTAAATGTCATACCAAAAAATTTACAAAGTCTTTTAATATTTTTATTTCTTCAGTTGAATAGGTGTCTTTAAATGATTTATATCATAGATTAAATATTCCAATTAGTTCTCAAAGGTTATTAAATAATGGAAAATACAAATAATACTTAGAATCTAACTCTTTTTCTATTTTTTCTAAATTAAATTTATATTTATTTTCCTCTATAAATACTATATCATTAATAAATAGATCTCTAGATTTATCTAAATTAAAATAATTATATATTTCTAAATTATTATCATTCTTACTAAAAAGAAAAATTTCAACATATTTTATCTTAAATAAATTCTCAAATTTATCTAATAAAAAAGAATTTAATTTTTTTGTAGTTGTTATATAAGGTATGTTTTTTTTCAAAATAGATAATTGTTTATACAATATATCATCAGAATTGTTTCATAAAAGCATTTTATTTAAGTGGTTATAAATAAAAACAAATAAAAATATTCATACAATTAAATCCACTAATCAAAACTGATTAGAAAATCACCAAAATTCAGAAAAATTATATCAAAGGGTTAAATAATAATACCTTACTATATTAACTATTAATACTGACCAAAACAAAGATAATATAAAAACAAAAACTTTTCAAAATCACAACCTAATATCTAAAAAGTGATATCTAGTTATAGAGTACCAAGTTCAAACTATAAATGGCACAAAAAATAATATTTGTTCTTTTTGTAGAATCCATATATCAAATAAAGGAAAAATTGCTAAAAATAATGTTTCTAATAATATAAACAAAATAAATCATAATGAAATATTTTTAAGCCTTATTTTATTTATATTAGTAAGCTTTATTATTGTAGAATATGAAAAATATAAATATAAAAATGGAAAAATAAAGTATAGTAATAGATATAAATAATATAATTTTCAGAAATCTTCATAATAAATCTGCTCTATTGGATCATAAATCATATCATTAATTATATAAGAAGAAAATACAGAAAAGTATAAAAAGATTAAAATTATTATTATTATAATATAATGGAATTTAGAATTATATTTATTTTTATTATTAAAAAATATAACAAAAAATAACATGAAATATCAAGCTATAACAAACAATGAGTAAAGAAGCCTAGAAGATATTAATAATATTTCTTTATCATAAGTTGTTGTAAAAGATAATAAATAAATTATTAACCAGAAAAAATAACAAATCAACGAAATGAAAAAATATTTTCAATAATTATAATTTCAATATTTTTTAAAAACTTTAAATCAAATAAAAAGTAATAATATAGATATAATAAAGTATAAAAGCAAATAAATAGACATAATGAAGTATTATTATTAATATTACTATACATAATACCATATTATTACTATTATTCAAATTATATACTTAAAACTTCTTTCATTTTATATAAATTATTTTTTAAAAAATCTTTTAAACTAATTGATAATTCTTTAGATCAAATTGAAACTATATTTGGATGAACAAAAACATCTGATATAGAATTATCTGAAAGGTTATTAATATTAATTTCTGAAAAATCATTTAATCATATACTTTTTCATCAACATGTATAAAAAACAGCATGAGCCATACTTCAAATTCTAGATTCATATATTCAAAGAATATTTCAATATCATTTTCATAATAAAGATATATAAAATATATTTAGCATAATCAAAAAATTATTTAAATTACTATATTTTACTTCTAATCAAATAGTACTATTCATTAAAAGTTTATTTGGGATTTCATTTCATATAATAAACTCTATTTTTTCTTTTATTTTATTAATTCATATATCTGAATAATAATATTCAAATTCTCTTTTATAAATTGTATTTATATCATTTATATATCAATCTATAAATCATCTAATCTCTCCATTTGAATCCCTTAAACTAGTTATAAAAGACTCAGTATCATTATACCTTTGCTCTATTTCAGATATATATTTCTCTCACCAAATATGACTAGTATCTAACGAATTACATTCACTACATTTAATTGAATCAATAGCTAAAATTTGTTCTATTTGTCATACTGTCTCCATATAAATATCTTTTGATAAATGTCAAAAGATATTTTTTTTTGAAAGTATTTTTTGACAAGAATTGCATTTTACATACTCTCCAATTCATTCAGCCCACATATCTTGCTCTATTTCATGTATTTTTCTTAAATCAGTTTTTGACATAAGTTTTGGATCTTCAGATTCTACCGAAAATCAATCAGGAATATTCATAATATTTATTAATTAGTTATAAAATTTTGTATTTAATGTTTTTTTCTTTTGCTTTAAAATTCTTAAACTTTCTTTCTTATATTTAAACAAATTAGAAATAAGTTTCTTATCTGAATATCAATTAATTTCTTGTAAAAAATCTAAAACAAGTCAATATTTCTGAATTATCTGAACAATATATCAATACTTATCATCTAATAAATTACTAAATCACATACTTCTTGAAATTGGGTAAAATCTATTATCATATTTTGCTTCTCATATAACAGGAAAATCTAAATATTCTTTATTTAAATAAAATAATTCTTTCATTATATTAAAAGATATATCTCAATGCCTAAAATACGGAGATATATATATCTGATGTAAACAAATTATTTCTTTATGGTAAGCATCTGAAATTCAAAATAATTCATTTGATAATTTATCTTTTAGTAAATCTTTGTCATAACTTCCTGGTCTTGTAGCAAATTCATTTTCAACTAATCATCAAACAGTTGTCTTTAATAAAACTCAAAAACCTTCTACTTTTTGTTCTGCTGTAACAAGTAAGACAGCACTAACATCTTTTTTAATATAATCCTGTAAAAGCTCTAAAAAAGCTTTTTTTTCATATATAAAATTTGTAGAACAAGAGCATACTAAACAATTAAAATCTGTTCAATCATCCCTTCCTTTTCTAAATTCTTCCAAAGAACCATAAACATCTTCAATAGAAAATATAGCACCACAATCATCACATTTTTTATATTCATCAAAAGGTCTAGATCACCAACACTCAATTTCAGAGTCTACTAAACTAGGAAGATACTCTTCTGGTATTAAAGAAGCATCTTTATAGCTTTTTATTTCAAGCATAAAAAAGTCTTTGTTATAAAATAAACAAAGACTTTTTACTTTTTTTTTGTTACAAAACTGTTACAATTTATAAAAAAACATTTTACCTCAATATATATCATACTCAAAGTAAGGTTTCTATACCAAACTTATCTCATATTTTTTTTCTTGTATTACAAATAGTAACATTTATATTATTAAATGTTACATTTAATAAATCTAATTTTCACCAAACAGAATTAATAAGTTCATCTTTTGAGATAACTTTACCTTTATTTAGAAGAAAGAATTCTATAATCTGAGATTCCCTTCTCGTTAAATAAAAATTTACTCCATCCTTAAATAATTCTTTATTTTCAAAATCAAATACATAACCATTATGTAATATTTCTCTAGTTTTTATGTCAGGAGCTCGTTTTAATAAAACTCAGACTCTAGCTATAAGTTCATCTGGTATAATAGGTTTACATATATAATCATCTATTCATAAACTAAATCATTTCAATTTATTATTTATATCAGAGTAAGCTGACATAATAAGTATTGGTTTTTTACTAAATTTAACATTTCTTAACCAATTAATTATTTCAAATCATTCCCCATCTCATAGATTTATATCTATAATAAATAAATCTGCATTATCTAGAATATTACTTTTAAATTCTTCAATACTATTTGATATAGAAGTTTGATATCATGATTTTTTTAACTTCCTTGATATCAATTTAGCTAAACTTCTTGTATCTTCAATTATTGCTATTTTCATATAAAATTATATTAAAAATTAAAATAATACAAGCATTATACTCATGACCCATTAAAATTGTATTAAAATTCAAGACTTTTTTTTATTTTCTTTTTATTTTGTATATTTAAAAATATAAAAAGAACTTAAGTTTGCTTATTCCATGGTACTACTAATAAGTATTAAAAAATCTATAAATTGATAAATTTATAGATTTGAATACAAACATTTATGCAACTAAGCTTTGATATTTTTGTTTAACTCTATTTGCAGCTAATAAAATATCTCTTTCTGTTGGCTTATTTGTTTCTGGATCTAATGGAAGTTTTTCTGTTACATCAGAATCATTTATTCAGTCTCCCCAAGTTGTATCTACTTTTACTGAATATGATAAATTATTATTTTTAATTAATTCTATACACATATCACCATTAACACATTTAAAATCTCATATTTCTGTTGTAGTATAATGATCAAACTGATCTACATACTCTAAAGCTTCTGTTATTTTTGGATCAATGATTTCAGTATATTCTATTTGATTATCCACTATTGATTCACTACCTATATTTTCATCATAAAATGTTTCATCTCAAATTAGATTAGAAACTTCCTCTATTTCTATAACTAGATCTTTAATTTTAGCATTTATATAGATTCCAAATCTATTCTTTGAATCTGTAGATCAATTAGTATTTGATTCTACGGTATTTTTCAAACTTTTTAAATATGGTAACTGTTGCTCTAATGCTAACTCATCATTAGATAATATTCTATCAGCCACCTTTACAGATTCACTATATATATCATTCCCTTTTAATAATTCTACTTCTTTCAATAAACTAGATAATTCTTCTTTTGTATTATCTGGTAACAAACTAGTTCTTTCAATATTTGACATATTTTTATAATTATATTAATAATATTTCTATTATAACATAAAAATAATTGTTATGTCAACAATATTCTCTTGACTTTCATATTATTATCAGTATAATAATATTACTTTCTTAAATATTTGTAATGAAATCATAGAAAAAAGGGGCAATATTATGATGAAAGCAATTCTTGGTATAGTAATTGGTTTGGTTGGTATGGATGGCGTAAAAGCTGAAGAAGCTGTTAGTTATCCTGCTGAACAAGTGATTGTAATCCTTTATGAGGATTTAACACCAGAGAAAAAACCTGAACCTAAAGATGAAACAATAGTATCAATTAGTTATAATCTATAATCTTTGGGACAAAGTATACATTCCCCTACCGTTTTACGGTAGGGGATGTTTTTTTATATCAAAATTTTGTATTTTTTTTTAATATATAGTAATATTAAATTATAATTTAATAGATGAATCTAAAACATGTTTATCTGACTGTAGAGGTGATTGTGAAAAAAATGAAAAAATAAACACAACTGTTGATACCGTTACAGAACAAGTTAATGAATATGCTCCTCAGGTTAATAAAACTATAACAGAGGTTAAAGGTTCTGTTTTAAGTACATTATGATTATTATTTTGAAATAATTCTAAAAACAGTTTAGCTGATGCTAAAAAGAAAGCAGAATCAGCAGTTGATGATATGAAAAAATCTCAAGAATATTCTGGAGCTGAATCAAATTCAACAGAAGATTGATCTGCAGAACATGAAAGTGACTATGAAACTTATACTCAAGAAGTCATAGACGGACAAGAAGAAGCAAAAAGAAAAAGACAAGAACAAGCTCAAAAAAACCAAAAATTAAGAGAAAAAGCTAATATGCAAATGGATCAAGAAATGGAGGAAGAATTAATGCATGATTGATCTCACTTTGATTATGATAGTGTAACAACAACTAATACTAAAATTGAACCTGAACAAGACGAATCATTACAAACTAAAAGTAATACTTGAATAACTGAAATAAACCCAGAACAAAGTAGGTATCCTGAATGATATGAAATTAATAAAGATGCTGTAAAAAACATTAATGATATCGAGTCTGTTAATTTAACAGGACAAAAAGAATTATGAACATGGGAAAAAAGTGATGGAACAAAAGAACAAATACTTTTATGATATAGAGAAAGTGAAGATTCTTTTACTTGAATTAGTAATAAAACATATTATATCGAATTAAATAATTCATGATCTTGGTCTGATACAAGAATAGAAGTTTCTTGAGATTTAGTAAATAAAAAAACTTGAAAAATTAATCAAGAGATGTTAGAAAAAGCTTTAAGTGAATTGAAAAATAAGGAGTAAACGTAATATAAAATAGTAAAATATAAAAGCAAAAGCCCTACATAAGCAGGGCCTTTCTTTTTTCCATTCCTAATACTCTTCAAAATCATTTTCTTCAAAATCTTTAGACATTTTTCACATTAAACTATCTATCTTTTCTAATACTTTTTTGTTTAAAACTAAATTATCTCATAAAACCTTATTCTTTTTTAATACAATAAAAACAGGTATAATTTTTCAAATATCATTTTTTATCACTATTCACCTTAAAGAAACATTATTTAAACTTAGTTTTATTTTAAAATATGGTTCTTTTAAATTTATTAAGTTTGTTTTCCTTAATATTTCTACAAAATTTTCTAATTTGAAATTATATTTTTTAAATTCTTTCAAAAAATTTTTCTCAAAAGTTTCAGTTATTATTATTTTCATGAACAAGCTGACATAAGTTTATTAAAATTTGAAAGAGATTCAATGTCTTTTTTTTCTTTTTTACTCAATTTTTCTACTTCAAAAACATGATCAAAATTACTACAATCATTATTATCATTATAATAAAATTCTACTTTTCATGTTTTTACAACTTGTGTAAAATACATATTTACTAAAGTAGACATATTTGCTCACATATCACTTGCTATTTTCTTAAATTGATCCTTTATATCAGCATCAATTGTTAATGTTACCTGTGTTTTCATAGTATGAAATATTTATTAAATAATTATTATCTATTTATATTATACTTATATTATACATATAATGCAAATATTTTATAAAAAATAAAAAAATTACCATTTTCATGGTAATTTTTTTATTTTTCTTCCTTCTTAACAATTACAACCTTTTTTACTCTTTCTTCATCTCTTTTTTTCTTCATTTCTTCAAATTTTTTAAGCTCCTCTTCACTTGGTTTTCTTTGTAATCCAATTCTTCATTTAGCTAAATCAACTTGCATAATTTCAAATTCAACAGCATCTCAAACTTTTACAATATCTTCTACATTATTAACTCTCATTGGAGAAAGTTTTGATATATGAATCATTCATGAAGTAGATCTGAATTCTACTATAGCTCATACTCAATCTATAATTTTTACTACTTTTCAAGTACCTTTATAACCCATATTTGGTACCCATAATAATTCTTTTATTGCTTCTATTGCTTTTTGACCTCCTTCTTGAGTTTTAGCAGTAATTGTTGTTTGTCAATCATCTTCAATAGATATTTTTACATCAAAATCTAATTGAATTTTTTGAATTGTTTCTCATCATTTACCTATAATAGTTCTTATTTTGTCTTCTGGAACTTCCATAGACATTATAAGTGGTGCATATGGAGATAACTCTTTAGCTACTTCTGATTGAGTTTCAAGCATTTTTCATAGTATAAATTCTGAAGCTTCTGAACCTTGTGCAAAAGCTTTTTCAAATACTTCCATTTTTAAACCTTTTATTTTTACATCAAGTTGCATAGCAGTAATTCATTTTGCAGATCTAGCTACTTTGAAATCCATATCTCATAGAAAATCTTCTTGAGCTTGTATATCTGATAATATTTTATAATTCCCTGTATCCTCATCATATATCATTCACATAGCAACAGCTCATACTGGTGAAGTAATTGGTACTCATGCATTCATAAGACTCATAGTAGAACCACAAACAGATGCCATAGAACTAGAACCATTACAACTAGTTACTTCTGAAACTGTTCTAATCATATATGGAAAATCTTCTATACTTGGTAAAACTGGTTCTAATGCTCTTTCAGCTAATTTACCATGACCTACTTCTCTTCTACCTACTCATCTCATCATTCTTACCTCTCATACTGAATATGGTGGGAAATTATAGTGATGAATATATCTTTTTGTTCTTTCTTCATACATATCATCTATCAATAGAATATCTTCTGGTCAACCAAGTGTACAAATATTAAGTACTTGAGTCATACCTCTTTGGAATATAGCAGATCCATGTGTTCTTGGTAATACTGAAGTTTCTCATGTAATATCTCTTACTTCTGTTAATCCTCTTCCATCAAGTCTTTTTTCATTTTCTAAAATATTATATCTTGTTACTTCTTTTACTCTTTTGTATACTAAATCTCATACAAAACCTAAATTATCATCTTCTTCTACCAATTTTTCTGATAATAAAAATTCTTTTACATCTTCATCTAGTTTATCTAGTTCATTTTGAAATTCTTTTTTACCTTTATTATAAATTGCTTCTAATTTTTCATTAGTTAGAAATTCTTTTACTCTTTCATATAGAGTTACATCTGGATTGTTAAATGTTGCTGTAAATTCTGGAATTCCAAATTGTTTTTCATAGTCAGACATGAAATCATTTTGAGCATTACATATTTCTTTTATAGCACTATGTCCAAACTCAAGAGTTTTAAGCATTTCTTCATTTGTTACTTCTTTTCATCCAGCTTCAACCATAGTTAAAGCATCTAGAGTTCATGCTACAATTACATTTAGCTTGCATTCTTCTTCTTCTTCAAAACTTGGATCATATATAAAACTTCAATCCTCCATCAAAGCTACTTTTGCTCAAGCTACTGGTCATTCAAAAGGCATTCATGTTTGCATAAGAGCCAAACTTGCTCAAGTAATCCCCCAAAAACCTAACTCTGCTGAATCTCAGTTTGCTGATAATACAGTAGCTATAATTTGAGTATCATTAATTATTCCTTTTGGAAACATTGGTCTGATTGGTCTATCAATCATTCTAGAAGTAAGTGTAGCTGTTTCACTTGGTCTTCCCTCTCTTTTCATAAATCTATTACCACCTATTTTTCAAGTTGCATAATATTTTTCTACAAAATCTACAACTAAAGGAAAAAATCAAGCTTCTTCATTTACCCCTTTTTCTTTACACCCTGCTGTAACAAATAATACATTATCATTGTTATCACTCATAGTAACTGAACCTTGCGCCATTAATCCAATTTTACCAGTCTCAAAACTGATCTGCTTATTAGCTACTTTGTAAGTTTTTTTAAGAACCTTTATACTAGTAGCATTTTTATCCGATAATCCTATCATAAAATAAAATTAATATATAAAATATAATAATTTTTTGGATAAATAATGAAATAATTAAATATTCTATTCCCCCTCCTTACAAGGGAGGGGGCTAGGATGTGGGTTATAAAACACTTAAGCATTTCATCATTTATTTATTCCTAAAAAATTATTAGATTTTATTATACTCAGAAAATTATAAAACACAAAAAAAAGTGCTTAAGCACTTTTTTTAAAATCTTTTTAATGACTACCACATCAACCACCTCCACAACATTCTCATTCTTTACCATGTTCATGAGCAGCTGCTTGTTGTTGTAAAAAAGCCATAAAACTTTCTATTAAAGCTTCTACCATTTTAGAATCATCTGTAATTTCTTTTCATTCCATATCAGGAACAACTTGTTTTAAAACATCCAATTGTTCTCTATATTTCTCATCTAATTCTAATGCTATATTTGCCATAATTTTTAATTAATAAATAAATAATTTAATTTAATTTTCTCCACTTAATATAAGGAGATACCTAAAAGGCAGGGGGTTATTTTTTTCCGAATTTTTCTTTTAATTTTTCAATTAATTGTTGTCTTATCTTTATTACTTCATCTCATCATTCTACTTGTAATTCACCTTTTTCTGATAATAATATAGCAAGACTTTTAGTTGCTGGAATTTTAGCTAATATAATATTTATTATAACCATTAGAGGTACAGCTAAAAGCATACCTACAATTCCCCACAGACTTCACCAAAATCATAAAGATATAATAATAACTAAAGGACTTAGATTTAATTTATTTCACATAAACTTTGGTTCTATTATATTTCACATCAATATTTGTATTCAAATAAGAAATCATCACATAAATACAATAGAGTAATATGAATCAAACTGTACTAATGATAACATTACAGGAAAACTTACTGCAATAACTGATCATATACTTGGTATAAAATTTAATAAAAATACTAAGAAAGCCCAAAATATAGCAAAATCTAATCAGTAACTTATCATTACTATATAACTAAAAAATCATGTTATAGATGATACTGTTGTTTTTATAACAAAATAAGACTTTACATCTCTTTTTATTTTATCTAATATTTCAAATACTTCTTTTTTCTTTGTTTGACTAGAAAACATCAAATTCAATTTTTCTTTAAAATGCCTATATTCAAGTAAGATAAACATTACATAAAATAGTATTATTCAAGCACTTGAAAATATAGATGCAACTGTATCTATAACCAGAGAAAATATCTTTGATAAATCTATATCTTTTAAAAATGTATTAAAACTTGCAGGTTCAGATATACCAAAAAAAGAAAATATACTTCATATAATTGCTATTATATTATCCTGATAAAAAGGTAATTTATCATAAAGTTCTTCTATATTTGAACCAATAATTCTTCATATAAGCCAAAATATAAATAAATATGTAGCTAAAGATAGAGTAAAAGCTACTATTGGAGGAGCCTTAAAACTTTTATAAGCATTACTTAAACCAACTATAGCAAAAGAAAAAAGTACTGCTATTATAAATGGAATTATTAAACTAGCTCAAATATATAGTATAAAAAATGCTATTAAAAATATCACCATTAACAGTGTTATATTAAGCAAAGCATGTCATTGTTTTTTTATCATATTTTTTAATTATCTTATTATTATTTTTTATTATATGAAATATTTTAAAATTTACAAGAAAAAAAGTTATAGTTAAACAACTATAACCTATATTAATTTTTAAAACACCTTATATTATTTCCTTGCGAACGAAAATTAGTATTTTTTTGAATATAAGTATTATTTGGATTTCAAAAACCTATACTATATGCACTATATGCACTAGTTGATGATGACCAATATATTCAATGATCATTTACTCAAGAAGTACCTTGCCAAGGTCAATAACTACGTTTTCCTGACTTTGCTAGTTTAAGATCTGAACTAAATTGAGTTCAATTATTTCCCCATTGACCAATTGCTACTAAATCAAACCATTCTTTTATAGTAGGTATATGGTATCAATCTACACAAGGTCATTGCATTTTTACTTTATCTTCAAAACTTTGATTTGCATAAGTTGCTGAATCTTTTTCAGCTTCTTCTACTCACCAATTATTTGCTGATCAAGCATTTGTTCAACCTGGAGATAACCAATCCCGTTGCATTGATTCTGCTCAATTTATTTTAGACGTATCATTTAAACCAAAGTTAAAATAACCACCAATTGCTCAAGCTGTATTTGTTCATACATTACAGGCTGCAACTACATTTCAAATTCACTCTCATCAACAAACTACTATATCTGGAGTATCACATCATTCATATGTAGTTGCAGCATCAAATATTGCTCATAGTTCAGCACATCATTGAAATGGATTAGATGCTGATGAACTATCTCATCATACAATTTCTATACTAGATAAGGAACTAATTCATTTTTTTAAATTACTTAATACTATTCACTGTCATAATAAATCAGCTGCATCTGGATTTGAACTAGTATTTATTGATAATATTGCATCCAATCATCAATTTGATTCTGTTTTTGTTCATATATATGCTGATTGTATATTTGAAACTAAATCTATTCTTGCTTGTTTATTTTCTTCTCATATTAAATCTGATATATTTCATGAAAATAATTCATAACTTCAACTATTTACTAATAATTCTCAATTTCAATCACATTGAGTATATAAATTTATTCAATTATAATCTTTTGGAAATTTTGCATATCCATCATATAAAAAATAATTATTAGTTATTATATCTTCTACTGTTGTTCAACATAATGTTATTATACTTGGAACCGCTAAAATACTTACTTGATTTCAATTTACTACTTTCATTATACTCTGATTATAATTTCATATTACTCTTAAATTTACTTCTCATCAGTCAGCATTAACCTGATTTCTATCATGCATTACCAAATTCTCTGTTTCAAGTATTCATCATATTTGATATTCTTTTCTGTTTGTTGTTACTGAATAAATATATCTTTTTTCTATCAATGGGTCAAGAGGTATTTTATCAAGCATATCTACACTTCTAAAAGATACTTCTCAAAATAATCATTGTTCCCAAATATTTAATCATAAAGTATTATATTCAACTAATACTCAATCTGTTGTTTCAGGAAAAACTCAAGCTTCTATTCAAAATAATTCAATACTTGTTTTTATTTTTGACATATCACTAATCCTTGTAGCATCTCTTGCCTGTCTACTATAGCCCTCCAAACTTATAAATGCAATTGTTCATAATATAGCCAATATAGTAATTACTACTATTAGTTCTACTAAAGTAAATGCCAATTTATTTTTTAAAATATATTCCATAATTTGCAAAAAAAAATAAGATTATATTTATTATAATCTTATTTTTATTTTTGCAAATTATTTTATTAAACAAGCCTTTATACTCTTTTCTAACTCCCTAACTCAAGTTTTTTTAACGCTTGAAACTGGAATTATTTCTTGTCAGAAAAAATCTTTTTTTGTATGAGCTAAACATTTAGCTACTTCATTTTTTGATAATTTATCAACTTTTGATAATATTATAGTAACAGGTAATTCTAGATCTAAAATATATTTATACATTTCTATATCTACTTCTTGAGCTCAAAGTTTAGAATCTATTAAAATAACTACCTTTTTTATATATTCAGATTTTTCTTCTAAATACCAACTAATAAGTCAATCCAGTTGATCTTTTAAATTTTTACCCAATTTTGCAAAACCATATCATGGTAGATCTGTTAGATAATATTTATTTTCAACTAAAAATAAATTAGCTAGTTTTGTCTTACCAGGTTTTGAACTAGTTTTTACAAGATCCTTTTTTTCAAATAATGCATTCATTATACTAGATTTACCCACATTTGATCTCCCAACAAAAACAACTTCACTTTTTTCATCAATAAAAACTTCTTTACTTCAAAGTCATACTGATTTATAAAATTTAACATCATTTAATTTCATCTTTTTTTTGGTTATTATCTAAATTTATGCTATAATATATATGAAAATATTAATTATACAAATAAAATATTAAAAAATGGAAAATAATATAACTAATAATACAACTAAAGAAGTAAGAGGTACGGCAGTTTCTGCTTATTTAATGTTTATTCTTTCTTGGTTATATTTATTTAATAAAACTAATAAAAATGTAAATAATGAGTTTGTAAAATGACATGTAAAATCTTCTATTATAATCTTTTTTTGATTTATGACTACTTATTTAGTATTTATAACTAATTCATTATTTAGTAATATAAAAATATTTAATCTTTGATTAAATATAATACTAGCTAGTACATTTTGTACTTGATTACTTCTATTAATAGCAATATGAATATATAAAGCTCACAGATGAGAAGAACTTAATATAAAAAATAGTATTAAAATATCAAAAAACAAAGAATATATTGATATAGATTGAGATTGAGAAATAACTGAAAAAGAAAAAATCACTATAATTTTATCTTTTATTCCATTTATAGGTTTTCTAAATTATGCAAAATATAGAAATCATTTAACAATAAAATATTCTACTAGATTAAACATAAGTATTTCCCTATTTATTTGTTTATTATATATTTATTCTTACAACAATTTAGCAAATATATTTTCTTTAATTTATAGTATTTTTGTTGTATATGTATGAATAAATTTATTTTGATCAAACTTATTAGTACAAATAAAGTTAAATAAATTCTTCTCTCCTAGAAAACTTTATACATTGATTATAACAATTAAAAATTATTTAAAAAATTATTTTTCAGATGAGAATATAAAAAGTTTTTGAGAATTAATAAATCAAGAGGAAATAAAACAAAAAAAAGAAGCTAATACTTTAGATAAAGAATTAAATTCTAAAAAAGATATAAAACTACCTAAAATTTTAATATATATCCCTATTATAAATTTAATATTTTTATTTTTTAGAAGTACTAAATACTCTATACATATAATTAATGGTATATTTATAACCTTATTATTAGTTATTAGTTGAATTCTAAGTAAATATTGATACATTAACTCTCATTTATATATACTATTTTTATTCCCTATATTGTTTTGAATATGATATAGTAGATATAGTTTAGCATACAAAATCCCTATAATTTTTGATATATATATATGATTATCTAAAATATTTTCATTCTTAAAATTTTGAACAAAAACAATTAATACAAAAAGAAAAGAAGTTAATGAAATAAATATAAAAGTAAAATAAGTAGCTAGTTAATTAGCTACTTATTTTAATATTAGAAATTTTTATATTTAATAATATTTACCAAAAAAAAGAGCATAAATGCTCTTTTTTTTACCATGAATCATTAGTATGATCTTTCTTTTCTTTAGCCACTTCATTTCTATATTCAATCATTAGATTATTTTTATATTCTTCTAATTTATAATCAGCTAAACTTCAATCTTCTTCTAATTCTGAAAAAGGTATAGTAAAATACTTATCAGTACCTGGATGGCTCCATGTTGTATCCAAATGAAGAGTATCGCCATCTATTGTAAATTTTCAATTAATAATTTGTTCATCATAATCTCATCAAAAACCCATAGGTATTTCTACTGTCCAAAGTCATGCTTTTTTATTTTTTAAAGCTTGAATTACAGATTCTTTATGATGAGCCTCAGCTATATCTAAAATATTTTCTAAACTATCTATATATTTTTTAATTTTTTTCACATTAGATATAGCACGTCATCTTGATATAGAATTAAAAAGTGATCTTAATTTTTTATCTTTATCACTTATCCTAGATAATACAAAAGTATTTTCAAATGATTCATTTATAACTTTAACTCTTAATTCAGCCTGTTCCATAAGATTTAGAAAATTATCTATATCTAAAACTTCTTCTTCAAAATTTTCTTGAGTAATACCTTTTAAATTAACTAATCAATGATCATCATACATATTATATCATTTTTTAATAATCTCAATATTTAAATCATTATTACCAATTCATTTTCTATCTAATCTAAATAATCATTCTTTTTCTGTTCTTTCATAATCAATACCATGTTTATGTAAATCTGTTCTGATATTATCTGATAAACCGAAATAATCAAATACTTCTTTCTCATGATTTAACTCTATATCATCAGTTGATTTACCATATTCTATAATCAAATTTTCTATAGTAAGCTTTATTTCTTCTACTCCTGGATATTTTTCAAATTTTTTATTAGGATCAATATAATTCCCTGAATTAGTTAATTCTAATAAATAATAAGTTTCTTGTTCTTTACCAGTATACTCTTCATCAAGTGTAGTAACTTTGTTTAAAGTTATTTCTTTTGATTCTCAAGTTTTAGCTAAATAAGTTCAAACTTGTTCTAATTTTTCTTTTTTCATATATATAAGTATTTTAAAAAGTAAATATTTAATTTTATACTTTTTAAGTATATCATATATTTAATGAAAAATGCAAATTTTTTAATATAAAAAATTGAAAAAAGTAAAATACAAAAAAAATTAGTAATAATTTATTTTTGTATATAATAAAATTATTATTATTTAAAATTAAAAATTATGGAGGCATTTTTTTATTTTTGCTTATTTGTTTTTGGTACACTATTTGGTAGTTTTGGATCTGTTATAATATATAGATTAAAAAGTTGAGAAAAATGAATTATGTGATGAAGAAGTCATTGTCAAAAATGTAATAGATTATTAAAAGCTGCTGACTTAATACCTATTGTATCATGGGTAATAAGTAAAGCTAAATGTTTCAATTGTAAAGAAAAAATAAGTAGTTTATACCCTATTTTAGAATTAACTACCTGACTTATTTTTGCTTTTATATGATATTTTTTAATAGATTATAATTTAATTACAAGTTTTAATGCATTAGAAATAACAAAACTATTTTTCTGGCTGACCATTTGATTTATAACAATAATATATAGTTATTATGATATATTATTTCTAGAGATACACGAGTGAATATTAATGAGTTGAATATGATTAATAATTCTTTGAATATGAGCTCAAACTTTATTTAGCTGATTTGAACTAATAACAATACTACCTAGCTGAGTAGAAAATATTTGGATTTGAATATGATCAATTATATTAACTTTAGTAATTATATGACTATTATATATAATAATGCTAAAAGAATATAGTGAAATAATTGATATTACATTATTATCTTTAGCTATATGATCATTATTTTTATTTAAAAGTTTAACTTGAATAGATTTTTGAAACATTGCTATATTAGATTGATTAATATGAGCTTTTATATTTTTTATATTTTTCTATATACAAATAATAATTTCTTGATGAGCCTGGATGTGATGAGGTGATTTAAGAATAGCTATAATGATATGATTAATATTATGAATAAGCTTTAGTTTCCCATGATTGATGCTTACTTACTTAAGTGGAAGTATTATTTGAATAAGTTTTTTAATATATACAAAAATACAAAAATGAACTTTCAAACTTAAAACAGCTGTTCCTTTTTGACCATTCTTAGCTATTTGATTTTTAGCAACAATATTTTATAGTGAACCTATATCAAATATAATTAACCAATATTTTTAATCTTTGTAAATAGAATTTTATTTACAAAGATTATATTATATGATATACTTAATTATAGTAATAATATTTTATAAAATAAAAACAAAAAATGGAAAATAAAAAACAAATTGCAGCAATTAGAGATTTTATTATAAGTGCTGAAAAATCTATTAAAAATGCAAAAAAGTTATTAAAAGATATTCTAGAAGACAATAACTTATCTCTTGATACTGAAGCTAGTCTAAACACTAATTGATTAACTAGTTATAATAGTTGAGATGATAAAATAATAGAATGAGTTTTTACTTGAGAAGATATGCTATGAGTAGATAAAAATAGTTACCCTGTTCCAGCTAATTATTCTTCTAAATCAAAATTAGTACAATGAGATAGATTAAAACTTACTATTTTAGCAAATGGTAAAATGATGTATAAGCAAATATCTCCTATAGAAAGAGAATTTGTTTCTTGATTAATAGTAAAAGAATTAGATAAATATCAAGTTATAGCAGAATGAAAGACATATGATCTATTAACCGCAGCTGTAACACATTTCAAATGATCTATTTGAGACAATGTTACTATTATTATCCCTAAATGAAAAGAAGCAACTTTTGCTGCTATTGAAACAATAATACCAAAAGAATAACAAACAAATAAAAAACCTTCAACTTATATATAAGCTGAAGGTTTTTTTATTATATTAAATTTACAAATTCAGTTGAATCAATAGGTAATTCTGCTTTTATTTTATAACTATCAATTTCTTCTGTATGCTGTCCTAAAGTAGTTAAAAAACTAGATTTTCAATCTCAATAAGGTACAACAATTCTTGCTTCGATATTTTCAAAAATTTTAGCTGATTCTTTAGATCAAACTATTATAAGTATATCTACATCTCAAAAAAATGATAAAATTTCTTCTTTTAATTCAAAACTATCATTTGTTATAATAACTAAATGTTTTGAATCTACAGTAAAACTATAAAAAAGTTTTTCACTATATTCTTTCACTTCTAATAAAGTTCAAGATTTTTCAAATTCTCAAGGATGATCTACTCATAGTTCATCTATATTTACGGTATTTTCAAGTGTATTAAATATAATTTCTGTTTTTTTACCGTTCTCTATAGAGATAATTCAATTATTATTTTTAATTTCTAACATTTTTAATTAATTAATTAAATAAAAAATACTTTATTTCTTCATATAATAGCATGAAGATCGAACATAACCTCTACTTTTTGTATATCCTTTAAAGTGAACCAATCATATCATACAAATCTTTCTGATTCTTGTGGTTTTGGGGTTTCTGTTCAATTATACTTTACCAAAAATAAATAAACATCCTTATCAATCAAAGGTGCGTCTTTTAAATATCAAGCTGTAAATGTATAATTTAACTTTGTAATAAATTTTATCACTTCTAAATCCTCTACTGCAAATCAAGCTTCTTCACTTATTTCTCTAACTGCAGTATCTTTAGCTACTTCTCATTCTTCTATATGTCATTTTGGGATAACATATATTTCTTTATTTTTTGAGTTTAACCATTTTAGTAAAAGGACTTCAACTACTCAATCCCTTTTACGATAAACTATTCCTCAAGAACTCTTTTCATATTTTATTGCCATAATTATATCATAATATTTCTAAACTAAACCTATAATAAATAAAAATTGAAATATATCAAGTTTCTTTTTGAGAAAATTTTTGCATTTATATTTTTTTTATGATAAAATTTAATAGTAAATAAAAATTCCTTACAAAATAAAAGGATAATTTAAAACAAAAATAAAAATAAAAATACATATTATGAAAAATAAAAACAAAAAAAATACTGATGTTTTAATGAGCTTTAACATAAAAAATGATAATAGTTTAAAATCTGAAATTTTAAAAAAAGATTATATAAGTGAAAAAAAAGAAATTTTAGATAATTCTTTTAATAGCTTAGATTTATTAAAAAATGATATTTTAGATGAAAAATTAGATAAGAGTAAAAGTATAGGTTTTATAGAAAAGATAAAATTATCAAATAAAAAACTATATTTTGTTATTGCTTGAATAAAAGCTACTCTTAAATATTTAGCTTCTTCTACTTTAATATTTAGTTTATTACTTTTTTCAACAAACTATAGTGCATATATAAATCTAGCTAAGAGTTATATAAATAAAACTGAGCTTGAAGCTACTGAACAAAATATTATTTCTTCTGTTGCAGCTTCTAATATAAAAGAAAAATATAAAATAGCTAAGTTAAAAGAAATTGATACTAGAAAAACTACTGCATTAAAAGAAGATAGATTGTCTATCAAAAAAATGAAAAAACAACAAGATAAGAAGAATCTTGATTTAAATATAGAGATAACTCCTTATCAAAATAGGGTTATAGTTCCTAGTATTGGAAAAAATATTCCTTTAATAGATATAAAGAATAAAAACATTTCTTGAGAGAAAGAATTAAATTCTATTTTTAACAAAGAGCTTGAAAATGGTATTATAAGATACCCTGGTAGTGCAAAACCTGGTGATACATGAAATAGTTTTATTTTTGGTCATTCTTCAAATTTTCCTTGGATGAAGTGAGATTATAATGAAGTTTTTGCTTTATTATGAGAACTTAAGATTGGTGATGAGATTATAGTTTATTACAATCAAGAAAAATATACTTATGTAATAAAGGAACAGAATGTTATAAAACCTGGTGATGTTTCTATTTTAAAAAGAGATAAAAATAAAAAAGAATTGACTTTAATGACTTGTTGGCCTATTGGTACAACTTTAAATAGATTAATTGTTACTTGAGAATTAGTAAAATAACCCCTCCTAGCCTCCCCTTGTCAGGGCAGGAATTAATCTATATTTTTTATTAAAATTTTATGATTTGATTTGATTTTGAATACAAGACATCAACTGAAATAGTAAATACTTCTAAAACAATAGTTGAGTATTCTCCTTTAGAATACTTCATACTGTTTCTTTTAGTTACTTTTTTTATAGTTTTGCTATATTATATAATTCCTGCTATGAATATAGTTTATACTGAAAAGAAAAAAGAAAAAAACAAACAAAAAAGAAAAATGATGATCAATCAAATCGCTATACAAAAAGACATAAATGATGAAATAGAAAAAGAGCTAAATATTTAGCTCTTTTTTTATTATTGATACTGATAACGAATTATTACAACTCATGATCATCAATTACCTCATTTTCATATAGATTTAGCTCATCATCATCATCATCATGTATTTGCTGTAGCATGACCTCACGCTCTATCTCATGCAGCTTGTCAACCTCATCAACAAGAATATCAATTTGAATAAATTTTATTACCTGATCATTGTCATCATCAAGCACGACATATTGATATACCTGTAATTGTAGAAGTCTTACCTACCCCTCATTTACCTGAGTATCAAGGATAAGTAGCTCACATATCTCAACCTACTCACCCAGCTCAACCTCATCATCAACTTGCATCATATGTTCATCATAAATAATTACCTCATCATCAACCATATCATTGTCATACTATTCAAGTTCCTCATGAAGTCCATGATCATCAACCTCATGTTGCTCATCATCATCAACCAGATCATCAATTTGCACCATTGGTATATCATCATCAACCTCATCATCAACCTGAAGCTACTATGTTATTAAATGAAGATACTCAACCATTTGGAGCCTTACTTCTTCATCAAGATCAACCTGCTCAACCAGATCAGACAACTATAGAATAAGATTTAGAACTAACTGTTGTAGTAGAGTCTAAATATCCTCATGCTCAACCTCATCAACCACAATTATCTCAAGGTCATTGCCCAGCTCAACCTCATCAAATAATTAAATATTCTACTGTATCATTAGATCAAATATTTGTTACATTAAAAGTCCCAGAACTATTAAATGTATGTATTTTATAATCTCAATCATATGTAATTGTTCATCATGTTGCTTCTGTAAAAGCAAGCACACAAGAAGTTCATTCAATTTTATACCCACTATCACAACTAACAATATTACAATCTCCCCAAGCTGAATTATTCCAAGTTCTTTCTCATCTTCAATTTGACAAAGCACAAGAAACTTTTGATCAATTAGATGGATTTTTTACACAACGTACAGATGCTACATTTGTTAAACCTATTGAACTATAATAAGTATCAATATAATCTGAATTATTACCAAGTAAAATATTATCAAAATCCCCTGTCCATATCTTTGTATTCAATCAACGTCATGTATATACATCACTATTATAACTCCTAACTCATGCTAGTGGGATCTTTAATGCATTTACTAAATTATTACTTTCTGTCTTTAATACTTTATTTTTCCATCAATATCATACACATCTTGAATAACCTGGGTGTTCTCTAAATCAAGAACATCATAGACTTGACATTGTAGCTCTATATTCATCCATAATAGCTACATGCCGTCAATCACTACATGACTGATCAATATCACTTCAATGATATAATTTTCACCATATATTATCTACTCAATATGTAGAATTATAATCGCTCTCTAATGAACTACTTAACATTTGCTCGTTAGTACATGCTTGATCATTATTATTTTGATAATCCCGACATGAAGTATTACTAGATCTTACATATTCATATCAAGTTCATAATGTAGAATTACATCATGCCCATATTTGATTTCATATCACTATATCCTCTATTGGACAATTTGGATCTTTAGCTCTCCATCAATATAGCTGTTGACAATTTCATCCAGTTTCTATATATCAACTATCACAACTCCATCCACAACTATTAGCTCCATCTCAATCACTTGTATAATAACTATTACTACTTGCCTTATTACTACAAGCTACTATACTATTATTATTATTTGCTGAATAATTTCAAGTCCCTACTACACTACATGTACCATTACTTGTTTCATATAAATCTACTCCACATAAATCTGTATATGTTGCACTA
>Ga0233436_1001208_pt1 | contig 22806 bp, 18 predicted proteins | sample SI_122_August201_2_FD_182723 | JGI IMG/M metagenome (GOLD analysis project Ga0233436, IMG submission 182723) | Seawater microbial communities from Saanich Inlet, British Columbia, Canada - SI_122_August2016_150_MG | ecosystem: Environmental > Aquatic > Marine > Inlet | place: Canada: British... | reverse complement strand
TTACTTCTTCTTCTATTACTTCTTCTTCTATTACTTCTTCTTCTATTACTTCTTCTTCTATTACTTCTTCTTCTTTTACTTCTTCTTCTATTACTTCTTCTTCTATTACTTCTTCTTCTATTACTTCTTCTTCTTTTACTTCTTCTTCTATTACTTCTTCTTCTATTACTTCTTCTTCTTTTGCTATCCTTTCAGCTTCTTCTTTTGCTATCCTTTCTGCTTCTTCTTTTGCTATCCTTTCAGCTTCTTCTTTTGCTATCCTTTCAGCTTCTTCTTTTGCTAATTGAATCGTTTTTTCTATTTCTTCTTGTTTTTTTAACCACTCTTGCCTTGCTTTTTCTTTTCTAATTTTCTCTAATCTTTCTTTTTCTTTCTTTTTTGCTTCTTTATCTTCTCTGTTTATAATATTTGTTTCTTGATTACCTGGCTTTTCTTTTGCACTATCAAATACTCTACTATCAACATCTTCAACTTTTTTATTATTAGCTGTATTTCTTCTTTTTGTTTTTTCTTTAATTTCTTTTATTCTCTCTTGTCTTTCAATTTCTTTCTTCCTTTGAATTTTTACTTCTTCTATTTTTTCTTGTTTTTTCTTTTCTTCTAATATCTTTTTCTTTTGTTCTTTTTGTTCTTTTACTTTTTTCTCAGCTTTTTGTATCTTTTCTATTAGATCTTTATCAACTTTTATATTAAAATTATTCTTTATTACTTTTTCTAAAATAGTTTTCTTTTCATAACTTGTATCTTTTTCTGATAAATTAGATTCTTGTTCTATTATATCATTTAAATCATAAACAGTATTTTCTAAAAGTTTTTCTTTATCTTTTTCATCTGACAATTGAACTAACTTATCTTTTATTTCTAATTTTACTTTAAATAATTCTTTATCATCTGGTTTTACGAAATTAACTTTTTGATAATCTTCTAATAATTCATTATAAACTTTTTTCTTTTCATTTTCATTTAAAACTACTTTTGCAATATTTATTTTTTCATATTTTTTAACTTCTAGTAACTCTTTTTTTGCTATATTTTTCAATTCTTTCTCTATGACTATATCTTTTTTTTCATTATATTCTTTCCAAGTTTTATCTTCTTTTTCTTCCTTAAAAACCTGAATATCAATTTCTTCCAATTCAACTAAATCTATAGGTTTATTTTCCTCTACAATTATAGAAATATTATCAGTAATCTTTGTTAATTCAACTTGGTGATCAGATACATTTATATACTTCTCTCTTAAATTAATATCAAACTTAGTTCATCTTGAAGCAGCCTCATAATCATCAAAATATTCTTTAAAGTAAGATTTTTCTCATAAGAATGAAACTATATTAGACCAACTTTGTCAATTTAATAAATTAAAAGACACCTTTATCTCTCAAAGATTTTCTTGTATATCTAACTCATTGATTTCTATTTTTGTATTTCATCAAAGCCTAGTAACACTTCAATCTCACCATTCTATAATTGATAAAGAATGTATTCAAATAGTTCTAATTACATCATTAGCTTGTAATTTTCTTTTCTCATTAACTTTTAATATTTGAGATTCTTCTAAAGAATTTACTTTTGTTACTCACTTAACAACCATAAGATAAGTATTTCTATCTATTTGGCCTTTTGATTTTAAATAATTTACTCAGAATCAAATTATTGAAACAAGTAAAATTATTACTAAATATATAAATTTATTTTTCATAAAAAATATAATTAAAGTTAAATAATATATAATATTGTTATATATTAACATAATTTATTATATTTTACAAAAAATTGACTTCTTTTACATTATTTCTTTAATATATATTTAATAATATAGTTTTTCTCACTATCATCAGTAACATTTATAACTTTATCATTAATGAATTTAATATGTTTTGTTAATTTACTAATCTTATCTCTAAACAATCAGCTATTTTTAATTTTATTTTCAATAATATACTGTTGTTCCTTATCAATTTTTCAAACATTTTTAATATCTAATAAAGAAATAATATTACTTAAAAATATATTATATTGTGTTTTAGTATAATTTGACTGAAAAAATGTTAATTTTGATTCCCTTTCTATTATTTCTTTAAAAAATAACCTATAAGTGATATATTTTTCAACTATTTTAGTATTTTTCTTTAAAACAGTTTTGATATCTCACATAAATCATATAGGAGTTACATAATCTGGAATCTTATTATTAATAACAGTTTTAAAATTTTCACTAAAAAATCATATAACATTATGTTCATTAAAATCATTTTGTATTTCATTAGTTGTTCATATATAACCTATGTTTTGACTATATATTGGGGTATTAGATTTTATAATAGTATTTATATGTTCATCAAAAAATCATATAACTATATTATTATTCAAATTACTAATTGTATTAAAATCCTCATTTTTTCACCAAAATCATAAATCCATATCCATATATACTCATGACATTGTCCCAAATTCACTAATATCTTCATTAATTATTCATCAATCACATATATTTATACCAGAAACTACAGCTTTATGAATTTTTGATTGTTCGCAAATAATAAAATCTGCATTAACATTCACAAAAAAGAAAAAACTAAATATTACACTTATTAAAATACTCTTCATTTTCTTAATAGTTAAAAATTATATAAATATCTCATAATCAAGTTCATAAATCTTTTCAAGTTATTTCTTTGTACAAACTAGAACTATCTACACTTATATCAAAATACTTATTTTTATTTAATTTTCTATAAATCCATCATAATCACTTACTTCCTATATTATTTGATGAATAATTTTTCCTATAATTAAATATATCATAACTATCGGTAAAGCCAGATTTAAATATATTATTAAATAAATTTTTAAAATCAGATATATTATTTGAAGTATTATTCTCTATATAATTATTTATATAAACAACTTCTTTTCATAAATAAAAATCAGAAAAACTAGTTATTTTATTATTAATAAAAGCAATTTTTGAAGTATCTTCTATTAATACTTCATTTCATCAGAAATTTATTTCATTTGATATAAAAACTCCAAAATTTAATTCCTTATTATTCTTAATATTTCAATCTTCTAAAAAATTTATATCAAAACTTCATGTTCCAGTTGTATTTATAAAGTTTATTTTTGAATTTTTTAATATAGAAGGTATTCTAAATGAAAAATCATCATCTATTTCTATATCTAAAACCGAATTTTCTATTATTTGTTTATTACTATAATTATCAAATGTATTAAAGTAATTAATTGCCCTCATACCATATCAAGGATAGTAAGTATAATCAAATACTTTATATGAAACATTAGTTCCTATATTTTGATTTTTTAACTTTATATATGAATCTATTATCTTAACTCAATTAGATTCTGGATTTCTCTTAAGTCTATCTTCTGGGAAAATAAAATCATAGAAATATGGTTTATTTTCATTTAAAAATTTAGCATTTTTAAATGTTATATTTCATGCTTTATGTCATAATTTAAAAGAAGTATTTTTTATAATAAATGAATTATTTTCTATTCCTTCAATAATTAATTCATTATCATAAGCTACTCAGTTAAAATCTAAACCTATTTCTTTATTTAAAAAATCATCAAAACTACAAGCAATTTTTATATTAAAAATTTGTCATGATGCTGTTTTCTCATTTCAAGTTTTATTTATATTTTCATTTATATGACTTATAGTATTTTCTATTCACACCTTTAATGTTGCATAAGGTTTAGTGCTATCAAATACAACCCCACTATTATTATCTCAATTTATGCAATCTATCAATGTATAATCTAAATCTCAACTTGCAGCATTTGCAGAGCTTACATATACCATAAATAACATAATTGTAAAAATTATTCTTCTCATATTTTTTTATTATCAATTAATTTTTCTTTTTTTAAAATTAAAATCACCATATTTAAAGTTAAAATAAATATAATAATATAAAAAAGTAATTCTAATTTTTTATTATTCTCCTCTTTGGTTATTTTTATTTCATTATTTTGTTTTTTGGATTCTATTTTTTTAATTTCATTATTTTGTTTAAAATTTATATACTCATTTGTATCTAAATTTTCTGTTTTTTTTGCTTTTTGTTTTTTTATATAATTTACATTAAAATTGGAGATATCTATATCTCATTTTTCAGAAATTGTAGTTAATACAACTTTATATGATCATAAATTTTCATATTTTATATATCAAGGATTTACTCATTCAAATTTCTTTCAATTTCAAAAATCCCATAAATATTTTTTTATTGTTCAACTACTACTACTTCAATCAAAATTTATACTACAAGTATCAATACATGTTATATTATTATTATCTACTATTTTATTTTTTCATACCTTTCATTGTATTTTGATATTTGAAATAGGTAATTTATATATTTCATTATATATTATTTTTTCTGGCTCTATTTTTTCTTCTATTAATAACTCAGTTTTTTTATCTTCATTTGTTTTAATCTTAGATTCCTCAGAATATTTTTGTTTTTTTAGTACTATTTTTTCTTCAAATTCTTTATTATTTTGAATATTTTCAATTTTTTTCTTTATTTCAAAATTTGTAAAATTTAATTTACTTATTTTATAATTTTCCTTATTATTATTTTCATATATTTTTAATGATATTTCAAACTTTCAATAATCATATTTTACATATCTTGGATCACATTTTTGGTTTGATCAAGCCGGATAAACTCATCATCAAAAATCCCACCTACATCTTATTTTATATGAATATTGATTATATTTTAAATTTAATAAACAATTTTTTTTATTCATACATTCATTGTTTTTACTCAATCAACTCTGTACTATTATATCTATATTTTTAATATCAAATTTTTCTTTCTTAATTTTCTTTTTATATTTATTTAATTCTAAATCATAACTTATTTCTTTTTTCTCATTATTTAATTCTTCTAGATTATTAATACTAATTGATCAAACTTTATAATTTGACTTATCATTTTTATCTATAATTTTTACAACTATTCAATGTAATCACTCATCATAGCTAACATATCAAGGATTACATTTAGTTTGTGTAGATTTAGAAAAATCAAATCATTTTCAAAAATCCCATTCACATAAATAATTATTTTTTTCAAAAGATCATGAAAATACTTTTTCTATATTTAAATTTATAGTACAAATATCTTTTCATTTTTCAGGACATACCCAAGTATTTCAATATAGATATTCAAGACCACTTTGAACATCTATTTTAATATTCGGTATTTCTATTTTATCCTCAATTGTTACATTATTATTATCTATAGTACTATTTATATTACTATCTATATTAAATATCTGTATTATACTATCTTTTTCACTAGTTTTATAATTATAACTATCCACTAATTCTCAAAAATTATTATATAAATACAAATACTCATCACTATTATTTAATATTATCTTAGTTTCAGATCTAAAAACTTTTTTTGTATCAAATCAGGATAATTTTTCTCACTGCAAAAAGATATATTCTTTACCTGACTTATCTTTTAAAATATAATTTTCTAAATCTATTTCTGTAGATCATGAATTATATAATTCCAAATATTCTAAGTTAGCATCATCACTTGTATTTGGTAAAATATTATAAAAATAAATATCTGCATGCACATTAAAAAATAAAATAATATAAAATAAAAAAAACAATATAAACTTTTTCATAATAAAAAAGTTATAAAAATAAAAGCTTCTATAATAAATTAATATTATAGAAGCCCTATTATACTGATGAGGCATTAAAAAAGCATTAAAATCAGAAACTTTTTTTAAAAAAGTCTATTTTTTATTATCTAAAAAACTTATTCCATAGCACTCTAATAGCTATATTAACCGCATTTCAAGATGATTGTCATTTTTTTAAAGAATAGTCTGTATATATAATATTTACTGGTACCTCCCTATATTTTATCTTTTTTTCTGCTATTATATCTAATATTTCAGAAGCATGTCACATTCAATCAATTGTAATTTTTATCTTTTCAAGAGTTTTCCTTTTTATAACTCTATATCAATTATGGGTATCGGTTAATCTTATATGACTGACAAAAAAAGTAAATAGTATACCTAATTTTAAAATTATCTTTCTTGTTATTGGTATATTTAATTGTTTATCTGATAAAAATCTAGATCATAATAAAATATCAACATCATCTCATAAATATTTTTCAAACTCGTTTAAATCATTTATATCATGTTGTCAATCTGCATCAAAACTAACTATATATTCATTATCTGAATATCTTCTTATATATTCAAATCATGTTTCAAGAGCAGCTCATTGTCATCTATTTTTATAATGATTTAAAAGAATTATTCTATCTTCAAATTTTTCTAGAAATGATCTTGTATTATCTTTGGAACCATCATTTACCACAATTATATCTGTAAAACCTAGGTTTAATAAATTTTTAACTGTTTTATATACTTGTTCTCATTCATTATAAGCTGGAATAATAAAACAATATTTTGAACTTAATTTTTCTTTTATAGAATTTTCTATAGCAAGTTCTCTAACCAAATCAGTTATTGAATCCTTATTTTCTATATGCTTTGATAATAATAATAAAACAAAATAAGATAAAAATACTATAGATGCATAGACTAAAACATCTGCTCACCTAGCTACTCAAAAGATATCTCATATAGCATTCAATATTCATGGGAAAAAGGTAAATATTAGCAATCCTATACCTATAAAAATAAATACTAAAAAATGTAGAGCATTAAACTTTTGTTTTTTTGATATATCAATAGCTAATATCAATATAATTATTCATGAAATTATAAAAAAAAATTGCAATAAATTCATTTTTACTTATTATTAATTTATATAATACTTTCTGTATTTTACTAAGATTTTCACAAAACGCAAATAAAAAATTGACAAAAGTGTATAAAATCACTATAATACATTTATATTTTATTAAAAAATAAATGAGCAAAAAAATAGAACTAGCTATAGAAGTAGCAAAAATACATCATGAGTGACAAGTGAGAAAAGATGGAAAACCATATATAACCCACCCTTTAAGAGTTGCTAAATACTTGGAAAAATATGATTTTCCAGAGGATGCAATTATTGCAGCAATATTACATGATACATGTGAAGATACTGATTTAAATTCACTAAATATAAATGAATTATTTTGAACTAGAGTAGGTTTTATAATAAACGCTTTATCAAAAAATAAAAAACCAAAGAAAAATAAAAAATTAAAAAAGGAATTTAAAGATAATGATAAAAATAAAAAAGTAACAAACTTGGAAAATTATAAAAATTATAAAGAATATATAGATTATAGGTTTCACCTATACATTAACAGACTATATACTTGAATAATAGCTGAACCATGGATTTTCTTTATAAAAATATCTGATCAAATTGATAATTTATCTGACATGGTAGCATTTGATCTAGAGAAAAAATTAAGGAAAATAGAAGAAGTAGAAAAATATTTTTTACCAATTTATGAAAAATGTGAAAATATCTTTAGTTTTGATGAAAAATATGTAAAATTACATAAAATTTTTATTAAAGAATTAAAAAAAACTATAAAACAAGCTAATTTAATTATTAATAATTAAAAAAAATGGAAATTTCTAAATCTGAAATAATAAAAGTTAAAGAAATAGTTAAAAATTTAGAACTATATAAAGATAAATTAAGTAATATAGATTATATTCATCAAAAAAAAGATTTTTTTAGTATAATGAAAAAATTAAGAAAATATTTATTATCAGTTGAAGATTGAAAAATCTTTAAAACTTTTTATCATAGTGAATATTATAAACTATATAATGATTTTTTTAACAATATAAACCAATATTATTTAAGAAGTTTAGAGTCAATTCAATCATTATCTATAATGACAAAATGAATACATAATTTCAATTCATTTTCTGATTTATTAGATAGAGAGTTAATAAAAGATAGTTTTGAGAGAAAGGGGAAAGAAATAGAATCTCTGGATTTTTCTAAAGCAAAAACTTTAGTTTTAGTATGATGTGGGCCATTACCTGAAACCCTTATTTACATTTATGAAAATACTAATATAAAAAATATTATATGACTTGACTACAATCATGAAGCTATATTTATGGCTTGAGAAATGGTTAGCTGATTGAACCTAAATAATATAAATTTTGAACAAATTGATTGAACTAAATACGATTATAAGGATGCAGATATAATTATATTACCTTTATTTTGTTCACCAAAAGATAAAATAATAAATAGAATAGTCAAAACCTGAAAAAAATCTGCTCAAATATTAGTAAGTAATCCAAAATGACTTTGACATTTAATATATGAATGAATTTGATCTACTAATCCTAGATTAAGGGAAACTTATAGAGAAGATTTATATTCTAATTTTATTGCTCAAGAAATAATTAAATTAGAAAAATATGATTTTTAAAAAATAGTTTAGCAAATAAATTGCTAAACTATTTTTTTTTCTCAAACATTTCCTCAATATCTTTCCTTATCTGAGAAATTAACTCTAAATCCTTTAAATCAGCTATTTTTAAATCAGGTACTCATGATTGTCTCACTCAGTATACTTCTCATGGTCATCTAAGCTCTAGGTCTATCTCAGCCAATTCAAAACCATTATTAGTAGATTCCATTGCCTTTAATCTATCTGTAGTATTTCATTTACTTGGAAATAAATAACAATATGATTGATGTTCCCCTCTACCTACCCTTCATCTAAACTGATGCAATTGACTAAGTCAAAATCTTTCAGCTCATTCTATACACATAATTGTGGCATTTGGAATATTTACTCATACCTCTACTACTGAAGTTGAAGATAATACTTGAATTTTATTTTCAGAAAATTCTTTCATTATAGCATCTTTTTCTTTTGCTTTCATCTTTCAATGAAGTAATCATGTTCTATATGGATGAAATATTTCTAATAATGATTCATAAGTAGATATAGCATTAGCTAAATCTATTTTTTCTGATTCTTCTACAAGTGGTGATATCCAAAATACCTGTCTTCATTTTTCAAGCTCTGCTCTTATAAAATTTTCTACTTCATACCTATGAGTATCAGTTCTAGCTACTTTTGTATAAATATCCTTTCTTCATTTTGGATACTGTGATATAACTGATAAGTCTTGATCTCAATAAAGTGTTAAAGCTAGAGTTCTAGGTATTGGTGTAGCTGTCATATTCAAATTATGAGGCATTAGTCATGTTTTATTCCCAAAACCTTTTTCAAGCACTTCTCTTTGTTTTACTCAAAATCTATGTTGCTCATCTACTACTACAAATCATAAATTATAAAAACTAACACTTTCTTGAACAAGTGCATGTGTTCAAATAACAAAATCTATATTTCATGTTTTTATATCTGCTTGCACTACTTCTTTTTGTTTTTTAGTCAGGCTTCAAACCAATAAATGAGAACTTATATTATATTTTATAAGCAAATCTTGCATATCCTCAAAGTGTTGACGAGCAAGTATCTCTGTTGGAGCCATTATTGCTACTTGAATCCCCTCTCCCTTTGGGAGAGGGCTAGGGTAAGGGCTCCTATTTGACTCAACTATAGCATGTATCCCTGCAACCAAGGCTACTGCTGTTTTCCCTGTTCAAACATCTCATTCTAATAATCTTTGCATAGAATGAGTTTTTTCCATATCTTTTAATACTTGAAAAAGCACTATTTTTTGATGATCAGTTAATTCAAATGGTAAGTTTGATAATATTTCTTTTACTAAATCTGAATTTAATTTTATAGCTATTGATTTCCCTTCTGTATGTTCAAAATTTGCATATTTATGACTTATTGCTTTATAGTTTATTTCAAATAATTCACCATAAGCTAATCTATATTGTCACAACTCAATATCATGTTTATTTCTTGGAAAATGAACTTTATATATAGCTTCTTTTTTTGATATAAAATCATATTTTTTAATTATTTTTTCAGGTAAATCCTCTGTTATATCAGAGATATATTTTTTAAGTTTCACTATTTTTCATGCTGTCCATTTTGTTGGTATATAATTTATATCTGAATAAACAGGAACTATTTCTCATCCTGTTTTTGATAAATCTGTTTCTACTTCTGGTGACTGAAATGTAACTTTTCAAAAAGCATACTTAACTTTTCCTGATACTATAACTTTTTTTCCTTCATAAGGCTTTAATTGTGTTGCTAAATACTTTCTATTAAACCATACAACCTCTGATAAAAATCAATTTTTATCTTCAATCACTGCTTTTGTTAATAATTTTCATCCACCAGTTTTTTGTGAATTAAGTGAGATTAACTTTACAAGTATCGTATTTTTTTCCTTGATATTAATTAAAGAAAAATTATCAAGCACATTAGTTCTATCTTCATAATCTCTAGGATACCATGCTAATAAATCACCCACAGTTAAAATACCACCTTTTTCAAGTGCTTTTATATAATTATCAGTAGTCCCTAATATGGATTTAGTCAAGTTCACATTAATCATAATAACTATTTAATGTAGTATATTATGTATATAGTATACAAAAATAAAAAAAAGTCTAATTTATTTTAAACTTTTTTAAAATACTTTTTGTATATTATGAAATTTTAGTTATAATATACAAATATTATAATTAAAAATAAATAAATGAAAAATCTTTTAACAAAATATAATATTGAATTGGAAGAAAATGAATTAAAGCAATTTGAAAAATTTTTGGAAATATTTATGGAAAAAAATTCTCAAATAAATTTATCAGCTATTAGGGATAAGCAATGAATAATTGAAAAACATTTTATTGACTCTATAATGCTGAATATTTTTGTAGATTTAGAATGAAAAGTAGCTGATATATGAACATGAGGGTGATTCCCCCTAATTCCTCTAGCTATAATAAATCCTAATACTAATTTTTTAGGAATAGACTCAGTTTGAAAAAAACTAAAAGCTATAGATGAATTTACAAATAAATTATGACTAAAAAATATAGATACTTTAAATTGAAGAGCTGAAGATATAGGTCAAAATTTAGATTATAGAGAACAATTTAATTTTGTAACATCAAGAGCTACAGCGTATTTTCCAACACTATTGGAGTACACTATACCACTATTAAAAGTTTGATGAATATTTTGCGCATACAAATTAAATGATAAAGAGGAATTAAGATCAGCAAAAAAAGCATTATCTAGACTAGGAGCAAAAATATTAAAAATAAAAAATTATACTCTAGCATGACAAGATAGAACAATAGTATTAATAGAAAAAACAAACAAAACTCATTTAAAATACCCTAGAAAAGTATGAATTCCATTATCTAACCCTATAAAGTAATACTAGCTTGCCTTATGACATCCCCTTTATTAAGGAATAACTTATTATGTAATTAAAATTAATGATATATATATTACCTACAGATACCTGTTTTTGAATAGCTTGCCCAATTCATGATATAAAATCCTATGAAGGAATTTATAAAATAAAAAAAAGAAATCTTAGTAAACCAATTGCGATCTTAATAGATAACTACAAATGGTTAACTGAAAATACAGATCTTAACACTGAACAAATAGAATTTCTAAAAAACTATGATAAACCATTCACTATATTAACAAATTCTGATCCTCTAAAACTTTGGATTAACTATACTGATGAAGACAATAAAGAATTTATTAATAGAGACATATATAAAGAATTCGCTTTTAGAGTAGCTAATAATAACACACAAAAAAAACTAATAAAACAGCATTGACCTATGTTTTTAACTAGTGCAAACATAAGTAATAATCAAGAAATATACACTAGCAAAGAAATAGAAAAAGAATTTTGCTATTATCTAGAAAACAACAAAATTCAATTTGTATGAAAAAACACTTGAAAACTTAAACAAAACTGAACTTCAGACATATTTAAATTTATTTGAGATAGTTTAGAAATAGAATATATAAGAAAAAACTAAAAAAAGTAGCTATTAATAGCTACTTTTTTGTTGTGCATTATCTGCATAAATACCAGAAATTCTATCAAAAGCTTGATTTAAATATTTTCACTGCAATCTAACCTCTTGCTTTATCTCAAAAGATTGATCATCTAACTTATCATCTAATCTATCAACTTTTTGATCTAAATTAGACATACTTTCCTTCAATCATCATACATCCTGTTTCAATCATGACACATCTGTAGATAAATTATCTAATTTATCCAAAACTAATGTTTCAAAATCTTTATTACTCATAAATATTCAAAATTAAAAAATAAAACATCTTAAAACTTTTATATAAAAGATATATATACTTTATACATATTTTATATTAATGCAAATCTTTTTTTATTTTTATATTAAAAACTGATTATTAAACTATATTTAAAGCATTTCTATAACCCATATTTTCTGAATTTAAAGCCTTAGAAACCCTAGCTATAGTAGTAGAACTCATTCAAGTTTTTTTCTCTATTCTAGAATAAGACATACCTAAATCTATCATTTTAGCTACTTCAAATCTTCTTGAAAACTCCAATATCTCTTTTTCTGTCATTAAATCAAGTAAAAACTCAAATAATCTATCCTTTCAATCAATTCTTGATAATACAGTTAGTATATCATCAAATTCATATTCTAACTCTGCTTTTTTCATTGTTAAAAATTGTTAAAAAGTATCATAATAATGCTTTATTAAAATAAAGCATTATGTCATTAATTACTTTACTTAAATAAAGTAAAAAGTCAAAACTTTGTAAAACTTTTTCACAATATAAATAAAAAATAGCTAATTGTAGCTATTTTTCTATTGTTAATTGATTATATATCCATTTCATCTTGCATTTGTAGCTCTTCTTTTTTATCCTCTGATTCTACAATTATTTTTTTTCATTTTGTATCTTTAGCTCATTCTAAAAACATATCCTCTTGTCAAAATTTATGATCTGGTAATTCATTTTTATTATCAATTCTAACATCTCATGAAAAAGCATCAATTTCTTTATGAATATATCAAGAATAATCTGACTCCAAATATTCATTCTCTTTTAATTTTATTATTCATTGATTTGGATCAGATATATCAATTATAATAAATCAATCTTTAATAAATACTCATTTTATATCATAAACATCTTCTTTTTCAAACTCTAAAAATTTGATAAAATCATTAATATTTTTTTCATAATAAAATCAAAATATTGATAAATCAAAAGTTCAACCATAAGCATCATAAGCAAGTAATTTTATATATGGTTTTCTTGTATTTTTTAAATAATGTAATTCAGGTTGCAAAAGCTTAAATCTAGAATGAATTATTTCATTTTTTTCTATTAAATCACCATTATATTTATGTCATAAGATTATATTTCAAGAAGTTAATTCATCCTCTGATTTTTTAATATCAAAAGTATTTCATCATTTTGAATAAATTGAAGTAATAAGTCAGTTTATATGAATTTTTTCTGCTTCAAAAAACATTTCTTTAAGTAACTTTTTAGCTCTTTTAATTTTATAATCAGGTAACTCCATAGTATTTTTAACCTCTTTTACAACTCTTTTACCATAATGTTCAACTATACATTCAAAATAATCTATAAATAAGTAATATATATTATTATCCCTAGAATATCTACCAACTCTTCATTCAAACTGTAATAAATCTTTTTCATTATCTGGTCTATGGTAAAATATAAATTCATTTACATCAAAGTTTATACCAAGTTTTGCTACTGATGTCATAAAAACTACATCAAACTTATTATTATTCATTCATCTTAAAGTATAGTTATTTACAAGTTTTTCTGAATTATTTTTTGCTGATTTTAAATAACTAGATTTAATTCCTAATTTTTCAGCCTGCCAAATAAACCATTCAACTGTCTTTTTATTATTAACATAAACCAATGTAATCTTGTTTTTCTTTTTATTTTTTTCTATTATTTCCCACATTTTTTCTTCTTTTGGATGTTTATTTAAAGCTAATATATGTGAAACAACTTTATTTGCAATATTAGTAAATAACCAAGTTGACTCTTTTTTATTATATATATTTGAATCTCTATGTTCTATATAATTATCTGATAAAGTTTTTAATAATGAAAGATAATTTTCTTTTATTAACACTTTCCTTAATTCTATCAATTTAGATATTTTAAAAAGTTTATTTAAATATATTTTTCTATCTTGATTTCTTAATTTTTCTAATAATCATAATATTAATGGATCACTATTAGTATCTAAATAATTATTTTTCAATATATTTTCTTGCGTAAAATACTCGATTTCTTGTTTTGAAAATGATCTTGCTATCAAAAACCTAAACAAAAAGGTTGAAGATCTTTTTATTTCATCCTCAATATAATTTCTTATATCAATAAAACTTTCATTTTCTTGCAAAGGTAGCACATGTCTATTTTTTGGTATAAAATATTCTTGTTTTCATGCATAAAAATATTCATCTATTCATAATTTCTTTGATAATACATCTTTATTAACTGTTGTGGCTGTGAGTCAAACTATTCTAATATTTTGTTTATTTAAAATTTTTGCTGAATTATATATTGGATACAATTTTTCTTTATTTTCTTCTTTCTTTCATTCTCAAATATGTATTTCATCAATTACCATTAAATCACCTACTCATAAATATCAATCTATGCATAGATTTTCAGCTCTATGATTAGTAGTAAAAACAACTTTTGTTGTCTCTTTTAGATCTTTTTTTGATTTTTGATTCTCTAGATGTCAAATAAATTCTGTTCTTCATATACTAGTTAAAAATATTATGAAATCTTCATATTGTTGTATAACCAATGTTTTTGTTGGAGCTGAAAATATAGCCTTATTTCATTTATCTAAATAATACAAAATCTCATAAAAAGAAATTATTGTTTTTCAATATCATGTTGGTAATAAAATAGCTATATTTTTATCTCTATTTTTTTCTAAATATTCTATACTTGCTTTCTGATAATTTGTTAATTCTATTTCTGATATATTCCCTAAACAATGTAGCTTTGAATTAATATAATCTTTAATTTTTTTCTTATGTTTTGGTTTTTTATAATAATCAGATAATTTTTCTCCTTCTTCTATTAATTCTCTAACATTTTCTCTATAGTCTTCAATCAACATAAATAAAGCATTCTTAAAAATAGAATCATGTTCATTTACATAATTTTTTTCATCAATATACAATATCCAATCTTTTAAAGATTTTTTGCTTGGTCATCAAAAGACAGAAGAAACAGTTGAGAATACATTTAAAGAATTTAAGTCCATATTTTATAAGTAAAATTTATTTTTAGATTATAAGTATTTATTTAAATAAGTCAATATATTTTGATTTAATAAAAAAGTCCCCTTATTTGGGGACTTTCAATCATTTCTCCTTCTTTTTTTTCTTAATAGTCTTTATAGCTTTAAGTAAAGATTTTTGTTGCTTTTCAGATATATTACCTATTTCAGCTTTAACTTCTTCTAAAACAAACGCAATATCTTCACTGTTTTTTAAATTTGTTCTAATTAAAGCTAATATATGTTTGTAATCATTCTTAAATAGTTTCCTTAATCTCTTTTTATATGAACCTACTCCTTTTTTCTTAGAATCATGTAAATTAATATTAACAACTACTTTTCTTTGATTACTTAATTTTTCAAGTAAAGAACTTTTCTTAACTTTGCTTGAATCAGATACTTTAACTTTAACTTTATTTTCATCCTTATCTTTAGATTCAATTTTGGGTGGTGATTCAAATAACTTAATATATTCCCTATGAAATATTGATATAACAATACTCTCTTCTTCAAAAGTAAGCTTCCTAGAAATAATATTTTCAATAGTATCTATAACTGGAATTAATATTTCATCCATAGATCCAGCACCTGAATTAACCAAGTATTTTGAATCATCATTTTGTTTAAAATAATACCTAATATATTTATCGATAAATCTTAATTTACCATCAAAGGTGTTTATAAACTGCTTATCACCCCATAATCTTAACCCTTCAACTTCTCCATAAAAACTCTGAAAATCATCATATTTATCTAAAATATCCTTCTTTTTAATCAAAGAAAAATCAACATCTGTTAATCCCCAAAGTTCTAACTCCATCTCAATCTCTTCTATCTCATTTTCAAAATCCTCTGATATTTTATCTTTTAAAAGATATAAAGAACGCAGATAACTAACTTTTGGAGTTATCTGATTCCTTAAAGTTAACAAAAATGATCCACCATACAATGAAACAACAACTTCATCACTACATAACTTCCTACGCGTTAAACTTCTTTTGTTTTTTCTATGTTGCTTCTCCCTTGCTTTTGTATGCTCAAAAATTCCTAAAGTTATAACTTCATTACCATTTATATCAAAACTAATTGTTTTAATATTTTTGTTATAACTAATCTCTTGCTTTGATATTTCACCATTAAATAATAATTTAACAAAATTGGTATCAATCATAGCTTCAAAATTTGTTACAAGACTTCTTCCTCCTATATTTTCTTTCAAAGCCTCAGTTACAAAAAAAGATTTTAATTTTTTAGATAAAGTAATTTCTATATCTCTATCAGAATATTTTTTATTATGATCTCTAACAAGTTTTTCTAGAAGAGTATAATAATCTTTCTTGGTAAAAAAATCAAAAGGAACATAATCAGTAAGTCTTTTTATAAATTCAGGCCTAAAATTAGATTTGTCAAATTGTTGCTTATAAAAATCTTTTGGTATAACTAATTTATCATCTGATGAGACAAAACCCATAGGTATATGTTTTCCAGATGCTTTTTTAGAAAGCTCTTTAGCTCCAAGATTTGATGTCATTATAAGCAAAACATTTCTAAATTTTGTAACTTTAGAATGAACTACTCCCTTTGTTTTTAACTGTTTTTCAGCATTACCTGTCCTTAATTCAACAACACCTTCATCCATCATTCCTAAAAAAATATCATAAAAATCAGGATGAGCCTTTTCAACTTCATCTAAAAGTATAATACCAAAATCCTCAAAATCTCTAATCATAGGATGTAGATTTTTAGATTCATTAAAATGCTTAAATACATATGTATCAGCTAATAAAGGTATAATTTCAGATCCCACAAAACCTGGTGGTGGTCCTAATAATATTGCAGATCCATCATGACTATCTTTAATTGTATTACAATCTATTTTACTACTACCAAGTTCAATATTATCATCTCCATATAATATTTTAAATAAAGCCCTTACAAGCTCTGTTTTACCAACACCACTAGGACCTAAAAACATAAAAGAACCTAATGGTTTTCTACGACTAGGATCAAAAACTAAAGACCTAACTAAAGCATCACATAATGCATTTTTAGCATCGTTTTGACCAATAACATAATCATCCATCCTGTCTCTTATATCTTGTATATAATTAGATAAAACAGTATAATCAAGCTTAACTTTTTTTACAACTTCTTTTCCTTGTTCAGAATTATTCATTGCATATTGCATAAATATCTCCTTTACTAATAATTATTTATTCAAAAACCAAAAAAGCTTTATCATAATAAAGCTTTTTAATTAAATGTCAATTTTTTTAATCAATTTATTTCCCTACCTTTTCTATCTTTTTAATAACTTTTTTCTCAAGTTCAGGCTCTTTATCCTTATCAGGTTTATATTCTTCTATAGCCTTTAAATCAATACTATTTCAATGCTTTTCTTTTATTTTATTTACTGCATCCTCTATTGTTAAAAATATATTTTCAGATTTAAATCTTTTAATAAATAATGTTTTTGTAAACTTTTCTACAACTTTTACTCTTAAATCAGTTAAATATACAGTTATTCAAATTTTATTTAATCTATCTATTAATGTTTCAAGTATTTCTTGTCATGTATAATCAATATTATTCACAAGCTCCATATCTAATATTATATATTTTATTTTTTCTTTTTCAACTACATGATCTAGTATTGATTGTTCAAAATGACCAGCATTAGCAAAATAAATATTATGATCAAATCTTAAAATACTAACTTCACTACTTTCTTTTAATCAAAACAAATCACTATCTCTTAAAATTCAATCTTTATACATAGATACATGAGCTAATTTTGGTCTCATTGAATGATAAATAAACACAGCTAGAGATAATATAATTCATATTAAAATTCATAATTCAACATTAGGACTTAAAACTAAAGTTAATAAAAATGTAATTACAGCTATATATCATTCATGTTTATCACTATTAAAAGCATGAATTATTGGTTGAATTTTTATTAAATGAGAAACTGCTACAATTATTATTGCTGCTAAAATAGCCTTTGGTAAATAATATAAATATGGTGTTAAATAAACTATAGTAAATCACACAATAATTCAAGCGATAACAGAGGCAAACCCTGTTTTTGCTCAACTTCTAAGATTTACCGCAGTTTTAGAAAAACTTCAAGCTACTCAAAATCCTCAAAATAATCATGAACTTATATTTGCTAATCATTGCCCTACTAATTCCCTATTTGGTCTAAGTCTTTGTTTAGTTTGTGTTGATACAAATTTTGCTACACTTATTGATTCTGTAAAACCTATTAATCATATAACCATTGCCATTATCATTAAATTTAATAATTGATTAAATGAAAAACTTCAAATTACATGTTGATTTAAAAATGGTATACTAAAATCTGGTAAACTATTACTTATATTTCAAACTATTTGTATTCACAAATTATAATCTTTTACAAAATATGAAATCAATATTGAAAAAACAAGTAATAATAATATCCTAGGTAACTTTGGTAAGTATTTCATTAATAGCCATAAAAAAACTATAGCTCATACTCAGAATATAAGTGTAATAAAATGCAAATCTGATATAATTTTCAATATTATATTATAAATATAACTTAAAAAATCTCATCATTTAGCAACTGAAACTCAAAAAATCTTTGGTATTTGTGAAACTATTGTAATTATAGCAATAGCATTTGTAAATCATATTATTACTGGGTGTGATAAGAAATCTACAAGTATTCAAAGCCTTAAAACTCAAAGTAATATGTAAAACAATCATATAAATAAAGCTAATAATGATGCATAAACTATATATCATTCCGTTCAAGTAACTGCAATCGGAGCTAAAGCTGTTGCGGTCATAAGTGACACTATTGTAACTGGTCAAGTAGACATTTGATATGAAGATCAAAACAAGGCAGCAATTATTATAGGAATAAATGCTGTATATAATCATACTTCTAATGGTAATCATGCTAATCCAGCATACGCCATTGATTGAGGAACCAATATTAAAGCAACAGTAATACCTGCTATAATATCAGATTTAATAACTCATTTTTCCTTTAATTTTGGCAACCATTCTAAAAATGGAAATATATTTTTTATCTTCATAAAATATAATAATATTTATAATTATTATTTATTTTATCATATTTTTTTACAAAAAACAAAAATTCCCCCTCTTTACAAGGGAGGGGTTAAGGGAGGGCGGATTACAACCCTATTAAATTCATCATATCTAAATATTTTTTATCTGCCAAATTATTAGCTTCATTATTTCATTCTTCTAATTTTTTTTCTATATAACTCATATCATTTTCAAAACTATCATATTTTAGCCTAGCTTCTTTAAAATATTCTAAAATAATATCAAGTAATTCTAATTTTGCATGTCAATACCCATATCATCAAGCTTTATATTTATCTGCTATTTCTTTCTGTTTTTCTTTACTTGCAAATAGTTTTATTAAAGCAAATATATTACAATTTTCTGGATCTTTTGAATCTTCTAAACCTTCACTTCAGGTTACAATAGACATTATTTTTTTCTTTAATTTTTTCTCATCATCAAATATACCTATAAAATTATTATAACTTTTACTCATTTTTCTACCATCTGTTCATGTTATTATTTTAACATCTTCCTCTATATGAGCTTCTGGTAATTTAAATAAGTCAGTTTTATATATTTTATTAAAATTTCCTGCAATATCTCTTGCAAACTCCATATGCTGAGTTTGATCTTTTCATACGGGAACTAAATCAGCATCATAAGTAATTATATCACTTGTCATCAAAATTGGATAATTAAAAACAGCCATATTTATCTCACTATTTTTATTTTGACTATCTTTAAAAGCATGAGCTCTAAGCATAAGACTTAATGGAGTAACACTATTAAGAATCCATGTAATATCATTTATTCTATCTATTTTTGATTGTTCAAAAACTACTATTTCTGTATCATTTGGTAAAAGTGCAAAAAATTCTTTTAATAATCTTTTTTTATTATTCCTTAAAGTTTCACCATCATGTACAGATGTTAAAGAATGGTAATCTGCTATAAAAATATAAGCTTTTTTTCATTTAAGATTATCCAAAAGTGGTTTAAATGCTCACATATAATTCCCTATATGCATTCAATCACCTGTCGGTTTTATTCCTGTTAGTATTTTTTTCATTTTTTTTATTTATTAACTATTACCCACATAGTAAAGCTAATTCTTATTTTGTAAAGGTTTTTTTATTAATTATTTTTTCAATTATCATTTTCCACCCCATTTCTCACAATTTATATCACTTTACTCAAATATTTTCTGCAAACTCTATATCAGAGTCTCTATCTCAAATCATATAAGAATTTTCATAATCTATATCATTTTTTTCTAAAAAATCTCATAATATTCATACTAAAGGTTTTCTACATTTGCAATTATCCTCTTCAAAATGAGGACATTCAAATATTTCATCAAATATTATTCACTCTCAAGCTAATATTTCTAACATTTTTTTGTTTATTAATTCATAATTTGATCTAGGATTACACTCCTGTCATAATCAATCCTGATTTGTAACTATTATAAATTTATATCACATTTTAGATAAGCAATATAATCAAGTAATAACTCATGGTAAAAAGATCATTTCTTCCAATGAATTAACTTGTTTTGTAATGAGTGGTTCTATTATAATAGTACCATCCCTATCTATAAAAATAATTTTTTTCATTTTTTAATTATTAATTCTAACACTAACTGCATTCTTATGAGCTTGCAATCATTCTGCATTTGCCATTATTTCAATATTTTCTCAAATATTTTTTATTCATTTTTCTGTAATTTTTTGAAAAGTTATCCGTTTTCAAAATGATTCAACTCATACTCAGCTAAAACTTTTAGCAAATCAACTAGTTGGCAGAGTATGGTTTGTTCAGCTAATATAGTCACCTGCTGATTCTGGTGTATAAGCTCAACAAAATACACTTCAAGCATTTATTATCTTATTTAAATATAAATCAACATCTTTAATTTGTAATATCAAATGTTCAGGTGCATAGGAATTAGAAACTTCAATTGCTTTATTCAAATCTGAAGTTAATATTACAAAACTATTTTCTAAACTTTTTCAAATAACATCATCTCTATCCAATTTTTTTCTTTGTTTTTCTAATTCTATTAATGTTGATTCTATTATGTTTTTATTATCACTAACTAGTACTACCTGAGAATCAGGTCCATGTTCTGCTTGAGATAATAAATCAGCAGCAACAAAACTTGGGTTAGAATATTTATCAGCTATTACTAATACCTCACTTGGTCAAGCTGGCATATCTATAGCTACCTTTTGAGACATTATCATTTTTGCTGCAGTTACAAAAGAGTTTCATGGTCAGAATATTTTATCAACTTTTGATACTTGTTCAGTCCCATATCAGATAGCAAATATTGCTTGAGCTCATCATATTTTAAATACTTTTTTTATTCATAATAAATTTGCTACATATAGTATTTCTGGAGCTATTTCTCAGTTTTTGTTTGGTGGTGTAGTTAATACTATATTATTAGATCATGCTATGATAGCAGGTATTCCTAACATAAGTACCGTTGAAAATAAAGGTGCTGTTCATCAAGGGATATATAATCACACATTTTCTATTGCTCTGAACTCTTGCCAACAATATACTCACTCATTTGTTTGTTTTCTTTCTAAATTTTTTCTTAATTGTCTCTTGTGGAATTTATTAATATTTTCATAAGCTATTTTTACCGATTTTTTAAATTTATCTGAAACTTTATTTTTGGCATTTTGTAAATCTTTTAAATCTACTAAAAAATTATTAATTTCTACTCAATCAAATTTAAGTGTTAATTCTTTTAAGGCTAAATCTCATTTATCTATCACTGATTTTTCTATTTTTTTAACTATTTCTATACATTTATCATAGTCTATTGATTTTCTAACTAGTAAATCTTGTAATCCAAAATTATTATCAAATTCTTTAAAATTTGTATTATTTATTTCACTCAGATTTTTTATATATTTCATTTTTTTTATTATTAATTATTAAAGGTATTTCTGATTTAATTTTTTCTATTAAATCTAGTATATTTTTATCTCATATTCACTCTGGATACTTCTGTAGTACCCTATCATATAAATCTAACATCATAATTCTATTTTTTAAAAACTAAAAAAACTATTATTAAAAAGTAAATTAATCACTTTTTAATAATAGTTTTGTAAACGCTCACAAATTAACCATTACTTAAAAGCGATGGCCAATGTGATGTTTATCTGATATAGATTTTATCTCAAAAGATGTAGTAAAAAATTTATTCATTTTTTGTTATTAGTTATTTTAATTATAAATACTTTATTTAAATAAAGTATTTTGTCAAACTTTTTTTATTTTTTTACTACAAAAAAGGTTCTTTTTCACGTATGGGGAAAATAATACTACAAAATATATTGAATTTTAATCTAATTAAAGCCAATAATTGACTTAAAAAAAGAGTAAAAAAGTTTTAAATAACTTTTTACTCATTTTTT
>Ga0233436_1001207_pt1 | contig 22810 bp, 21 predicted proteins | sample SI_122_August201_2_FD_182723 | JGI IMG/M metagenome (GOLD analysis project Ga0233436, IMG submission 182723) | Seawater microbial communities from Saanich Inlet, British Columbia, Canada - SI_122_August2016_150_MG | ecosystem: Environmental > Aquatic > Marine > Inlet | place: Canada: British... | reverse complement strand
TTTTTACTGAAGAAACATCATACGCACCTAGCTCGCCTTACTCAGCAGCAAAAGCAAGCTCTGACCATTTGGTACGTGCATGGCAACGCACTTTTAAATTCCCAACATTGATTACCAATTGCTCAAATAATTACGGTCCTTACCAATTCCCTGAGAAGCTTATTCCACTCATTATTCTTAATGCACTAGAAGGTAAAGATTTACCAATCTATGGTGATGGCAAACAAATACGAGATTGGCTGTATGTTGATGATCATGCAAGAGCACTGCTCCATGTGGCACTTACTGGCGAGATTAGCGAGACATACAATATTGGCGGACATAATGAATTGCAAAATATTGAGGTTGTTAAAACTGTTTGTAGTATCCTGGATGAGTTAGTACCGAGCAAACTTGACGGTATTGACCAATATGAACAGCTTATTACTTATGTGGGTGATAGAGCAGGGCATGATGTAAGATACGCTATTGATGCAACTAAGATTTCTGATGAGCTTAACTGGACACCAGATGAAACTTTTGCAACGGGTATTAAAAAGACCGTTGAATGGTATTTAGAAAACACTGTTTGGTGCGACCGGGTTAAGGATGGCAGCTATCAAGGTGAAAGATTAGGAGTGGTTAAATCATGAAAGGAGTAATCCTAGCGGGAGGCTCAGGCACACGCCTATACCCTCTGACCAAAGGCGTATCAAAACAGCTTATGCCGATTTATGATAAACCGATGATTTATTACCCATTGTCAGTGCTAATGCTTGCTGGTATTCAAGAAGTACTTATTATTTCCACGCCTGAAGACCTGCCAAGATTTGAGCAACTGTTAGGTGATGGCTCTGATATTGGCATGAAGTTTGAATACATTGTGCAGCCCTCTCCTGATGGTCTAGCTCAGGCATTTATCTTGGGCAAAGATTTTATTAGTGATGACGATGCTTGCTTAATACTAGGTGATAATATTTACTATGGTCACGGTATTACCGATATGCTAGCTAATGCTGTCTCAAATGCAAAGGATAAAAACATGGCAACAGTATTTGGCTACCATGTGCATGATCCAGAGCGTTATGGGGTGGTTGATTTTGATTCTACTGGCAAAGCACTTAGTATTGAGGAGAAGCCAGAGAATCCTAAGAGTAACTACGCAGTAACAGGCTTATATTTTTATCCAAATGATGTGGTTAAGAAAGCCGCGGAAGTCGTACCATCTGACAGAGGTGAGTTAGAAATTACCACTGTGAACCAAATGTATCTAAGTGAAGAGCGCCTAACTGTTGAACTTATGGGCAGGGGTTATGCTTGGTTAGATACAGGCACACACGAGAGTTTATTAGAAGCCTCGAACTTTATTGAAATCATAGAAAGAAGGCAGGGCTTGAAAGTAGCTTGTATTGAAGAGATTGCATTTGAGCAGGGTTATATCACCAAAGAGAAGCTTATAGAGTTGGCTAAACCTCTGTCTAAGAATCAGTATGGGCAATACTTACTTCGACGTGCAGAGGAAGTGGTTTGAAGTTTACACGCCAATCAATACCTGATGTAGTGCTGATTGAGCCTACTGTACACGGCGATAATCGTGGTTACTTTACAGAAACCTTTAGACAAGATCTGTTTGAAGAGACTGTTGGTTATCAAGTTAATTTTATTCAAGACAATGAGTCTAAATCGACCAAGGGTGTATTACGTGGCCTGCATTATCAGCTCCCGCCTTATACTCAAGCTAAATTGGTGAGAGTCATTGAAGGCAGCGTGTTAGATGTGGCTGTTGATATACGTAAGTCTAGCCCTACTTTTGGCCAACATGTAGCGGTAGAGTTAACAGCAGATAATAAATATCAACTCTTTGTGCCGCATGGCTTTGCTCATGGTTTTGTTGTGCTTAGTGATAGTTCGACCTTTGTTTATAAAGTAGATAATTATTATGCACCAGATCACGATAGGGGTATTGTATTTGATGATCAAGATTTAGCTATTGATTGGCAATTACCACTAGAAATACTGAAACTCTCAGATAAAGATAAAATCCATCCATCTTTAGCGAATGCTAAAGATCTGTTTGAATAGACAAGAACTATGAGAATGCTTGTTACCGGTAAAAACGGCCAACTAGGAAGATCTATTCATAAGCTTGTTGCTAATACTGAACAAACTGACGACTTTGTTTTTGTTGGCAGAGAAGAGTTAGACTTGAGTAATGGAAACAATATTGCTTGTTACTTTAAAGACAACGTATTTGATATTATCATTAACTGTGCGGCTCATACTGCAGTAGACAAGGCAGAAGAAGAGCAAGATCTTGCAAATCAGGTTAATCATTTAGCAGTGAAGCAATTAGCTCAGATTGCTAAAAATCAGCAAGCTAAATTAATTCACATTTCTACCGATTATGTATTTGATGGAGAAAGTGACAAGCCTTATATAGAAACTGATGAAACCAATCCAATCAATGTCTACGGAAGAACTAAGTTGGCCGGAGAGAAGGCACTACAAGAAATCATGCCGACTGATGCTGTTATCATCAGGACTAGTTGGGTGCATTCTGAGTACGGCAATAACTTTGTTAAGACCATGCTAAAGCTAGGCCAAGAAAGAGAAGAGTTAAGTGTAGTCAGTGATCAAATAGGTTCGCCTACTTATGCGACTGATTTGGCAAATGTAATTTTAGACATCGTGCAAAATGTAGAATTTAAAGAGCCAAGCCAAACAACACAAATCTATCATTATTCAAATGAAGGTGAAATAAGCTGGCATGAATTTGCTAAAGAAATTTTTGAATTGACGGATATCCAATGTAGCGTTAGCCCTATAACAACAGAACAATACCCAACACCCGCTAAAAGGCCGAAAAAAACCTTGATGAATAAAGATAAAATTGCTAAAAAATTTAGCGTGAACACCCCTGATTGGAAAGAATCACTAAATAACTTTTTATTAAAGAAATGAAAAAAATTATGAAAATAGCAATCGCCGGCACTGGCTACGTTGGTCTTTCAAACGCCATGTTATTATCTCAAAATCATGAGGTTATTGCTCTGGATATCATCCCTGAGAAGATTGAACAACTTAACAACAAGATCTCTCCAATAGCAGACACTGAGATTGAAGATTTCCTAACCAATAAAGACCTTAACTTTACCGCAACACTTGATAAAGAGCTAGCATATAAAGATGCTGATTTTGTCATCATAGCCACACCAACTGATTACGACACTGCTAATAATTACTTCAACACTTCTTCAGTAGAAGCAGTCATTCAAGATGTGATTGATATTAACCCTAATGCAGTTATGATTATCAAGTCAACCGTACCGGTTGGCTATACTCAAGGCATTAAAGAGAAGTTTAATTGTGACAATATCATCTTCTCACCAGAGTTTTTAAGAGAAGGCTCGGCCCTTCATGACAATCTGTACCCATCACGTATTATTGTAGGTGAGCAATCAGATAGAGCTAAGTTATTTGCAGATCTTCTACAAGAAGGCGCCATAAAAGAGAATATCGATGTCTTGTTTACAGACTCTACTGAAGCAGAAGCAGTAAAGCTCTTTAGTAATACTTATTTAGCTATGAGAGTCTCATACTTCAATGAGCTTGATTCATTCGCAGAAGCGCACAATCTTGATAGTAAACAAATTATTGAAGGTGTGGGACTAGACCCAAGAATTGGTAATCATTACAACAATCCATCCTTTGGTTATGGCGGATATTGCTTACCTAAAGACACCAAGCAACTTAAAGCTAATTATAAAGATGTGCCGAATAGTCTAATCAGCGCCATTGTTGATGCTAACTCTACCCGTAAAGATTTTATTGCGGATTCAATCATTAGTAGAAATCCGAAGGTAGTGGGCATACATAGGCTAATCATGAAGTCTGGCTCTGACAACTTTAGAGCATCCTCTATTCAAGGCATTATGAAGCGTATTAAAGCTGAAGGTATAGAGGTAGTGATCTATGAGCCTGCATTTGAAGAAGACGAGTTCTTCCACTCTAAAGTGATTAAAGACCTAGAAGAGTTTAAGAAAGTTAGCGATGTGATTGTTGCTAATAGAATGGCGGGTGATCTAAACGATGTTAAGAATAAGGTTTATACAAGGGACTTGTTTAGTAGTGATTAACCTCTTGGTTTTGTGTTAAAAATAATTGTATAAAGGAAGGTTATGTATATTGTTTATAGACGATGTGTAAAAATTAAAAAAGTATTTAGTCATGATTATTAGATCTAAAGCGCCACTAAGGCTTGGGCTAGCTGGCGGAGGGACAGATGTTGACCCATACTGTTCTAAATATGGTGGCTTTGTTCTTAATGCAACGATTGACATGTATGTTTTTTGTACGATTGAAGTAACTAATGACAATGAAATTACATTTGAGGCTACAGATAGAAATGAGGTTTTCAAGTCAAAAGTGAGTAGCGTTTTGAATATTGATGGATTGCTGGATCTGCATAAAGGTGTTTACAATCGAATTGTAAAAGATTTTAATAATGATCATGCGCTATCTTTAAAGATGACAACATATTCTGATGCTCCAGCTGGTAGTGGTCTCGGCTCATCATCTGCTATGGTAGTTGCAATCATAAAGGCATATGTTGAATGGCTTGATTTGCCATTAGGTGAATATGATATTGCACGTCTTGCTTATGAGATAGAAAGAAAGGATGTTGGCCTTAGTGGCGGAAGGCAAGATCAATATGCAGCAACCTTTGGCGGATTTAATTTTATGGAATTTTATGATAAGGACCGAGTAATTATAAATCCTTTGAGAATTAAGAACTGGATTGTAGATGAGCTAGAGTCCTCATTAGTTTTGTACTATAGTGGAGCATCAAGAGAATCAGCAAAAATTATTGACGATCAAATTAAAAAAATAAAAGAGAAGGATGGAAATTCTTTGAATGCCACACATATTGTTAAACAAGATGCGTTAATAATGAAAGAGGCTATTCTAAAAGGAGATGTTAAGCTTTTAGCTGATACGATGAATCATTCTTGGGTGGCTAAGAAGAAGATGGCCGTTTCAATTTCAAATAAGCTAATTAACAGTGTATGCGAAAGGGGAGTTAATGCTGGGGCATATTCAGCAAAGGTTAGTGGTGCTGGTGGTGGCGGTTTTATAATATTCGTAGTAGATCCTGTCAAGCGTAGGAGTGTTATTAATGCACTAAACTCTTTAGATGGAAGTGTTGTAAATTTTCATTTTACGAAACATGGTGTGAAAGGATGGAAGATATATGAATAAGTACATTGAAAACCAGGTGCAAGAATCATACAAAGTGACTCAAGAGATATATAAAGATAAGAAGCTAATGGCACTCATTAAAAGTGTTGCTTTGAAGATGATATCAATATACAAAAGCGGAAATAAAGTCTTACTGGCTGGCAATGGCGGAAGTGCGTCAGATGCTCAGCATATAGCTGGAGAATTAGTAAGTAAATTTTATTTTGATAGGCCTGGTCTTGCTGCAATATCACTGGTTACCGATACAAGTGTACTTACTGCGATTGGAAATGATCTTGGTTATGAGAATATTTTTTCAAGGCAAATAGCAGCAAATGGAGTCAGGGGCGATATGTTTATCGGAATTTCAACAAGTGGCAATTCAGAGAATATAATAAAAGCCTTAAAGGAGTGTAGAAAAAATAATATTATTACTGTTGGCCTTTCCGGGAATGATGGCGGAAAAATGAAAGAATTATGCGATTATTGCATTTGCGTGCCCTCAATAGAAACCCCAAGAATCCAAGAAAACCATATTATGATAGGCCATATCATTTGTGCTGTGGTTGAAGAAGAGCTATTTGGAAAAGGATTTTAATGCAAGCTATAATACTAGCTGGTGGATTAGGAACAAGATTGAAAAGCGTGGTTGGTAATGTAGCAAAACCTATGGCCCCTATTAACGAAACACCTTTTTTAGAATATATATTAAAGAATCTAAAAAAGAACAAAATAACTAATGTTGTTCTATCAGTTGGCTATAAATGGAAAACCATTGAGTCTCATTTTGGTTCAAACTTTAATGGGCTTGATTTGAGATATAGCATTGAGGAAGAGCCACTTGGTACGGGTGGTGCGATCAAAAAATCTATTGAGCTTATTAGTGACGATTTATTTTTTATTATCAATGGAGATACATTTTTCGATCTTGATCTTGATCAAATGATGCGAAATTTTCAGAATAATTCACAACTAATGCTCTCTTTGAAATTAATGTATGAATTTGATAGATACGGGTGCGTTGAAGTTGATAATCGTGGTTATGTGACTGCTTTTAAGGGGAAGCGCTTTAGGAAGTCCGGATATATCAATGGCGGCATTTATTTAGCAAAAAAAAGTTTATTTCAAAATTTTAATTTGCCAAATAAATTTTCTTTTGAAGGGTTTATGGAAAAGAACTTTCTCGCATTGAATGCACATGCCAAGATCTTTAATGGATATTTTATTGATATCGGAGTGCCGGATGATTTTCAAAAAGCGCAAACAGAGTTGAGAGGCCGTATATGAATAAGGCATTGTTTTTGGACCGCGACGGTGTGATTAATAAAGAAAAGAATTATTTATATAAAATCGATGATTTTGAGTTTATTGATGGGGTCTTTGAAACATGCAGAATGTTTCAACAAGATAATTACCTGATTATAGTTATTACTAATCAAGCCGGCATTGCCAAAGGGTTATATAGTTTAGATGATTATCAAAAACTAACTAACTGGATGAGTATGAAATTTTTAGAGCATGGTGTAATTATCTCAGCGACATACTATTGTCCACACCATCCAGAATTTTCCGATGAATGCGCTTGCAGGAAGCCATTACCTGGTTTGTTGAAAATGGCAAGGGATGATTTTAATATTGATATGAGACTGTCTATTTTAATAGGAGACAAGGAAAGTGACATTGAGTCTGGAGTTAATATTGGCGTTGGAAAAAATATTCTTGTGAGAAGTGGCCATAAAATTAATGAAGCATCCACAAAGGCAGATTTTGTGATTGATAGCATTAAATATTTAGATATAGAGTAATCAATAATTTATTTCATATGAAAAAAATACTGTTTGTATTTGGCACAAGACCAGAAGCCATTAAGATGGCTCCTCTGGTTAAAGAGTTCCAAAAAGATATAGAAAATTTTGAAACAAAGATCTGTGTAACAGCGCAGCATCGTGAAATGCTAGATCAAGTTCTTGATCTTTTTCAAATTACCCCAGATTATGATTTAAACATCATGAAACCTGGCCAAGATCTTTACGATGCCACATCAAACATTCTTTTAAAAATAAAACCTGTTTTAGAGGGGTTTAATCCAGATGTGGTTTTAGTGCATGGAGATACAGCTACAACTTTTGCAACGAGTCTTGCAGCTTATTATCAAAAGATAAAAATTGGACACGTAGAGGCAGGCTTACGAACGGGTAATTTGTACTCACCATGGCCTGAAGAGGGTAATAGAAGATTGACAGGTGTTTTGACTGATTACCATTTTTCACCTACTGAAACCAGTAAACAAAATCTATTAAATGAAGGGGTGGATAAGTCAAAAATTATAGTTACTGGCAATACAGTGATCGACGCATTACAGCTTGTTGTTAATAAGATAGATAGCAACGAGCACTTAAGGTCTAAGATAGAAAAAACAATTATTCAGTCTGGATTTAAAGAGTTAGGCTCTAAATTTATACTAGTTACAGGGCATCGCAGAGAAAATTTTGGCCAGGGTTTCTTAAATATTTGTGAAGCATTGAAAGTCTTAGCGAAAAACAATCCTGATATTAATATTCTATACCCAGTTCATTTAAACCCAAATGTGAGAAAGCCAGTTAACAAACTATTGTCGAACGTTAGCAATATAAAGCTAGTAGAGCCATTTCAATATGAAGAATTTATTTATTTAATGAGTAAGTCATATTTAATTCTTACAGATAGTGGTGGCATACAAGAGGAGGCACCAAGTTTGGGCAAGCCAGTATTAGTGATGCGAGATACAACAGAAAGACCTGAAGCTGTTGAGGCAGGCACTGTGAAGCTTGTTGGTTCGGATCAAAACGATATTGTTAAAGAAGTTCAAAATCTACTTGATGATTCAAGCGAATATCAAAGAATGAGTAAAGCCCATAACCCTTATGGTAACGGTAATGCAAGTAAGAAAATCCTAAAGATTCTAAGAGATTAATTATATGAAAAATAAGAGAAAGATATGCATAATGGGAATGGGCTACATTGGCCTGCCTACAGCGGCATTGTTAGCTAATCGAGGCTATCAAGTACATGGTGTCGATATTAACCAACATGCAATCGATACAATCAATCGTGGTGAGATTCATATTGTTGAGCCTGAGCTCGATACATTTGTACGTTCTGCAGTACAAAGCGGATCTTTAGTGGCAAATATTGAGCCGTCTGAGGCGGATATTTTTATGATTGCAGTGCCTACTCCGTTTCATGCGGATAAAATTAATGAAATAACAAATTCACCAATCCCGAATATTGACTATGTTGTAGACGCAACTAAACAAATTGCATCTTATATAAAGCCAGGTAATTTAATATTATTAGAATCTACGTCACCTGTAGGGACGACAGACATGATGGCTAGTGTATTAAAAAAGGAGGGGGTTGATATTGACAGTATATTTATAGCTCACTCGCCTGAAAGAGTACTGCCGGGTCATATTATGCGTGAGTTAATTGAAAATGATAGAGTGGTTGGCGGCGTTAATGGCGAATCGACAAAAAAAGCTGCAGAATTCTATCGGACATTTGTCGAGGGAGGGGTCTTAGAAACAACTGCTAAAACAGCAGAAATGGCAAAACTTACTGAAAACTCATTTAGAGATGTAAATATTGCATTTGCTAATGAGCTATCAATACTATGTGACGATATGGATATCGATGTTAGGGAGTTGATATCATTAGCAAACAAGCACCCGAGAGTTGATATTTTAAATCCTGGTTGCGGAGTCGGAGGGCATTGTATTTCAGTAGACCCATGGTTTATTGTTGACAGTGCAAACGGTAAGGCAAAAATGATCGAGCAGGCCAGGAGAACAAATGACTATAAAGCTGACTGGGTGGTTGAAAAAATTAAGGAACAGGCTTTAATTTTCGAAAAAGAATGCGGAAGAAGAGCAGCAATTTCTTGCATGGGATTAGCATTTAAACCAGATATTGATGACCTTAGAGAGTCGCCCGCACTATATATCGCACAAGAATTAAACAAAGTATTAGACATTGTTGCAGTCGAACCTAATATACAAGAACACAAAAAATTAAAATTAGTAAATTTAGAAGATGGGGTTATGAGCGACATATGTGTCTATTTAGTTTTTCATAGTGAATTTATAAATATTGACTTGAATAAGTGGGACTTGGATTTCTGTGGAATATCGGAAGCATGTTTGTAATGCTAATAAATTTACAAGAACAGGCTATAAGTATTATTTGATGATTGACTTATCCAGAAAAAGCATAGTTTCTAAATTTTTAGATGGACTCTTATTGAATATTCTGCTGCGCTTAAAAGGTGTTGTTTATATACCTATATTAGTTACTTTTTTCTCAAAGAGTGATATTGGCTTATTAACATTATGGCAATCTATTGCGTCATTACTCATGGGTATTTACTTGTTAAATATGCCAGATTCGGCAAATAGAGTTATATTAAATTATGATAAGAACAATGAAAAAAAACTGGTAACTGAAACAATTAGCTCGATATTTACGGTTTCTTTTATAGTGTTTTTCATTGTCACTGTGTTGGTCTTACTGGCTTATTATGTTTTTCCCATTAAGCAAGAATCGGATTATTTTATTGAAGTGTTGTTACTTTTAGTTCTATCAAACATACTGAGTAAATTATCTATATTTACATTTCAAATTTTTCAAAAAACAAAATTAATAGTAAAAACCCAGCTTTTAATTGAATATAGTTCGTTGGGAGTTGTGACTGCTGGTGTTTTTCTTTTGGAAGTTCAAGACATAAAATTTGTAATTTTTACTTATGTTCTGATTTCACTTGTAGTTAGTTTTTATTTGTTTAGATTGTTGTATCGAGAGTATAGATTTAGAATAGAAATTAATTCAAAAATCTTAAAGAAAATATTGAAAGTATCAATATTTCTCTTGCCTAATGCATATGCTCTAGTTATTATTCAAAATAGCGACTATTTAATGATTAAATATTTTTTGTCATTAGTTGAAGTAGGTGAATATAGTTTTGCATTTTCATTGAGTAGTGTAGTTAGCGGACTTTCTATGGCGATTACTTTTTTTTGGTATTCTACCGCTGTTTATGCTAATGAAGATCAAATAACAAAAATGCTAAATACAATAAATATGTATATGCCTATGCTATTATTAGTATTAATTTTTGTGTATTATTTATCAACAAAAGAAATTATTTCATTGATAAATTCAGATTATTTATCTGTATTTCATGTGGTTCAAGTATTAATAATAGGGCTGTATTGTAATATCTATATACAAGTATTGTCTGGGGCTCTTTATGCTAGACACAAAGAGAGTACAATTTTGTTTTCTGTATTATTTGGTGCAATAACAAACTTAGTTCTTAATTATTACCTCATACAAAAATATGGATTATTAGGTGGTGCTTTGGCTACAACATTAGCGTATATTTTTATTCTATTAATACAATATAATTCAATTAGAAAGGTATTAATAAAAATAGACACATGGAAGAACAATCTTATGATGACGGCAGTGATGTTTATATCGTTGTTGTTTGTTACGTTTAATTTTTTAAAAGGTATTTTATGGATTTAATTATAGGCGCAGGTGTGACAGGATTAAGTTATGCAAATTTTACAAAAAATGATTATTTAATTCTAGAGGCTAATTCTGAGATTGGAGGTTATTGCAAAACCATTAAGCAGGATGGATTTGTCTGGGATTATTCAGGCCATTTTTTTCATTTTGGTGATAAAGATATTAAGCGTTATATCTTTGATAGAATTGAAGAGCAGACTATATACGAGGTAAAAAAGAAAACACAAATATTTTATAATGGTCTGTATATTGATTTTCCATTTCAAAAGAATATCCACCAATTAGAAAAAAGTGAATTTATTGATTGTTTATACGACTTGCATCATCGAAAAGAAGCCGAAGCGGTAACTTTTAAAGATATGCTTTTGAGTAAGTTTGGTGATGCAATATGTGAAAAGTTCTTGATTCCATATAATGAAAAACTATACGCTTGTGATTTAGATAAATTGGATAAAGATGCGATGGGTAGATTTTTTCCATATGCCGATATTAAAGATATTATTGATAATTTCAGAAATCCAAATGTTGAATCATACAACAACACGTTTGTTTACCCAGAAGGTGGGGCAATGGAGTATGTTAAAGCACTAAAAAAGGATGTTGAGGATGATAAGGTGCTGCTTAATAATGGAGTATCTAGTATTGATGTTGATAAAAAGGTAGTAACCACTACAACAGGCGCAACGTTTTCATATGACAATCTTATAAATACCATGCCATTTAATAGATTATTAAACTTAGTTAACTTTAATGACAATATTGACGTATATTCTTCGAATAAAGTGCTTGTTTTTAATTTAGGCTTTGACCTGCCCTCATCTACAGATAACCATTGGATTTATTATCCCTCGAAAGAGTATGTATTTTACCGAATTGGCCTTTATAGCAGTATATTTGAATCTAGAAAAATGAGTTTATATGTAGAAATTGGCCGCTCTTCAGCTGATCCTCATGAAAATCAGGATAAACTATTGTCCAGAGTGTTATCAGATCTTAAAAAGGTTGGTATTATTACAAATCAAAAATTAATCTCCCATTCCTATGTTGAAATGGATCCAGCATACGTACATGTAAATAAATCTTCTGATAATGATATGAAAGAGAAGATGTCCCTTTTAAATGAGAAAAGTATTTATTCTATTGGGCGATACGGTGCATGGCGATATTGCTCTATTGAAGATAATATAATTGAAGCAAAAGAATTTGCTAAAAAAATAAATTCATAAAAATGAAAATTTTAATTATTGGCGACAATCCAAGTGTTACTGGGGGGGTGTGCAATTACACCAGACCATTATTTGAAATGCTATCCAGGGACAATGATATTGTTTATCTATATTCATCATCAAGAGTAAATCCAGAATATGACTTCTCATTTAAAACGAGAATTATTAAAGAGGAAAAAAATGTATTTAAGATAATAAATAGTGTCAATTTGACAAAGAATTACCATAACTTAGATATTGATATTGCATCTGAAAGAAATGATAATGTTTTTGAGGAGTTTATTAAGAAAAATAAATTCGATGTAATGCATGTGCACGAAATAATCGGATTTTCATCTAATATAATTAATATAGCTAAGAAGTTTAAAATTAAAACGTATGTTACTGTACATGAATACTGGTGGTTGTGCCCTCATCGTGTTATGGTTGACTTTGATCGTAAAATATGCAAAGGTCCAGCAGATATGCGTAAGTGTAGCTATTGTGTTCATTCGCAACGCAAGCTACAACCTAAAGGGGGCTATACTAAATTTAGATTTGCTTTAAAAAATCAATTTCCCAATATATTTAATTCTATTTCTTCTTTTAAGGGGCTTATCAATCAATATAAATCTGAAGATTCTATTAAAGCCTCAAAAGAGGGCCTATCTTTTGATAATATAAAATACGATTCTTTTCATGATAAAGAATTAGAGGGTGCAGTTGAAAGAAGATTGCAGGCAAATATTGAAGCGCTTAATTTATGTGATACGGTAATAGGCGTGTCGCAAAGCGTTAAAGATATTCTAATAGAGTATGGGGTTCGTGCAGACAAGATAATAGTACAGCATATTGGCAGTTCAATTGCTAATCAGAAGATTAGCCATACAAAAAAAATAGATAGCGCCAATATTGTTTTTGGATTTATTGGAGGTGTTGGTTACTATAAGGGCGTGCACCAGTTTATCGAGGCATATATTAATATGCCAACTAATTATAAAGAAAAATCACAAGTTGACGTTTATGGTGTTTATACCGATGGCTATATTCGAGCTATTACGGAAGATATTCTGGGTCTTGATTCATTTACGAAAAAAGTTAAATTTCATGGCAGGTATGATCATAATAAAATCGCCGAAATCTGTAATACAATAGATATATCGGTATTACCATCTCTGTGTGCAGATACTGCACCACAAACAATATTTGAGAGTTTTAATGCGGACCTTCCAATCATAGCACCAATTGTTGGTGGTTTTCCTGATTTTGTTGTTAATGACGTAAATGGGCTGCTTTATAAATCATCATCTGTTGATGACTTAATGATGCAAATGATGAAAATTATTGATAACCCTAGTCTAATAGCTAAGTTCTCGAAAAATATTCCAAATACTAAAACTCTTGATGAGAATGTGCAAGAATTGATAAAACTTTATTCAATAGATTTAATATGCTAACGGGCTTTATATATTGGCTATCTGAGGGGTTTTATTCTTTAATTAATTTTCCAGATGTAAAAGATGTGCTATTGTTAGCATTAGTATTTTTTATTCCCTTTAAATTATTTATACATCGCCGTAATTACAACTTAATTTTAAAAAATAGGTTATTTCTTTTTTTTCTTTATTGTTTCCTTGTCAGTGCAATCCAGGCTAATATAAATTTTTCACAGCCATTAATATTTGGAATTAGAGCATCTAGAATATTTTTCATATACGCTGTGGTTTTTATCTATCTCTCAATATCTTTAACGCATATTAGCTATAAAAGTATTTATAGATTTGTTGTTTTTACATCAATATTTTTAATATTCATTAATTTTTTTGAATTTTATTACAACACCCAGTTGTATCTGCAGAATAAAGTAATTAATAGGTTTGATGATGTTAGATTTCTAATTGGAGGCACTTCAATAATATATTTTTACCTGTTTCTACTTGCAAACGCGGGCAGGGGTAAATTTCCTATAATTGGGTTGATTGGTTTGATGATAGTCTTGGTAATTATTTCCAAAACCAGATCACTTGTATTTCCATTATTATTAATTACCACATTCAGCTTATTAAAAATTAATAGTGTGAAAAAGTTTCTTCAGGTGTTGATGATTCTATTCCTGTTATTAGCAACTTTTATATTTAACAATAAAGTCGGTAACAATATAGCTGACTTGTTACTATTATTTATTGATGAGTTTAAATCAAATGAAGGAAACGTAGCTATTAGGCTTGTTGGTTTAGGTTATTATTGGGAGAAGTTTGATTTTTTTAGTCTAATATTTGGCATTGGGATGGATAACGAGATTTATATTGATCTGTATAATCCCCTGTATTTTTTATCTGATTTAGGTGCTTTTAGAGTTCTTTATTATCATGGGATTATTGGAATTGTATTGTTTGCGCTGACGTTGTACGATCTTTATCGAGAATCCTCAAAGGGTGAGCTTCCTTTGCATAAATTTGGGAGATACTTTGTGTATTTCCAATTTCTTTCACCTACACTGACCTTTGTCTATCATCCTACAGCCATGTATATATATATATTCACCTTGTTGTATATTAAATTTCATAATAAGAAAACTATATGTCAAATAGGATATTAATGCCTAAAATATTTGTCATTATAGTTAACTATAAATCTGAAGACGTTATAGGGGATGCGATTAGTACAATTGAAGAGGAGAATTTAAATATTAATATATTGGTGTTAGATAATGGTTCTAGCCCAGGTAGTTTGAGTAATCTTTATAGATTAAAGACGGATAATATCGAAATAATATCATCTAAAAATAATTTAGGATTTGCAGGCGGTGTTAATTTTTCATTTAGATATATTATGAAGAATCACAATGATATTGACTATATTTTTCTTTTGAATCCAGATGCGTTGTCTACTAAAAATTTGATTTTTAACCTATACAATATGATGGTTGGCGATAAATCAATTGCTGCAATCTCCCCAAAAATTCTTGATATGAATAATAGTGATTGGTGCAGTGGTGCAGTTATAGATTGGAAGCAGTGTTGTGTCATTAATAATCCAATTGCTAGAATTGACAATAATAAGGTTGATTTGTTCAATGGTTGCGCTGTACTTTTAGATGCAAGAAAATTTGAAAAGTCTGGAGGCTTCAATGAAGATACATTTCTTTATTTTGATGAAGCTTTCCTATCTATGAAGTTTTTGGAGCTTGGCTATAAAATAGCCTACTTTCCTGATCAAATTGTTCACCACAAGGTGTCTCACTCAGTAGGCAATGGAGGGGCGCTGAAGCATTATTATATTACCCGTAATCATCTGTATTTCTTTACAGAATATCGTAAGAGGGAAAACTCTTATTTGGCAGCATATAGGAGGCCTTTGAAAAACACATTGTGGCATTTAAAACATCTGAACTTTGCGTGTTTTCTTTTAGGAATAAAGGCTATCATTCATTTTCATTTAGGCAGGAAGGGAAAATTATGAAGTTATTTTTATACCCGATGAATCGAACAGATTCTACAATCAATAAGAATCCATATCAAGAGTTATTTATTGAAAATATTGAAAATAATGATATAACAGTTATCAATAAAAATAAATCTTTAAAGCTGGGCGTTATCAGTCTACTGACTCATTTAATAAAAACTGACGTGTACTATTTTAATTTTATTGAAAACATCCCTGAAAGAAAGTTTGGAGTTGTACAAAGTCTATTATTTTTTCCTATTTTTTTAATTCTAAAGTTATTTAATAAGAAAATTGTTTGGATGTTGCATAACAAGATAAGCCATTCAAAAAAGTATTTACCTTTTAAAGTGCTTATTACTTATATGATGATTAATTATTCCGATCTTGTTTTTACAATGTCTAAAGACGGAATTTCATTTGGAAAGACACTTCTTAGGCGGGATAGGGATCTATTATTTCTGCACCATCCTATTGAGAATAATTTGGATAGATCAAATAAACTCATTGAACAAAATATTGATATATTAATTTGGGGGGCGGTTAGTCCATACAAAGGTGTTTATGAATTTTTGAAGTTTGTGAAGCGCAATAAATTAGATGAAACATATAAAATTTGTTTGGCTGGAAAAGTTACGAAAAATAGCCTGTTAGAGAGTATAAGAAAATTAAACATAAAAAATATATCTATTATAGATTCCTTTATAAGTGACGATGAATTGGAACTGTTACACGATAGATCGAAATACATATTGTTTACGTATGCAGGTTATAGTACGTTGTCATCCGCTGCCTTGATGTATTCTTTATCTCAAGGGTCTCGTATCATAGGTCCTAATGTTGGATCTTTTAGAGACTTAAGGAAAAAGTCTCTAATTTATACCTATGAGGACTTTGAAGAAATAGAAAAGATTGTCGCATCTTCAAAATTTGATTTATCTAAGGATAAAATTCGAGATTTTATAATCTTGAATTCTTGGAATCGATTCACCCTTACTATTTCAGATGAAATCAAGAGGCTCACATGAAAAACGTTCTAATGATGCACTATGATTTATTTTTTTATAGAGTCCCATTTTACAATTTATTGCAGAAAGAGCTCAGAAAGCGTAACGTTAATTTGATCATATGGGCGTACAGTATTCAAGATGGAATTGATATTAACGAGATTAACTTTGAATTGATTGATGGAAAAGATTTGAAAATTAACTTAAAGAATTATAATAATATTGTTAATAATAATAAGATCGATAAGGTGATTAATTTCTTACAGCCAAGCCAACCTGGCTATTTTTTCTATATTTCATTTATTTTGTTCACCATTGTAAAAAATAAATCTATAACTTATTACGGGCATGGAGTTAATCTAGAGAAGAATAATGCATGCTCAAATTTCATTTATAATTTACTGCATATTTTTCACAATAAAATAATTTTATATTCCCCAAATGAAAAAAAATATTTGTGGGATATGCATCAGGCAAAGATTGAGATAGCAAACAATACTCTGTGTTTAGATTCGTATTTTTTAATGTCAGACTCAGAAAAAGATATTCAAAAGGATCGGCTTTCAATCAAACATGACAGTACGGTGATCCTATTCTCTGGTAGGATTACTAAAAATAAGAATTTGAAATCCCTATTAGAAATATTTGAAGATTTCAAAAAAAATAGATTGCTTAACATAGAGTTAATTATTGTTGGCCCTGGTTTAAATGATTCTAATAAAAATATAGTTGATAATAATTCATTAATTCATTATTTAGGGCCAATCTATTCAAAGAGTGATATGGCTAGTGTTTTTTCTATCTCAGATGTCTTTTGCATTCCTGGGCATATTGGATTAGGGTTGGTCGAGGCATTTTATTGGGGTGTCCCTGTTATTACTTGTAATGTAAAACATGCTCCTGAAATTTACTATTTAAAGGATGGGTTTAATGGTTACATTGTTCATAGTGATGCAGAATTATCTAAAAAGATCATTGACCTTAAAAGTCATAGTCTTTTAAAAACCTTTTCAAAAAATGCATTCGCAACTTACAGAGAGTCAGCATCCCCAGACAAAATGCTGGATGCTTTTATTAAGGTGTTAACATAGATAGAAATGAATCCTGGAAACTGCTTAATGCTACAGAGAAAGCTTATAGAAAAGTACCTATTGAATGATGATTTATCCACATATGACCCCTATGATATTTGGAAAACAGGTGTTGGTATTAAGACAAAGAAATTATATTATAAAAATAAATATATTGGACTTATTCCAGCAGGGTTGTTATCAATTTATGATATATATATAAATAATAGGCTGCGAATTTCGTATAAAAAACAAGAGTATCCGATAGTGAGAGCGCAAGCTGCTTTGTCACTCATGAATTTATATAAGAAAGTGAACAATCCTGAGTATCTAGAGTATGCCAAAAAACATATTGACTGGTTGTTGAATAATTATTGCACCGGGTATAGTGGCTATTGCTGGGGAATAGGTTTTGACTGGATATATTCTAGTGACCGTATTTACAATAGAAATACTCCTTTTAGCACACATACTCCATATCCTCTTGAGGCAATTGTTGAATATTATAATTTGACTAAAGATGACAGGCTAATTGATGTAATAAAAAGTGTCTATGGTTTTTTAGAAAATGATTTAAAGATAATGAAGGAGGATAAAAATGAACTAATTATGTCTTATGGTGCTGAGAAGGATAGAATTGTTGTAAATTCTAATTCATATATTATGTATATGTATGCATTATTAATTCCTTTTTTTGAAAATGAGCAAGATTATATAAAAAATAAGATAAGGAGAATCTATAGTTTTGTATCTAGAGTTCAAGGCTCTGATGGGAGTTGGGTGTATGCTCCATTTGATAGTAAATCATTTATTGATTGCTTTCATAGTGCCTTTGTTATTAAAAATATCATAAAAACTAGTAATCGCATTAATCTTGAAAATAGTGACAAAGCTGTTCAAAAAGGGATTGATTATATTTACAGTAATTTTTTTGATCAAGATATTAAACTTTTTAAAAGGTTCTCTAAAAATAATAAAATATCTTTAACTAAATTTGATTTGTATGATAATGCAGAAATGCTCTTATTGGCGAAGCTGAGGAGCGATGAAAAAATGACAGCACTTATTAACAATTCTATTAAAAAAAACTTTTTAGAAGAGGGTGGAATTTATTCAATGTTGGATTTATTTGGATTTAAAAAAAATAAAAACACCTTGAGGTGGGCTGTAATGCCTTATTTGTTGGCAGCAAGTTTGTAACTATTATGTGTGGAATAATTGGGTCGGTTAACATTCCTTTTAATAAAGGTATTTTGGAATTAATAAGACATCGTGGTCCTGATGGTCACGGTCTTGAGTGTTTTGAAAATGACTCTTATGTAGTTCAATTTGCACAAACAAGATTGGCAATACAAGACTTAAGTAGTGCAGGTCATCAGCCAATGGAGTCAATCTGCAAACAATATAAAATTGTCTTTAATGGCGAGATATATAACCATTTGGATCTGCGTAAAAAGCTATCAAAAAAAGAGTTTAATGGCCATTCAGACACTGAAACTATTGTTAATTATATCGCTGAGTTTGGCATTGATTCCGTAAAAGATTTTAATGGTATTTTCTCTTTAGCAATTTTAGATGAACTAAATGAAAAATTTTATATAGTACGTGATAGATACGGCGTTAAGCCACTATATTATTTTCAAAATAAAAAAAATTTTGGCTTTTCATCTGAGATTAGACCTCTAAAAGAATTAAATGATAGCTCCATAGATGTGAATAATTTAGCTCTTATGTTAAAGCTAAGATATAACCCTTCGCCAAGCACGCTATACAAAGATTTTTCGAAGTTAGAGCCTGGTCACCAGCTTTGCTATGATTTAAAGACTCATACAATTGAAAAAAAATCTTTTATTCAGCCGATTTCCATTAATAACAACATTAGCTTTAAAGAGGCACTTGTTCGATATGAGCAGTTATTTGAGCAGGCTATTAAGAGGCAGTTATTGTCAGATGTGAAAGTGGGGGTATTATTAAGTGGTGGAATTGATTCGGCATTGGTGGCCCACTATGCGCAAAAATATTCTGACAAGCCTGTAAAGACCTTTACTATTGGATTTATTGATTCTGATGATTCTGACGAAACTACTGACGCAAGAGAGACTGCAAAAATTCTTGGGACTGAGCATCATGAGGTGAAAATCAGCGATAATGAATTTGAAAATATTTTCTCTGATTGTATTGAAATTTTAGAAGAGCCACTAGGAACAACTTCAATCATCCCTATGTATTATCTTAGTAAATTAGCTGCCAGACATGTTAAGGTTGTTTTAACAGGTCAGGGAGCTGATGAGCCTTTAGGGGGGTATCAGCGCTATCAAGGTGAGATTCTTGCCAATAAATTTCCAGCTTATTTATTTAAAATGCTAAAGCCATTATCTAAGCTTATTAAAAATGAGCAAGTGTGCCGAGCGCTAAATTCCTTAGGTGAAAAGGACATAATCAAAAGATTTGGGTTAATATATGCCTTATTTTCAAATAAGGAGATAGAAAGTTTAATTGGACGTTCAACTCATGAGGATGAAGATCGTATTCGCTATTTTTTTGATTTATTAGGTGGTGGTGATAAAGAGGGGGTTGAGGCTATGATGTCAAATGATATTCGTATGAATTTGCCTGATGATTTGCTTTTGTATACAGATAAAATTTCAATGAACTTTTCATTAGAGGCACGGGTGCCTTTGCTTGACAATGAGCTAGTTGATTTTGTTGAAAGTCTTCCGTACAGTTACCGCATACATGGCCGTCATGGAAAGTACATCCATAAGAAGTTTGCTGAAAAAATATTACCCAAAGAGATTGTTTATCGTAAGAAAAAAGGCTTTCAATCACCTACCAGGAAATGGTTTAAAGGAAATAAGGGGGAGATGTATAAATCTATGCTACTTAATAATAGATCACAATTCGCTAAAAACTTTAATTTGGATGTTGTCTCTAAGTACTTCGATAATCATGCAGATGGAAGTCGTAATTATGAAAAACAACTGTTTGCTTTGATTTCAATATATTATTGGATGGAGAAAAATGGGTAATATGTTAGCAAGTAAAGCGATGATTAATAATGTTGAAATATATTCATTTGAAAGTGTAGAGTTTTTTTTGGATTATATAACTAACGAAAAGAAAGTATTAGTTGCAATGAATGCTGAAAAAATCCTTAAAAAAGATACCAAACTTAAAGTAATTATTAATAACAATATCGGCTATGCTGATGGAGTTGGTGCGGTAATGGCTTTGAAGCAAAAAGGTTTAGATGCGATAAAAATACCTGGAAGTGAGTTTTGGCTAGATATTGTCAATCGGTTTTATAAATTAAAGTCTTTTTATATTGTGGGCTCTTCTCAAAAAGTAATAGATAGAGCAATAGAAAAACTTAAAGATGACTTTCCAGCTATTAATATTGTTGGCTATAGGAATGGATATTTAAAAGACGGAGAAAAAGAGAAGTTAAAGAGTGATATTATCGAAAAAAACCCTGATATTGTTTTTGTGGCCCAGGGTACACCTGCGCAAGAGTATTTGATGAATGATTTAATGGATGTGCATAAGGCCCTTTATATGGGGCTTGGCGGAAGTTTTGATGTTTATACAGGATATAAAAAAAGAGCGCCTAAATTTTATTTGGATTTGCATCTTGAATGGTTTTATCGTTTGTTAAAGGAGCCAACTAGAATTGGCAGGCAGTATATATTGGTTAAATTTTTATTTTTGTTGAAGATGAAAAGATTATGAGAATTTTAGTAACAGGTGGGGCGGGCTACATAGGCTCACATACATGCATTGAGTTGATTAAATCAGGCTATGAAGTGGTTGTGGTTGATAACCTTTGTAACTCTTCATTAGAGTCTTTAAAGCGTGTTGAAAAGTTAGCTGATAGTGATATTCCTTTTCATAAAGTAGACGTGCGTAATAAAGCGACATTGACTCGAGTATTTGAGCAATACTCAATTGATGGCGTGATTCACTTTGCAGGACTAAAGGCTGTCGGCGAATCGGTAGAAAAACCTATTGAATATTATGATACCAATGTAGGTGGTACTTTCATTTTGGCAGAAGTGATGTGTGAGTTTGACTGCAAGACATTTGTATTTAGCTCGTCTGCTACGGTGTATGGTGATCCGCATACCGTACCGATTAAGGAAGATTTTCCATTATCAGTTACTAATCCGTATGGCCGCTCAAAGTTAATGATTGAAGAGTTTTTGCAAGATGTATTTGTTGCAGACGATAGTTGGCATATCGCACTGCTTAGATACTTTAATCCTGTAGGTGCACATAAGAGTGGATTAATTGGCGAAGATCCAAATGATATTCCTAATAATTTAATTCCGTATATTTCACAAGTAGCTGTTGGTAAATTAGAAAAACTTAGTGTGTTTGGCGGTGATTACGACACACCTGATGGTACGGGTGTTCGTGATTATATTCATGTAGTGGATCTAGCTAAAGGGCATGTTAAGGCATTACAAGCACTAGAGAATAAGCCCCAAGTATTGACAGTGAATTTAGGCACTGGAAATGGCTATTCAGTGCTTGATATGGTTAAAGCTTTTGAAAAGGCCTCAGGCAAAGATGTTCCTTATCAGATAGTAGATAGAAGGCCTGGTGATATCGCTACTTGTTATGCTGATCCTGCTTATGCGGCAGAACGGTTAGGCTGGAAAGCAGAATGTGAGCTTGACGAGATGTGTGAAGATACTTGGCGCTGGCAATCACAAAATCCAGATGGATACCCAAGACATAGATAGCGCTAAATTAAGTCATTGATTTTCTATAGTCAATTAACAATCAGCCAGTTACTATCATTCCAGCTTTGAAGATATCTCATTGCGCTAGTTTCTGATTTCCAACCGCCTCTAAGCATAATTTTTTCTAACGGGATATTTTTGTCTAATAGGTCAATCGCAGCACCAACTCTAAATGAGTGGCCAGATAGTTCACCAATTTGATTTAGACCAGCCTGCTTTTGAAGGCTCTTTAATATATGGTTAATTGATGCGGGTGTAAGTGACAGATTCGTAGACAGATTTCGTTTGAAGCTTCTAAGGATGTAGCCACTATCTTGATCAATTGCCAGAGACCAGCTTAAGATCATTTCAGACAGATCATTAGATATTGGAATTATTTTTCCTTGATTGTATTGGTCAGTTTTAGAGTGTCTTAGTAGGAGTGCATGTTTGTGATTGCCTAAATGTTGCAAATCTTCAAATTTAAATTGACAAATTTCAGAGCGACGGCGCATAGTTTCGTAGCCGAGCTGTAAAAGCAGTTTATTTCTGAGGCCGACGATATCGTCAGAACA
>Ga0233436_1001205_pt1 | contig 22833 bp, 32 predicted proteins | sample SI_122_August201_2_FD_182723 | JGI IMG/M metagenome (GOLD analysis project Ga0233436, IMG submission 182723) | Seawater microbial communities from Saanich Inlet, British Columbia, Canada - SI_122_August2016_150_MG | ecosystem: Environmental > Aquatic > Marine > Inlet | place: Canada: British... | reverse complement strand
GATAAAAATGTTTGTAAAAAATCTAGAAGTAACACCAACATACTCAGACTGTACAAACACAATAACTGATTGATACACAGTTCCAGATATGACACATTGATGAAATCAGGCATTAACAAAAGATGTAGATGTTACATGATGAGTAGAAACTTTTACAAATACGTTTACATGTAATGATGGAGTATATCAAGTATGAACAGAAAGTAGTAGTGTAATTTGTAGTAACACATATCATGATGAAGTATGAGTGTGTACAAGTGATACAAAAGAAGTACAATGTGAAGAAACAGAAACACCATGATATTCTAGATCAGTATTATGACAAGTAACAATAAACTATGTATCATGAGCATGGGAATATGCAGCAGATTGTGCATATGAATGTACAGATTGATATATTTGAATAAATTGTAATGAGACACCAGTATATAACATATCAAATTCATTAAAATTTAGTAGAGCAGATAGTGCATATTTAAGTAGAACACCAAGTGTAGCAGGTGATAGAACTAAATGGACATGGAGTTGATGGGTTAAGAGAAATAGTTTAAGTTCAAATGATAGGCAAGTGCTATTTTGATGAATGTCTACAGCTACAGATAGTTGATGGTTTGAATGTGGTTTTTGATATAATAGTGAAACTAATGATAGTATTTATTGTACAACAAACTCAAAAAATGTAGCAACTACACAAACTTTTAAAGATATTTCTAAATGGAATCATGTATTAATTGTTGTAGATACTAAACAGGCTATAGCTTCTGATAGATTAAAAGTCTTTGTTAATGGTGTTAATCAAAATATGCCAGCACTTTCAATATTTACTGAAGGTTTTAGTGCAGGAGTAAATCAGGCATCATCTCATACAATTTGAATGTCTCCTAATACTGTTGCATGAAGGTATTTCGACTGACAAATGTCAGAAGTAAACTTTATAGATTGACAAGCACTTACAGCAAGTGATTTTGGTGTGGATAATAATTGAACATGGTCTCCAAAAGAGTATACAGGTACATATTGAACAAACTGATTTCATTTAGATTTTAGTGATTCAAGTAATGTATGAAAAGATGTAAGTGTGAAATGAAATGATTGGAGTTCAGGAGAATGAAATCCAGCAAGTGATGATATAACTATTGACACACCAACAAATATTTTTGCTAGTTGGGCATCAGCTCCATGAGTTGCAACTATATCAGAATGAGGTTTAAAAAGTGTGTGTACTTCTTCAAATAAAATTGTTAAATCAAATTTTGAATTTAGTACAGGAAAGTGGTATTGGGAAGTGTATTTTGAATGAGAAAGTTGACCATACTCTGTAGTATGAGTAGCTAATTCTTCAAAAACAGATTGGCATACAGATACAAATGTTTGGTCATATATTAGTAGACAAAATTCTCCAGGATGAGCTACTTTTAATAGAGAAACAAGTTCAACACCTGACCACTCAAATATAGATTTATTTAGTTCATGAGATATAATAATGATGGCAGTAGATGCAAATACTTGAACCGTATGGTATTGAAAAAATGGAACATGGTTGCATTCTTGAAATCCATCTACATGAATTAATGCTAGATATTCAAACCTATCATGAACATTAACTCCAGTTGTAGCACAAAGTATATGATATGGTTCAAGTGATTTGATAGCAAATTTTTGACAAGATTCTAGTTTTGCAGGAACAAAAACAAAACAAAATAATACTGATGATTGAGGTATCGGAGATTTTTATTATACTCCACCAGCTTGATTTAAAGCACTTAGTTCTAAAAACAAATAAATAAAAAATAAAGTAATTTTCATAAATTAGAAAATTACTTTATTTTTTGAAAAATCCCCTAAAATAAACAATAATTTGACTTTTTTAAAAAAAGTCTTATTCTCTCTGAAAGAAAAAATCTTTGCTTAACAATTAACTTAACTATTTCATACAATGCCAAACAACAATTTAGTAGATGATTATTATTCACAAATATGATCATCATCAGATAAAAAGGGAGATAAAAAAAATGTAAAAAAACCAATAATAATAAAAAAGAAAATAAAAGTAAAAAAAGTAGAACCAGCTTTAGAAGAAAAAAAAGCTGGTGTTAATTCTGAGAAAAAAATAGTAAAGAAAAGAATAATAAAGCCTAAAACAATAATTCAAAGACTAGAAGTAGAAAAAAAACCAGCAAAAACTATAAATAAAAGACCAGAAATAGTTAAAAAAGGCCTTAAATCTATGGAAAAACCGAAAAGAAAAATAATAGTAAAAATGAAATCAGAAACTGAAAAAAGAGAAGCAAAGAAAGAAGTAAAATTTAAATTAAGAGGTCAAAATACAGTAGTACAAAAAAAGAAATTTAAAGATAATAAAACTCAAAATAATAATAGTTTTGACCAAGAATCAAAAAATAAAAAACAAAGAATTATATGAGGAAAAAGAAAAACTAGATGAAAAGTAGATTTTAGACAAGATGATCTTACATTTACTAGATCAAACAAAACACATAAAAAAGAAGAGAAAAAAGTTGAAGACATAAAACAAAATCTTATAGAAAAAAAATGAGAAACAGTAGTAGTACCAGAAATTTTATCTTTAAAAGAATTATCAGAAAAAATTTGAGTAGTATTACCAAGACTTATGGCAGAGTTTATGAAAAATGGTATGATGGTTAATATTAATTCAAAAATAGATTTTGATACAGCATCAATAGTTGCTGAAGCCTTTGAGATAAAATTAGAAAAAGATAGTTCAGATTGAGCAAGTGTAGAAGACATAATTTCATGAGATATAACAGATTTACTAAAAGAAGAAGAAAATTCTAAATTAGAGGTAAGAACACCAGTAATATCAATAATGTGACATGTAGATCATGGTAAAACATCATTACTTGATCATATTAGAAAAGCAAAAGTAGCATCATGAGAAGCTTGAGGTATAACTCAAAGTATATGAGCTTATCAAGTAGAACTGGAACACTGAAAAATTACATTTTTAGATACACCATGACATGAAGCCTTCACTGTGATGAGAGCTAGGTGAGCAAAATCAACAGATATTGCTATTTTGGTAGTAGCTGCTGATGAATGAGTAAAACCACAAACAATAGAATCAATAAACCATGCTAAAGAAGCAGGTATACCTGTAGTAGTAGCTATAAATAAAATGGATAAAACATGAGCTAATCCAGATCATGTAAAATGACAATTAGCAGAACATTGATTAACACCAGAAGATTGGGGTGGAGATACTCCTATGGTACCAGTTTCAGCACATACATGATTTTGAATTGATGATTTATTAGAAATTATATTACTTGTAGCTGAAATGAAAGAATTAAAAGCTAACCCAAATAGATCTTGAATAGCAACTATTATAGAATCACATTTAGATCATAAATTGTGACCAGTAGCAACAGTATTAATAAATACTTGAACAGTATCAATGTGAGATTATATTGTTTGTCAGGATTCTGTTTGAAAAATAAAGGTATTAAAAAATCACACTAACCATTCAATTAAAAAAGCTTTACCTTGAGAACCAGTATTAGTAGTATGATTAGATAAAGTAGTAAATGGTTGAGATATTATGCAGGTTGTAAATTCTTCAGAATTAGCAAAACAAAAAGTAGATGATTATAGAACCATTTTAGAAAAACAAAAAAGAGAAGGTCAATCATCTCTTGCATTACTTATGTCAAAAATAAAAGCTTGAAATCTAAAACAATTAAAAATTATATTAAAAGCTGATACAAATTGATCTTTAGAAGCAATAAAATGATCATTATTAAAATTATCAACACCAGAAACATCTGTACAAGTAATACATGCATGAGTATGATCTATTACAGAATGAGATATATTAATGGGGCAATGAAGTGAAGCTATACTAGTATGATTTAATGTATGAGTATTACAAACAGCTAAATGAAGTTTAGAGTCATCTGGAGTAGAATATATAAGTAGTGATATTATTTATCATATTACAGAAAGAATAGAAAAAATAATAACTTGAATGCTTGATCCAAAAGAAGTAGAAATAGAATTAGCTAATGCAAAAGTTTGAGGAATATTTTTTACCTGAAAAGATTTTATGATACTTGGTTTGGAAATATTTCCAGATGATAAGATTGAAAAAAATACTATGGTAAGAATTATAAGGAAGAAGAAAAAAGTTTGAGATTGAAAAATATCTTCATTAAAAAGTTGAGCACTTGAAGTAAAAGAATTAGAATGACCTTTAGAGTGTTGAATTAGATTGGACACAAAAGTAAATGTAGAATTAGGGGATCGTTTAAGTATATATAAGATAATAATAGAAAAATAATTTATATTTTTAAAATAAATAAATGTCTTTATTTGATTGATTAGATATATTGTCTGTATTATCAGATTCTGAGAAAAATAATTTAGAAATATTTTGTCAGAAAAAAAATCTATATTCTTGAGAAAAACTTTTTTCTGAATTACAAGAAGCGAATGCTATGTATATAGTTAAATCTTGAAATATAGAAGTATCAAAAATTTTAAATTGAGAAAAACAAGTTTTATGAAATGTTTCAGTTTGATGAATTATTTGAGAAATGGCTCTTTTTTGAGATAATTCAAAAAGAATGGCCTCTGCTATTGCTTTAGATAATGTAGAATTAATAACAATACTATGATCTTCAATAAAAACTTTAGCAAATAAAAAACCAGAATTACTAGAAAAAATCAAAGGAATTATAAATGAAAGAAAAAATTAAACTTTATTAAGTTTAATTTTTTTTGATTTATAGTTAAAAAAATGTGAGTATAAAAAATATATAAAAAGTTTTAACAAAAAGATTTAGTTGAATATAGTGGATGAAATAATAATCCCTCCCCCTGCGGGTACTCCCTTTAAAAAAGGGAGAAATTTAGTTAATTATAGGAGAGTATGAGGATACCTGATGTGATAAAAGAAATATCTACAAAATTAAGAAATAATATGACAGAATCAGAAGTGATACTGTGGAGTTTTATTAAGCAGAAAAAATTAGGTGTAAAATTTTTGAGACAGAAACCAATTTATGTATATACAGAAAATAGTTGATTAGATATATAATACCTGATTTTTGTTGTTATAAAAATAAAATAATATTAGAAATAGATTGAAGTATTCATAATTTAAAAGAAATTTATGAATTAGATTTACACAAACAAAATTTATTAAAAAAAATGTGATTTAAAATAATTAGAATTAAAAATGAAACAATAAAAAATAATATAACAAAAGTAATAAAAACAATAAAATTATATACATAAAATTTCTCCCTTTTCCAAAGGGAGTACCCGCAGGGGGAGGGATTATAAAAAGTATATTCAAATTTAGAAAAAAGGAGGAGGGATTAAAAAATTAAAATACTTATAATAACAATCAAACAAAAAATATCACCAAAATCAAACATAACTAAGTTTTTAACATTAAAAGTATAAAAAAGATTTGCTTTTATTCTGTTTATCTATATAATCCAGGCACTTTCTAATTTTAATCGACTTTATTTATGTCAAATAAACAAGATAAGATAGAGGTAGAGTGAACTATAATGAAGGCTCTACCTGGGCTGGTTTTTGATATTCAATTACCAGAAGAGTTTTGATGAGGAATTATTCAATGATACTTAAGTTGAAAGATGAGGAATAATTTTATTAAGCTTATCGAATGAGATAAGGTAATAGTAGAATTGTCGCCTTATGATCTAACTAAGTGAAGAATAATCTTTAGACAAAAATAATTTTGCTTTAAAATAATATTTAAAGTATTTATTTTTAACTAATATATTTAACTATGAAAGTTAGAGCATCTGTAAAGCCTATCTGTAATAATTGTAAAATTATTAGAAGAAAAGGTATATTAAGAGTTATTTGCAAAACAGCAAAACACAAACAGAGACAAGGGTAATTATTTAGAATAAAGGTGAGACTATTATTTAGATATATTATTCCTTATATATAATGTTTTTAAAACTTATAACTTAAAACTAAAAATATGGCAAGAATTGCTTGAGTAAATTTACCAAATGGTAAGCATGCAGAAATAGCATTGACTTACATATATGGTATATGAAGAACAGCAGCTAATGAAATATTAGCTAAAGTAAAAATAGAAAAAACAACAAAAATTGACACTTTATCAGAAGCAGATTTAGATATAATCAGAGCTGAAATAAAAGAAAATTATGTTGTAGAATGAGATCTTAGAAGATTAGTAACTGGTAATATTAAAAGATTACAAGATATTAATTGTTATAGAGGTCAAAGACATAGAAAAAGATTACCAGTTAGAGGTCAAAGTACTAAAACTAACGCTAAAACTAGAAAAGGTAAGTCTTCAGCTGTTGCTGGTAAAAAGAAATAAAAAAGTAAATAAGTAGTAAGAATACTTACAACTAAAAACTTATAACTTAAAACTTAAAACTAATTTATGGCTAAAACTACTGTAAAAAAGAGTAAAAAAACTAGACAAATAGTACCACATGGACAAGCTCACATTATGGCATCGTTTAATAATACTATAGTTAGTATTACAGATGATAAAGGTAATGTCCTAACTTGGTCATCTGGTTGATCTGCAGGTTTTAAATGAGCTAGAGAGTCAACTCCATATGCAGCTCAAATGACAGCAGAACAAGCTACATCTAAAGCAAAAACTCTACATTCAATAGAAACTGTTGATGTATATGTTAAAGGTATTGGAATATGAAGAGAACAAGCTATAAGATGATTATTGTCTTGAGGAGTAGATATAAAATCTATTTTTGATATAACTCCAATTCCACACAATGGATGTAGAAAAAAGAAAGTTAGAAAATTATAATATTTTCTTTACTTTATAAAAACTAAAAATTTTAAATTTTAAATTTTAAATTTAACTATGAGGTATACTTGACCAAAGAAAAAGCTTTGTAGAAGAGAAGGTATAAACTTGTTTGGTACTGAAAAATATGATTTAACTAAGGGAGGGAAAGCTCCAATTAGAACAAGAAAATCATCTGAATTTGGTACTCAGTTAAGAAAAAAACAACTAGCAAAAAGAATGTTTGGTTTATCTGAAAAACAATTTGTATCTTACTTTAAAAAAGCACAAAAGTCTTGAGCTGAATGAACTACATGAGAAAAAATGTTAAGACTAATCGAATTAAGATTAGATAATGTAGTTTACAGAGCTAATTTTGCAAGAACAAGAATGCAATCAAGACAATTTGTTAGCCATGCACACTTTACACTAAATTGAGTGAAAGTAGATGTTCCATCAATAACTATAAAAGTTTGAGATGTAATAGCTCTAAGAGACAAATTAAAAGAAAGTCCACTATATAAATCTTTACTAGAAGAATTAGAAGAGTTTAGTAAACAAAACAAAGCTAAGGTTTCTGGATGTAAATGGATAGAAGTTGATTCAAAGAAATTAACTATAAAAATTACAGCACTTCCTACTAAAGATGATTTCGAGCAAATAATTGATATCCAAAAAATTGTAGAATTTTATTCTAAATAGTTTAATTATTTTGTAATCAATTTATAATATGCATATTATACATAATACAATTTGAGTTCCGAAAATTGTACAACAAGACACAGATATTAATACTTCTTCTTTTTCTATATGACCTTTACCAAAATGATTTGGTGTCACATTAGGAAATTCTATGAGAAGAATATTATTATCTTCTATACCTGGAACTAGAGTTACAGGGATAAAGGTAAAATGAATTAGTCATGAATACTCAACATTACCTTGAGTAAAAGATAGTATAATTGATATTATATTAAACTTAAAATGACTAATTGTATCAAAAGGTGATATTTGAGATACTTGGTTAAAATTAACTAAATCTACTTCTTGAGCAGTTACTGCAGGAGACATTAATGCTCCAGCATGAGTTGAAATATTAAATCCAGATTTATATATTACAGAAATTGATCAAGATTGATTAGAATTAGATATTGATATAAGAGTAGAAAAATCAGTTTGATATTTAGCAATAGAAGATTCAAAAGAAAAAGAGGAGGATGTAGAAGTGTTATTAGTAGATGCTAATTTCTCTCCTGTAGTAAATGTAAAATATACTATAGAAAAAACAAGATTTTGAGAAATGACAAACTTAGATTCATTGGAAATGGTTGTCTCTACAAATTGAGCAATCTCACCAGTAGATGCAGTTAAATTTTCTTGAAATATGTTAACATCTTACTTTTCATTATTTAATGAAGATTCTTTACAAATTGAATGACAATTCATATCAGATGTAAAAGATTTGATAAGTAAAGAAAAAGAAGTAGTTGAAGTTGAATTAGAAAAAGAAACATATACTCCAATTGAAGTAATGTGATTATCTCCAAGAACACTTAACGCTTTAATTAATTGAGATATTCTCTCAATTGAAAAATTAACTAAGTGCACAGAAACTAAACTATGATCTATAAAATGATTTGGTAAAAAAGCTATGGTAGAGATAAGAGCAGCTCTTGAAGAAAGAGGATTAAAATTATTATGAGATGACTAATAAAACAAAACTTAAAATTTAATAATTACAATAAATTATGAGACATAGAGTTAGAAAACATCTTAAGTTTAATAACAAAAGCTTTTCTCATAGAAATGCAATGGAAAGAAACTTATTAACATCTTTTTTCCTACATAAATCTATTAAAACAACTGAGAAAAAAGCGGCATTAATAGTGCCAAAAATTGATAAACTAATCAATATTGTTAATAAAAAAGATGAAATGAATGCAATTAGATATGCAATGAAATATCTATTTACAAAAGAAGCATCACTTGAATTATTCAAAAATGTTGCTCCTAAATATAAAGGAAATAAAACATCTGGTTTTACTAGAGCTACAGCCATCAAATTAAGAGATGGTGATAATGCAAAAATAGTGAAATTAGAATTAATTTAATTAAATTAGACTTTATTATAAAATTATGAAAACAATTACTCCAAGTCAAGTTAAAGGTAATGACAGAAAATGGTATATCGTAGATGCTAAGGATAAAACATTAGGTAGATTATCAACAGAAATTGCTGTTATACTAAAATGAAAAAATAAAGCATCTTTTATACCACACTTAGATAACGGAGATTATGTAATAGTAACAAACTGTGATAAATTTAAAGTCACTTGAAAAAAATTAAGTGATAAAAAATATTATACACACACTGGTTACTTATGAGGTCTTAAAGAAATTTCTTTAGAAGATTTGTTAATAAAAAAACCTACTAAAGCATTAGAACTTGCTGTAAAAGGTATGTTACCAAAAAACAAATTAAGATCTACTATGTTATCTAGATTAAAATTATTTACTTGAGATGAACATTCTTATGTTGCTCAAAAACCAGAACTTATAAAATAATAAATTTTTATGTCTAAATATACTTATACTATTTGAAAAAGAAAAACAGCTTCTGCTCAGGTAAAATTATTTGAGTGAAAAGGAAAAGATATGATTAATGGGAAAGAAATTTCTGAATATATTACAAGAACAGATTTATTTGATGTTGTATATAGCCCATTAAAAATCTGTAAAGTAAAAGACAATTTTTACTTTGAAGTTGCTATATTTGGTTCAGGTATTTCAGCCCAAGCTGAAGCTATAAGACATGGGTTATCAAGAGCATTAGCTTCTTCTGATGAAGGATTTAAAAAAATATTAAAAGCTGCTTGATTATTAACTCGTGATGCTAGAAAAGTTGAAAGAAAGAAACCAGGTAGACACAAAGCAAGAAAAGGAATGCAATGGTCAAAGAGATAATATATTTATTTGCTTTGTTATTAATTATTAATTATTAATTATTGAAAAATGCCTACTATTAATCAATTAATTAAAAGAAAGAGGAAAACTCCTTCTGTTAAGAGTAAATCACCAGCGTTACAAATGATTAAGAATTCTATTAAGAAAACTCAATCAACTATACCTGGATGATGTCCTCAAAAAAGAGGTGTTTGTGTTAAAGTAACTACTATGACACCTAAAAAACCAAACTCTGCCCTAAGAAAAGTAGCAAGAGTTAGACTTACTAATGGAATGGAAGTTAATGCTTACATCGGTTGAGAAGGTCATAACTTACAAGAGCATTCAGTTGTTGCTATTAGAGGTGGTAGAGTAAAAGATTTACCATGAGTAAGATATCATGTTGTAAGATGAGTACTTGATTGTGAATGAGTACAAAACAGAAAACAAGGTAGATCGCTTTATGGTGCAAAAAAACCAAAATAGAGATTATAAATTGCGGAGTAAGTTTAACAATTACTGAAAACAAACCGCAAAATACCTCTTATAAAAGGGGACCATGCTTTAGTATGGTATTTAACTAATAATTGTTACAAAAATTATGAAAATGAATCAAGAAATGTCTATGATGGACAAGTTTATTAACTATGTAATGTTAGACTGAAAAAAAAGTATAGCTAAAAAAATAATGGATGATACTTTTGAAGAAATAAAAGCAAAAGGACAAAAAAATCCAAAAGCAGTTTTTGATAAAGCTATAGAAAATATAGTACCAAAAATTGAGGTTAGACCAAAAAGAGTATGAGGATCTATTTTCCAAGTACCTCAAGAAGTAAAACCAAAAAGACAACTATTCTTAGCTGCAAAATGGTTAATTGATGCTGCTAGAAGTAAAAAGGGAGCATCGTTCTCAAAATTTTTAGCTTCAGAATTAATAGAAGCTGCTAATGAAAGTTGATCTGCTTTTAAGAAAAAACTAGAAGTTTACAAAATGGCTGAAGCTAATAAAGCTTTTGCAAGATTTGCTAATAAACCTAGAAAATAATTTTAATAACTAACTTTTTTAAACAATGGCTCATAAGAAAGCTCAATGATCTACTAGTAATGGTAGAGACAGTAATGCCAAGAGACTTGGTGTGAAGTTATTTGGTGGACAAAAAGCTGTTTCTGGTAACATTATTATAAAACAAAAAGGTAATAAATACTGGCCAGCTGAAGGTGTTTCACAATGAAGAGATTTTACTCTTTTCGCAACTACTGAATGAATTGTTACTTTTTCTGAAAAGAAAAGAACAAGATTTGATGGTAGAGTATACAAAGATAGATATGTATCTGTAGTATAATTACAACAGAGTTGCAAAAATAAAATAAAAAAAGAGTCCGGACTCACATGAGTCCGGACTCTTTTTTTATTTTATTTCAGTTCAAGGATTTATCAAACTATCATTTTCAATGATTCTTCAAGGCATACTAGATGAATTAATTCAGATTTTACAATTATCTCAAATTATAATTCAAAATTTATGAGTACCAGTATCAGTGAAAACTCATTTCACTGGTATTTTAATATTAGCTTTATCATGTCTTAGATTAGCACTTATAAAACCTCAACCAATATTTACATTATTTCATATAATAGAATCTCAAATATAGCTTAAATGTGCAACGTTTGTTTTATCTCAGATACTAGAATTTTTTATTTCTACAGCATTTCATATTTTGCATCATTCTCAAATAGTAGTAGATCATCTTAAGTAAGTATTTGGTCATATAGAAGAGTCTTTTCAAATATAACAATTTCATTCTATATATGTTCAACTTTTTATTATTGCTCATTTTTCAAGTACTATTTTACCTTTAATTGTTACTCAATCTTCAATTTCTCATTTTATTTTAGATTTTGACAATTTGTTCAAAAAATGTGAATTGGCTGTTAAAATATCTGGAGCAAATCATATATCAATAAATTCTCATTCTATTTCAAAAGTTTTAAAAGGGAATGATTCTGCAAATTCATTAATAGCATCAGTTATTTCATATTCACCTCTAGATGATTTTTCTATATTGTTTACTATATCAAGTATCTTAGGATCAAATCTATATACTCATAGATTAGCTAAATATCATACAAAATCCTTTGGCTTTTCTATTACTTTTTTTACATTTTTCTCTAAATCTAATTCAAATATTCAATATTTTGAAGGATTTTTTACTTTTTTAACTAGTACTCAATATCAACTAAATTTTAATAATTTTTTCAAATCTTCTTTTTCAAAAATACTATCTCCATTTATTACAAACACATCTATATCAGATTCTAATCATTTTAAAGCAGCACCTGTTCATTTTTCTTCCCATTGTACATGATATTTTACTTTAACTCATTTATAATTATCTCATATAGATTCTTTTATTAATTCAGCTTTATATTTTACTACTATAATTATTTCAGAAACATATTTGTATATATTTTTTAAGTTATGTTCCAAAATAGTTTTTCAATGTATTTTTATCAGTGGTTTTGGTGTAGTATTTGTTAATGGTCTCAAACGAGTTCATTCTCCAGCAGCGAGTATTATTGCTTTCATTTTATTTTAATTAATATTAATAAACCTATATTATACTTTTTCTTAATTTTGTAAAATAATTATGAATTTTTTGTTTTTATGTTAAAAACTATGTATTTTTATTAAAAATTAAGCTTTTTCTCTTGATTAATAAGAGAAAATAAGTATATTATATATGTTATATTTTAATATAAAAAATATGTTAACACAAGATGCCATAAATAAATTAAAAAATGATTGACTTACTTTTGAACAAATTCAAGAACTTAATAGAAGAATAGAATCAATTGATAATTGAACAGCTAAGTTCTTGGATGAAGAAGAGTTCTGGAATAAAGTTAATTCTGGTATTAATATTAAAATGAAAGAAAAAAGCAATTGAAATAATATCAGTATTTAAAAACAAAAATAATTTTTAAAACCTAACAAAATAATAATATGTCAGAAAATGAAAATTTAGAAAACCAAAATTTAGAAGAAAACTCAGGTGAAGAAAATAATGAAGAAGAACAAACTGGATTAGAAATTCCACAAGGAATAACATATGTTTGAGATACAGACAGAAGTATAAAAACAGAAATGGAAGACTGTTATTTGGATTATGCCATGAGTGTAATTGTAAGTAGAGCCTTACCAGACATTAGAGACTGATTTAAACCAGTACATAGAAGAATAATGTATTCTATGCATGAACAAGGATTAAAAGCCTCTGCAAAGTTTAGAAAATCAGCAACAGTAGTTGGGCATGTACTTTGAAATTATCATCCACATGGTGATAGTTCAGTATATGAAGCAATGGTAAGAATGGCTCAAGACTTCTCTTTGAGATATCCACTTGTAAATGGTCAAGGTAACTTCTGATCAATGGATGGTGATTCAGCAGCAGCATATAGATATACAGAGGCTAAAATGACAAAACTAGCTGAATATATGTTAGCTGATATAGAAAAAGAAACAGTAGACTTTAGAGATAATTTTGATACAACAAAACAAGAACCAACTGTTATGCCAACTAAAATACCAAACTTACTTATGAACTGAGTAATGGGGATTGCAGTAGGTATGGCAACAAATATACCACCACATAATTTAACAGAATTAATAGATGCAGTAGAATTTTTATTAAAAGTTCCAAATCTAGAAGAAATTACAGTAGAAGATCTGATGGAATATGTAAAATGACCAGATTTTCCAACAGGATGAATTGTTTATGATAAAGAAGCTATGCTTACAGCTTATTCTACAGGAAGATGATCTGTAAAAATGAGATGAGTAGCAAATATAGAAGAATGAAAAAGATGAAGAAGTATTATACATATATCTGAAATACCATATGGATTAAATAAATGAAATCTTGTAGAAAAAATAGCAGATTTAGTTAGAGATAAAAAAATAATTTGAATAGCAGAATTAAGAGATGAATCAAGTAAAGGTTGAGTAAGAATTATTATAGAATTAAAAAAAGATGCTTTTCCTAAAAAAGTATTAAATCTATTGTATAAAATGACACCATTACAAACAAGTTTTGGTTACAATATGATAGGTCTATGAGAAAGAGGTAGACAACCAAGGTTGTATAATCTAAAAGATTTTTTAGTAGCATTTATAGAACATAGAAAAGAAGTAGTAGAAAGAAGAACAAAATATGAATTAAGAATAGCTGAAGCAAGAGCTCATATATTAGAATGATTAAAACATGCACTTGATCATATAGACGAGATAATAAAAACTATTAGAGCAGCAAATACAAAAGAAGAAGCAAAAGTAGCTTTAATTAAAAACTTTGATTTATCTCAAATCCAAGCAGAAGCTATTTTAGAGATGAGATTAAATAAATTAGCAGGACTTGAAAGAAAGAAAATAGAAGATGAATTAGCTGAAAAATTATTATTAATAGCTGATTTAAAAGATATATTAGCAAAACCAGAAAGAATAGTTTCTATAATAATAGAAGAATTAGATGAAGTAAAAGAAAAATTTGGAGATGAAAGAAGAACACAAGTAAATGCTTGAAAAATATGAGAATTTAATCCAAAGGATACAATACCAAATGAGGAAGTATTTGTTGTATTAACAAAAAAATCTTATGTAAAAAGACTTAAAGCTGATAGTTTTAGAACACAAAGAAGATGAGGTAAATGAGTAGCAACTTGAGCAAAAGAAAATGATGAAATCAAATTAATTATCCCTACTCAAAATCATTCTGATTTACTATATTTTACTTCAAAAGGTAGAGTATTTACACTTCCAGCTTATGAAATACCAGAAACAAATAGAATAGCAAAAGGTCAACCAGTAATAAATTTTATATGATTACAAAAAGATGAAGAAGTAGCTGCTATTATGGATATTTCAAAAGAAGAAAATAAATATTTATTCTTTGTAACTAAAAACTGACAAGTTAAAAAACTTGAAATGGATCAAGTTCAGAATATAAGAGCAAATTGATTAAAAGTACTTTGAGTAAAAGATTGAGATAAACTAAGTTGGGTAAAAACAACTTCATGAGAAGATTCTATTTTTATAGTTACAAATGATGGTAAAGCTATTCAATTCTCAGAAGATGATGTTAGACCAATGTGAAGAGCTGCTTCATGAGTAAGATGAATTAGATTAAAAGATAAAGATAGAGTAGTTGAGGTAACTATTGTATGAGAAAATGATGATTTTGTTTTCATAGTAACAGCTAATGGTATGTGAAAACTTACATCTATAGATGAGTATAGAAATCAAAAAAGATGAGGTTCATGAGTGAAATCTATGGCGATGACAAAGAAAACTGGTAATGTTATTTCAGCTAATATGTTATCTGAAGAGGATAGAAAAATAGCAAATATTATCTTAATTTCCAAATGAGGTCAAACGATTAGAATGAATCTTAAATGAATAAGAAAAACATCAAGAGTTACTCAATGAGTAATATTAACTAAACTTAAAAAATCTGGTGATAAAGTTGTAAGAGCTTCTATTGTTAGAGAAGGTGAGGATGTTGAGTAAAAATAAAAAAAATCAGAAAATTTTAATTTTCTGATTTTTTTGGATTATATTATTTAATTACTATTATAATGAAAAATTTTTTAAAACTAGCCTATCATGATTGAAAATGGAAAAATTTTAGTGATGCTAATGTCTCTATAGCAACACATGCACTACAGTATTGAATATGAGCATTTTGATGATTAAGAGCTATATTTAATAACTGAAAATTCATACTTTTTCGTTTAGATAAACATACAAAAAGGTTATCTTTAAGTGCTAAGTATTTGTGAGCAGACTATTCTGCAGAATTTATAGAAGAAAAGATAAAAGAATTAATAATTAAAAATAAACCAGAGAAAGATATATATATAAGACCATTAGTTTATACTAGTGATTTGGATTTATCTCCTAGACTACATGATATAGAAAAAGATTTTTTACTATATTGATTAGAGCTGTGAAATTATTTATCTCCAGATTGAATTACTTGTACTATTAGTTCATATTTAAGACAAAATGATCAATCTTTTCCATTAAGATGAAAAATTTCATGAGCATATATCACTAGTGCTTTAGCAAAAACAGAAGCTGTAAATAGAGGATTTGATGATGCTATACTTTTAAATGCTCAAGGAAAAATAAGTGAAGGAAGTGCTATGAATTTATTTATGGTTAGAGATAATATTATATATACTCCAACAGTAACAGATGATATTCTAGAGGGGATAACAAGAGCATCTGTTATAGAACTTGCTAGGTATAAATGATATACTGTTATAGAAAGACAAATAGATAAAACAGAGCTTTTTATTGCTGATGAAGTTTTTATGACTTGAACAGCAGTAAGAATTACTCCAGTTACAAAAATCGAGCAGTTTGATTTACCAGAAAATAAACCAATTTTTAAGGAATTAAAACAAACCTTTGATGATGTTATTGATTGAAAAATAAGTGAGTTTAATTGATGGTTAACTAGGGTTGAAATATAAAAAAATAAAATTTGATTGACAATATACGATAATTATAATATAATTATTGTATTATTATATTATAATTACACAATAATTATGCAATTTACAACAACTACAGAAATAGCAAGAAAGGGAAGTAAGATTTTTACTGAATATGATGAGGCTATAGTTTTAAATAATAATAAACATATTTGAATGTTAATTTGATGAGATTTAGCTAAAGCATTACTTGATAGTTGAGTTTTACATCAATTAAGAGAAGAATTGTGGGAATTACAAGATAAAGAAACTTCTGATTTAGTAGTTTGATATAAAAATTCAGAATACTCAGATTCAATAACTTTAAAAGATTATAGAAAAAAATATGGAGTATAAAATAATTTTTAGAAGTGAAAAAATTATTTCTAAGGATTTATTAAAATTACAAAAAAATGTATTAAATAATATTTTTTTAAAAATTGATAGTTTAGCTGAACAATGATTAATAAATTCTGAAATTAAAAAATTAAATCATTATAAAATATGTAATTATAGATTAAGAGTTTGAGATTATAGAATATTATTTGATATTAATGAAGAAAAAAATGAAATTATAATCTTTAGAATATTACATAGATCAAAATTATATTAAAAAAATATGTATAGCAGTAGTATATTATACTAATACTATACATATTTTTAAGTATTATTATTAAAAAATATGCAGTTCATCCCCTTTAAGTAAAGGGGATTATAGGGGAATTTTACCTCATATTATCTTCATGAACACTATTAGCAGCTAAGCATCATTCTGCAGCTGACATAATCGTTTGTTTAAATTTGTTAGAATTCGTAGTTACATCTCAAGCCGCATATAGTCATTTAACAGAAGTTTCTTGTCTAGAATTTACAACTAAACATCATTCATTATCTTTTTCAGGATTAAGTCAATCAACTACTTCTACATTTGGGATAGTACCAACTGCTACAAAAATTCAATCAGCTTTAAGAGTTTTTCCTGATTTTAAAGTAGCTCAAGTCATTCACATAACATCTCAAGTTATTTCTTCTACTTCTTCATTTAATACAAATTCTATATTTTCTTTTTCTTTAGCCTTATCTATCCAAGAATCCTCAGCTCTAAATGTATCTCTTCTATGAACTAGATAAACTTTATTACAAATATCTGATAAATATAGAGCTTCAGTAATTGCAGTATTACCTCAACCAACCATTATTATATCTCTTCATTTAAAAAACATACCATCACAAGTAGCACAATAACTTACTCCTTTTCCTAAAAATTCTTTTTCTCATTTAGATCATAGGTGTCTATGATTATTACCTGTAGCTAGTATTATATATTTTGCTTTAAATTCTTTTCAACTAGCAGTTATAATATGAAAATGATCTTCATGTTTATTAACTTTATTAACAAATTCATTTAATATTTCAGATCAGCTAGTTTCAGCATGTTCTTTAAAATTATCCATTATTTCTTTCCCTGGAGCGGTAATAGTTCAAGGATAGTTTTCTACTTTATGTGAAGTAGCCAATGCTCAACCTGGTTGAGCACCTATAATTAAGTTTTTAAGTTTATATCTACTAGCATACATTCCAGCAGGGTATCCAGCTGATCCAGCTCAAATAATTATTACATCATAGTCTAGGTTTGTCATATTTTTATTGTTATTTATAAATAATGTGATTATCTTATTTATAAAGATGATTTTGTAAAATAAAAAGTATTAATTGACTTAGAAAATAATATTGTTACAATACTTGTACAACTTGTACTTTTTATATAATTAATAATTAACTATGAATTATTCAGCTTCATATTTTAGAGCAAATATGTGAACTATTTTAGATGAAACAAAATATAATAAAAGTTTTGCAACAATTGGTAGAAGAAATAAAAAAGAATTTTTTATTATACCAGCAGAAATAGTTAAACAAAAATGATTAGAAAAAGAAATTGAAAGTATAGGTGAGTATAAAGATAATGGATATTATAAAAATATTGAGACTTCATTAAATAAAGTTTGGGAAAAAGATGAAACAGTTTATTGTTTAAATGATTTAAAGAATGTATAAAAAATGAGATATATTGATGATAAATTTTCCATTTTCAGATTTTAAAAATTTTAAATTAAGACCTGTATTATTATGGGAAAAACTATGAAATGACTTAATAGTTATGCCTATTACTTCAGTTAAAATAAATAATTTTTGAGAATATTTACTAGAAAAAAATAGTCATAATAATTTAAAGAAAAATTCTTATTTAAAACCATATAATATAAATACAGTTGATAAAAAAATAATTATTTGAAAATTAGGTGATATTTCAAATGAAGATATAAAATATATTAGTGAATTGTTTTGTGCTAAGTTTTGTAAGAAGAAATAAATAGAATATTTCTTTATATTTTATAAAGAAAGTTTTGTAAAATTATTTAAAATTTTAAAAAACTTTTGACTATTCATATATATATATATATATATATATAATAAAATTTGTTAAAATAGTTTTTATTACAATAATCTAAATACTATGAAAAAAATCGCTATAAAAAAATTGCTAAATATATTTTTATCAGTTATAATATCAGTATGATTTACATACTGAATATTATCAGCATGGACATGACTTACAGCTACAGATTGAGATACTTTGACTGCAGCTAAATGGAATGAATTAGTATCAAAAGTAGAACAACAAGATGTATACTCAGCAGAAGAAACACTTACAAATAAAATATGGATGTGAAAACCAGTTTATAGAAGAGTTATACAAGATTTGTCTACAACAGTAAACAATTCTTGGACAAATGTAAGTTATCCAGATTATGATTGAACAGTAGTAGAATATATTCTTAATTCTGAAGTAATTTGGAAAAAGGATTGAAGTTATTATTGATGAGATTGATATTCATATACAATAATGGATACTAATCGGGCATTATTAAGTGTTATAAAAAAAGATTATTTTCGTTATTATTTATGAGCACTTCAACCACCAACATCAGTTGATATAATTATAGAATATACAAAAACTACAGATTAATTTAAAAATAAACCTAATTTAGGTTTATTTTTTTCTTGCAAAATATATAATATTATATACAATGTAAATAATTATTTAATAAAAATAAAAAATATGTCTACAAAAGTAAATGTAAATATTAGATTGGATAAGGATATAAAAGAAAAAGCAATGAAAATAGCAAAGGAAAAAGGTACAACTTTAAGTAATATATTGAATATGTATTTAATAGATTTTGTTAATACATGAATAATAAGATATAAAAAATAAAACCATGACAAGAAAAAAATCAGATAGAGAATTGGAACAAATGCAACAAATCCTTGAGTATTGAGATACTGAACTTAGGGTTTTTATTGCTGATATATTACCTGCAGATATTGAAATAAGGCAACAGATGGAGGATAGAATGATTGAATTAGAAAATTTGGTAAATACATATGGATGAGTAGTTATAGTAAAACACATTCAAAATAAATCTGTACCAGATTATAATACATTTATAGGAGAATGAAGACTTGATGATATAATTGAAGAAATGAAAGAGCAGGATGCAAATGTATTAATACTTGGAAATATATTAAAAGCACAGCAAATATACAAAATAAACGAAAAACTAAGACCACTTTGAGCAAAAGCATGGGATAGAGTAGATTTGATATTAAAAATATTTGAACGCCATGCAAAAAGTAGAGAAGCAAAACTACAAATAGAACTAGCAGCAATAAAACACATGTGACCAAGAATATTTGGTATGTGAATGGAATTATCAAAACAAGGATGATGAGTATGAACAAGATGAAAATGAGAAACAAATACAGAAATAATGAAAAGACATTTGAGAAAAAAAGAACAACATATCAGAAAAGATTTAGAACAATATGAAAAAGTAAGAGCTCAACATAGACAATCAAGAGCAAGGAAATGAATACAAACAGTAGGTGTTGTAGGTTATACAAATGCATGAAAATCAACACTTACAAATGTACTTACAAAAAAAGGAGTACTAGCTGAAGATAAGCTTTTTGCAACTTTATGAACAAGTGTTTGAAAGATGTTTATTGAAGCAAGTTATGATGAAAAAACATGAGTTTACATAAAACCAAAAGAAGTACTTATAAATGATACAATATGATTTATAAGAGAATTACCACCAAAACTAATAGATGCATTTAAATCAACTCTGGAAGATTCTATAGAATCAAATTTATTACTACATGTAGTTGATGCATCTGATCCAAAAGTAGAAATAAAAATAAAAGTGGTAGATGAAATACTAGAAAATATCTGAGCAAAGCAAAAAAAGATATATGTTTTTAATAAAATAGATGAAATTTCTCCCCTGCTAGGGGGAGATGTCACAGAGTGACCGAGGGGGGTAGATTATTTAAAAGAAAAATTTAAAGATTTAAATCCTATTTTTGTTTCAGCTTATGAAAAAATAGGATTAGATGAGTTGAAGAAAGAAATTGTTGAGGAGTTATAACCCACACCCTAGCCCCCTCCCTTGTAAGGAGGGGGATAATTTAATAATAATAAATAATGAATACTTACATAATAATATTTCTAGCAATAATTGTTTTCTGAATTTTTTTGATGTTTAAATTTAGAAAAACTTATAAAATTACTAATAGTAAAAAAGTTTTTTTTAATAAGCAATTAAAAAAAATAATCTGAAGTTCTAGCTACAAAGAACAAGTAGTAGATTTAGATAAACTTTATCATAAAATATTACAGGAAGCAGGATATAATGGAACTTTCTGAGAAATTTTAAAAAGCCATCCAAGTGAAATATCTAATATAAATAAGATTTGGGAATTACATAAATTGAGAAATAAATTAGTACATGATTTTGATATATTGTGAGATAATGTATTAAAAAATAAGGCAATAGATTATAGTAGAGAAATAAAAAATATTTTAAAATATTTTTAAAATATTTTTAAAATGAAAATATTTTCTATTTGTATGTAAGAAATTAAATTAAGAAAAAAATTGCAAAAATAAAAAAAATAAATATATTTACAAATGTAGAAATATATTTATTTTTTTTACTAGTAAATTTTATGACTTTGGATAAGTATAATAATAGTCTGTTTAATAAATTATCAGATTGAATTAGTATTGATTATGATAAAGATTCATGAATGTATTGTTTAATAAATAATGAGACACCTTGAGTGTTTTGAGTTTGAGAAGCAATAGATTTAGCAATATGAGAATATTTATCATGATTTTGAGATTTAATATTAATTAACCAGAAAGAAAAGAATGAAGTTGAAACCATTGCATAGAAAAGAGCCAAAGAGTTAGTAAAAAAATTGAAAAAATTGTGATTTGATTGACCTTATATTTGATGAAAACATGATTATTTGAAAAAAGATAAGTTTAAAATAATTATTCCAAATATACACTGATGAAAAGATATACCAATTCCAATAGTAAAAGCCATAATTAATCAATTATGAGTAGAAAAAGATTTATTTATGAATTTATAATTTTAATTTTTTAATTTAATATATTATGAACAGAACTAAACAAAAGTTGTGATTTACCTTAGTGGAATTAATAGTTGTAATTACAATATTAGCAATATTATGAACAATAGCGTTCATAGCCTTACAATGATATAGTAAAACAGCAAGAGATAGTGCAAGAATTAGTGATATGTCAAGAATAAAGACAAGTTTAGAATTGTTTATGGTAGAATGATGAAAATACCCAGAACCAACAAATCCAAAAGCAGTAACATATAGCTGAACATTAAATGCATGGAATCAAGGAATATTTTGAGAAACTACATTTAGAAATGTGATGAGATTGGATAAAGTACCAAAAGATCCAGTAACAGAAACAGAGTATACATATTCAGTAACAAATACAAGAAAAGAATATCAATTAGCATGAGTACTGGAAACACAGGATTTTGCAATGAATACAACTTTACAAGTAAAAGCCTGAGAAGTAAAGGCAACAGCAAGAATAATTTGAAGCTATAATGGTAGTATATTAAAGGTAACAAATGGTCAGGAGTTAAATATATTAGCAGTACCAAGTATAATATGTTCAGAAGAATTAAGTTTAGAAGAATGTGTTAATCAAAAGAAATTAGCATTTGATGGTTTTTGAAATTTACCATCAAACTATGCATGAACACAATATAATCATATATGAGAAGCATGAAGTTTAAATTTAGTAAACAAAGATAATTTACTAGTTTATAAATGAAAGAAATCAGATTTATGAGCAGATACAGTAGAGTGAAGAGTTGCAAGAAAAGCAATGGTAGAAAAATTGAAAGCAGCATATAGTGATACAAAAATAGCAAGTAGAGAATGAATAAGAAAATTAGTAAATGTAGATACAACAGTAGATAGTGATGTAGAAAGATTGTGAGTAGCAATAATGAATAACTGTTAAGTCCAAAGACATTGTTTAACAAAAATAGCTAAAGAAGTATATCTGAAGTATATCTTTAGAAACTAAGAATGTTAAGAAATATCTATAAGTTATTTTTAATTGTAAGAAGTTTATCTTTAA
>Ga0233436_1001176_pt1 | contig 23280 bp, 23 predicted proteins | sample SI_122_August201_2_FD_182723 | JGI IMG/M metagenome (GOLD analysis project Ga0233436, IMG submission 182723) | Seawater microbial communities from Saanich Inlet, British Columbia, Canada - SI_122_August2016_150_MG | ecosystem: Environmental > Aquatic > Marine > Inlet | place: Canada: British... | reverse complement strand
GAGAAAATGTTATTGAGAATGTTAATTCTTCAGTTAATAATTTAGGATTAAAATCACTTTTTGGTTTACTTTTACATGATAGTGAAATCTTATACAAGTGGACAAAGGAAGATTCAAAGAAAGTAGAGCAATTAAAAGAAATTGATAAAATTAAATATTTTGGTGTCTCTATTTATACATCAGAAGATTTTGATTTAGCAATAAAAAATGAAAAAATTGAATTAATCCAAATACCATTTAATTTATTTGATCAAAGGGCATTAAAAGATAAATGGTTTCAAAAAGCGAAAGAATCCAATAAACTCATTTTTATAAGAAGTATATATTTACAAGGTTTATTATTGATGAATGAATATGATGTTAAAATCAAACTACCGGAGGCTAGTAAATTTATTAATAAATTAGATAAATTATGTAATAAATATAATTGTTCGAGAAATGAATTATGTTTATCTTTTGTAGATAATGTTGCTAATGATTCACTATTACTATTTGGCTGTGATAATATTTCACAAGCAAAAGAAAATATATTAAATTATAATAATCTAAAGGTTTTAGACAATAGTGAAATAAATGAAATGCATAATTTGTTTATAGATATACCTGAAGCTATTTATAATCCTACAAAGTGGAAATAAAATGAAAGTAATAGCCCTTTTACAAGCAAGAACAGATTCTACAAGACTTCCAAAAAAAGTATTAAAAACTATATTAGATAAACCTATGATTATTCATCAATTGGAAAGAACAAAAGAATCAAAATTAATTGATAAGTTAATAGTTGTTACAAGTACTGAAGAAAGTGATAATGAACTTTCAAATACTCTTAAAAAACATAAATATGAAGTTTATAGAGGTAATAAAAATAATGTGCTCAAAAGATTCGTAGATTGTTTAAAACAACTTAACTTAGATGATGAAGATGTAATTGTTCGTTTAACAGGAGATTGTCCTTTGCATGATGCCAAGATAATAGACGAATCAATACAAGCATTTATAGATAGTGATTTTGATTACCTCGCAAATTGTGTTAATCCGATTTATCCTGATGGCTTAGATGTTGAAGTTTTTAATTATAAGTCAATTTGTCATGCATATAAGTATGCAACTAAAAAATCTGATTTAGAACATGTTACTCCTTATATTAGAAATCACATTCAATTTAAAGTAAGTAATTTAGAAAAAGATGACTACTATTCTCATTTAAGATTAACAGTAGATGAAGAAAAAGATTTTGAATTGGTTGAGAAAATTTATGATCATTTTAATAAAAGTATATTTTCGTTAAAAGAAACTATTAGTTTTTTAAATGAGAATAACCATTTTATAGAAATAAATAATAATATTCAAAGAAATGAAGGATATGAAAAATCATTAAAGGATGATACTTATGAATAGTGGACAAGAATTATATAAAAAAGCGAAAGGACTTATTCCTGGAGGAACGATGCTACTTTCAAAAAGACCTGAAATGTTTTTACCTGAAAAATGGCCATCTTATTTTTCAAAAGCAAAAGGTTGTGAAGTATGGGATTTAGATGGAAATAAATATATTGATACTTCTATTATGGGAATCGGAACAAATACTTTAGGCTATGGTCATCCAAGAGTTGATGAGGCAGTTTTAAATACAGTAAAAAATGGTAATATGTCAACATTAAACTGTCCAGAAGAAGTTTATCTTGCAGAAAAACTTATCGAAATTAATCCATGGGCAGATATGGTAAGATTTTCAAGAAGTGGTGGTGAAGCTAATTCAATTGCAGTTAGAATAGCTAGAGCCGCTACAGGTAAAGATAATGTAGCAATTTGTGGATATCATGGTTGGCATGACTGGTACTTATCAACAAACTTAGAAAGTAATAAAGAACTTAATGCTCACTTATTACCTGGTTTAGAACCAGTTGGTGTACCAAAAGGTTTAAAAGGTACCACAATTCCATTTATGTATAATGATTTTGAAGAATTAAAGAAAATTGTTGATAAACATGATATCGGTACTATCAAGATGGAAGTACTACGAAATCATGGACCTACAGATAATTTTTTACAAAAAGTAAGAGATTTAGCTACAGCAAAAGGGATTGTTCTTATTTTTGATGAATGTACATCAGGGTTTCGACAAACTTTTGGTGGAATCCATAAAGAATTTGGAGTAGAGCCAGATATTGCAATGTACGGTAAGACACTTGGAAATGGATATGGAATAACGGCAGTTGTAGGTAAAAAAGATATTATGAATGCAGCCCAAAAAACATTTATAAGTAGTACTTTTTGGACTGAAAGAATTGGGCCAAGTGCTGCACTTGCAACTTTAGAAGTAATGGAAGAGATAAAATCATGGGAATTAATAACAAAAACAGGTAAAAATATTACAAATAAATGGAAAGATATGGCTTCATCTCTTGACTTAGATATTGTTACTTCAGGATTACCTTCTTTGAGTGTTTTCTCTTTTAGTAGTACAAATAATCTTAAATATAAAACTTTAATAACGCAAGAAATGTTAAAGAGAGGTTATTTAGCAGGTAATAGTTTATATTCATCTATATGTCATACAGATGAAGTATTGAATCCATATTATGAAAATCTATATGATATATTTAAAATAATTTCAAAATGTGAAAATGGTATCTTTAATATTGATAATTTATTGGACGGTCCGGTATGCCACGCCGGTTTTAAAAGGTTAAATTAGTTTTATGAATATATTATTTAGAGCAGACTCATCATCGACTATTGGTACTGGACATATTATGAGAGATCTTGTATTAGCTACTCAATATAAAGATGCTACTATAACTTTTGCTACCAAAAATTTAGATGGAAATATCAATCATAAGATAATAGAAGCTGGATATAAAGTAGTAGTTTTAAAATCAAAAGTAGCGAATAGCGGTTGCAAAACAAACTTTCCTATAAATGATATAAAAGAGTTAGATAAACTCATCAAAAAGTTGAATATTGATTTATTAGTTATAGATCATTATGGGATAAATTATAAATTTGAAAAGAGATTAAAAGTTAAAAATCCTAAGTTGAAAATCCTTGCATTTGATGATACTTATGAAAAACACCATTGTGATATAGTTTTAAATCATAACATTAGTGGAGATAAAAAAAGATACAAAGGTTTAGTACCCAAAAATTGTGAGCTAAGATGTGGAAGCAAATATACACTTTTGAGAGAAGAGTTTTTGAAAATTAAAAAACAAAAAACAGTTTTTTTAGCTATGGGTGGAGCTGATCATAGTAATCTTAATATTAAAATTTTAAAAGTACTTAGTGAATTTAAAAATATTTATATAGAAGTAGTTACTACGAATGCAAATAAAAATATTAATGAATTGAAAAAATATGTAAAAGGAAAAGAAAATATACTATTACATGTTAATTCAAATAGTATAGCAAAACTTATGAAAAAAAGTGATTTTGCTATTGTTACACCTAGTGTAACAGTTAATGAAGTATATTTTATGAATATTCCTTTTATAGCTATACAAACAGCATCAAATCAATATGATATGTATACATATTTAAAAAAGAATAAGTTCTTGGTTCTGAAAAAATTCAATACTAAAAAACTACGTAGAAATATATCTAAAATATTTAAAAAGGTTATATAATGGATGTAAGTATAAATTTAATTAATTTTACTGATTTGACTCTTGATGAAAAAAAGATGGTACTTTCTTGGAGAAATCATCCCGATATAAAGCAATGGATGTACAATACCAATGGTATTACAATAGAGAATCATCTATCATTTATTGAAACTTTAAAAAATTCTAAAGATAAACAGTATTTTATTGTTAAAAAAGATAATGAATATATCGGTGTGATTGATTTTACAAATATAAATAATGATTCAACTGATATGGGTATATATGCAAATCCTTTAAGTAAAGGTGTAGGTAAAATATTACTAGAAACTATATCAAAATATGCATTTAAAGAATTAAAGGTAAACAAAGTATTTGCAGAAGTATTTAGTGAGAATATAAAAGCTTATGAATTATATAAAAAATTTAATTTTATAGAATTTGATAAAAAAATAGTCAATAACAAAGAAGTAATTTGTATGGAGTTGAAAGATGAAAATAGGTAAATTTGATTTAAATAAAGATGGTACATATATTATTGCAGAATTAAGTGCTAATCATGGTGGAAAAATAGAAATTGCAAAAGACACCATTAAGGCTGCAAAAGATATTGGTGCAAACGCAATAAAGCTTCAGACATATACTGCTGATACGATTACTTTAGACTGTGATAAAGATGATTTTATCATAAAAGGTGGAACACTTTGGGATGATAGAAAACTACATGATTTATATAAAGAAGCTTATCTTCCTTGGGAATGGCACAAAGAACTTTTTGACTATGCGAGAAGTTTAGATATAAATATATTTTCTTCTCCATTTGATAAAACAGCAGTTGATTTTCTTGAAGAGTTTAATCCATCAGCTTATAAAATAGCATCTTTTGAGATAACAGACTATGAACTTATACGATATACGGCATCTAAAATGAGACCTATTATTATATCTACGGGTATTGCTACTATTGATGAGATACAAGATGCGGTTGATATCTGCCGAAGTGTAGGAAATGATGATATAGTTTTACTTAAATGTACGAGTGCATATCCTGCTCCATTAGAAGATGCAAACCTTGCTACTATTGCGAATCTTACTCAAACTTTTGGAGTGATGAGTGGGTTTTCAGATCATACTTTGGGAAGTACTGCTCCTATCACAGCAGTTGCACTTGGTGCAAAAGTGATAGAGAAACACTTTATACTTGATAAATCTATCGGTGGGGCTGATGCTGATTTTTCTATGGACAAAAAAGAGTTTGCTAGTATGATAAAAGATATAAGAGATGTAGAAAAACTTATAGGGAAAGTGGACTATAGTATGACTCCTAAAAAGAAAAAGTCAAGACAATTTAGCAGAAGTCTTTATGTCGCTAAAGATATAAAAAAAGGTGAAGTTTTTACGGAAGAAAACATAAGAAGTGTACGACCTGGTTATGGGATGCATCCTAAGTATTTGGGGGATGTATTGGGTGAGGTTGCTGATAAGGATTTTGAGTTTGGGGATAGGTTTAATAATAAGGAAATAATATGCAAGCATTAATATTGGCAGCTGGTACTGGAAGTAGATTAGGTAAATATACACAAGAAAATACGAAATGTATGCTTGAAGTAAATGGTGAAACTTTGATAAAACAAGCATTGGAAAAGTTAAATAATGTTGGAATTACTAAGTTAGTATTGGTTGTTGGATATAAAAAAGATAATCTAATAGCACATGTAGGTAATCAATATAAGCATATAAAAATAGAATATGTTGAAAATCCAATTTATGATAAAACTAATAATATCTATTCATTATTTCTTGCTAAAGACAAATTGGCAGAAGATGATACAATACTTTTAGAAAGTGATTTGTTATTTGAGGAGTCAATACTAAGTAAACTTCTGAATGATAAGAGAAAATCATTAGCTGTTGTTGATAAATACAAGTCATGGATGGATGGTACATCTGTTGAATTAGATAATGAGGATAATATACTTAACTTTTTTTCAAAAAAATCTTTTCGTTTTCAAGATGTTGATACTTATTATAAAACAGTAAATATATACAAGTTTTCAAAAGAGTTTTCAAATAAAATTTATATACCATTTTTAGAGGCTTATTCTAAAGCAATGGGAGATAATGAATACTATGAATCAGTTTTGAGAGTACTCACCATACTAGATGGACATGAATTGTGTGCACTAAAACTAAATGATGAAAAATGGTACGAAATAGATGATGTACAAGATAAACACAACGCTGAAATAATTTTTGCTAAATCTCCGAAAGAAAAATTAATACTAATGCAAAAAAGATTTGGAGGTTATTGGAGATTTCCTGATGTAAAAGACTTTTGTTATTTAGTTAATCCATATTTTCCTCCAGCAAAAATGCAAGAAGAGATGAAAGCATTTTTTTATGATTTACTTTCACAATATCCGTCTGGTTTGAATACTCAAAATTTATTAGCAGGTAAGATGTTTGGAATTGAAACTGAGAATATTATTGTTGGTAATGGAGCAGCAGAGATTATTAATGCAATTGGTGATGTACTAGAAGGTACATTTGGTATGGTATTCCCAACTTTTAATGAGTATCCCGAAAGCATTGGCTATGACCGAGTTGTAAGATTTATACCTAAAAATGACGGATTTAGTTATGATATAAAAGATTTAAAACTTTTAGCTGATAAATCAGATAATTTAATTTTAATTAATCCTGATAATCCAAGTGGTAATTTTAATTCTAAAGATAATTTAATTGAATTACTAGATTATATGAAAAGTCAGAATAAGTCTATTATTATAGACGAATCATTTGTTGATTTTGCTGAAAATGGTGAAAAACAAACTTTGATAGAACAAAACTTAATTGATAAATACACAAACCTCATTATAATAAAAAGTATCAGTAAAAGTTACGGTGTTCCTGGTATAAGACTTGGTGTTGTTATTTCTTCAAATATTGATGTATTGGAAAAATTTAAAAATGAAATTAGCATTTGGAATATCAATTCTTTTGGAGAATACTTTTTACAAATTATTGGGAAATATAAAAAAGAGTATATAGTAGCTTGTAAACTAATTAGAGAGGAAAGAAATAGATTTTTTAATGAATTAAAAAAAATCAGTTTTTTAGAAATATATCCTTCTAGTGCAAATTATTTTTTATGTAAAGTAAAAAATAAATTTACAGCTACAAAATTAACAGAATCTTTGATTGAAAATGATTTGTATATAAAAGATTTAACAGGTAAGATTGGATTTGAAAATAAAGAATATATTCGATTGGCAGTTAGAGATCAAAATGATAATGATGAATTACTATCTATATTAAATACATTGGATATATAAATGTATTTAATTAGGAAAATAAAGCATTTATTGAAATATTATTTAGATATCTTGAAGAATAAAAAATTTATTGAATTTCACTCATTTCCTTTTGATCCAAATTCTAAAATGCCCAAGGGGGCAGAAAAAGTTATGAAAAATTCTTGTAAAATATTGAGTGATTTAGGAGTAAATTTTAGAATAGCAGATGGTACTATACTTGGACTATATCGAGCTGGAGAATTCATTGCTCATGATAATGATATTGATGTTGAAGTGTTCGATGATAAAGAAGTAATAGATATTCAAAAATCTTTTAAAGAAGCAGGAATGACACTTGGTAGAAAAGCTATATACAATGGGAAAATACAACAGTTAGTTTATTATACATCTGATTATATTATATTTGATATAATAGTATGGCATTTGAATGACAAAGATGGTAAATTATATAATTATTCAGAAAGAGACTATGAACGGATTCAAGATCCAAAATATTTTGAAAAAGATAAATTGGAGTTTATAGAATTTAGAGGTGCAAAATACCCAATACCAACACCAATTGAAGAATGGCTTGAGATGAGATATGGTAATGACTGGAAGATTCCAAAAACTTATAAAGGTGACTGGAAAGATGAGTGTTTTGATATGAAAAGGATAGATTAATTTGTTTTATATAATAAAAAATATCTTTTCTATTTTATTAACAAATAAAAAAAATAAATTTATTGGTTTAGTTGGATTGATGTTTGTATTATCTATGCTAGAACTTATTGGTTTAGGTATATTGCTACCTGTAATTGATATAGTGTCTAGTCCTGAAAAATTTGCTAATAATGAATATATTATCATAATAAATGATTTATTTTTATTTTCCAATATGCATAGTGCAGTTTTTGTATTACTTGCTTTTTTAGTTCTTTTTTTTATTTTCAAATCAGTGATAACATTATATATTATATTTAAACAACAAATATTTGTAAATACTATGTTTAAAGATTTATCAGTTGATATTTTGGAGCATATACTTTTATTGAAGTATGAAGAATTCAGACAAAAAGATAAGTCAATGTACCTTAAGGATATTATTAATAGTAGTGCATATTTATCACTTTGTACTTTTAATATATTACAACTGTTTACAGAATTTTTTGTACTAATTGCTATTATTATATTTATGGGATTTTATATAGGTTTTGTTAATATTTTATATTTATTAGTTGTTGTAACTATAGTAGCAATATTATTTAAATCGGTAACAAAAAATATATCTTTATATGGGCAGCAAAGAGATTCTGTGATGCATGATATAACTAAAACTGCTACAGAAGCACTTAGTGGCTATAAAGAGATAAGAAATAATAATGTTTTAGATTGTGTTATTGCTGAATATCAAAAAAAAGCAAATCCATATGTTAATATATATGCAAAATTTGGAACTATGATAAATGTACCAAAAATTGTACTTGAATCAATCACTGCATTGACAATAATTGGCTATCTTTTTTATATATTTTATGTAAATATTCCTATTCAATCAGTCATGCAAGATTTAATTGTATTTGCATTTGTTGGTCTTCGAACTATACCATCTTTGACAAAACTTTTAGGTGCCTCAGCACAAATTAAATATTTTGGTACAGAATCAGAAAAATTTAAAAATCTCTTTAATTATTCAAATAATAAAATTGATTATAATCATTCATTAGATGATTTTACTAATACAATAGAATTTAAAAATATTAATTATAAATATCCTTCTAAAGATAGTTATGTATTAAATGATATTAATTTTACTGTAGAAAAGAATAAAAAATACGGCTTTGTGGGTAAGTCAGGAAGTGGTAAAAGTACATTATTCGATATAATATTAGGTTTAAATTCTCCTAACAGTGGAAAAATTATAGTTGATAGTCAAGACTACTTAAGTTTTGAAAATATTGATATTACAAAATTTATAGGTGTTGTTACTCAATCTATATTTATACTTGATGGAACATATGAAGATAATATTTTATTTTTTAATAAAGAAAAGAATACTGATTTACTAAAGAAATCTATCGCTGGGGCTCAGTTAAGTGAACTTATTAATAATGATGCGGATAATTTAGTGGGAGAAGATGGAAAAAATCTTTCAGGTGGACAAAAACAAAGATTGGCAATAGCAAGAGCATTATATCAAAATAAAAGTATATTATTATTAGACGAGGCTACATCTGCACTTGATAATGAAACAGAAAGAAACTTTATAAATCATCTAAATACGAAGAATGAACATACAGTTCTAATCATAGCCCATAGGCTTAGTACAGTTAAAGATTGTGATAAAATTTTTGTCTTTAAAGATGGAAAGATTGTAGATAGTGGAACTTATATTGAATTAGAAAATAGTTCCATAGAATTTAAAAAGTTGATAAATAGTGGAGAATTTAATGAAAAATAATCTTTTTGAAAAAGTAATAGAATCAAATAAAGTTTTTTGGTCAAAAGTAAATAAAAAAGATAATCTAAATGGATATTTACTGTACGAAACTTTTTATAATGAACCTGTGAGGATATATGGTATATCAAAAACAGCACTAGCTATTGGGAAAATAAAGAATCTAAAACCTTTGGGTTTAATAAGCTTAAGAGCAACAGAAGAAAATAAAAATTTGATATATTCTATGAATAATAATATTATTGGAGGAAAGGTGAAATTTTTCTTTTCCGCAATGAAAAATATATTTTCTATAGTAAAAGTTTTATTTAGTGTGAAAGATAAACAAAGTTTTCTTAATTTAAAAGTAGAGCAATATGAGGTTGGGAAATATATTTATGATGCAATACTAGCAAATAATAGAATGGTATCAATAGAAAATATCAATTTAAATTTACTGAAAAAAATATTATTAGAAGTAATTTATTTTTTCTATTTTAAAGATTTAATAAAATCGAAAAATATAAAGATAATAGTATTGGGTGATAATGTATATAGGTATGGATTGTTATTTGAATTAGCTAAATACAATAATATAGAATGTATAACTCCTGTAAATTTAAATGCTTTTTCAATGAGAAAATATAATAAAAGTAGTGAATTTAATATCCACGATAGAAAACCAGAAAAAAATATATTAGAAAAATTAGATAGTAATAATGTAAAAAACTACATTGATGAATATTTTTCAAAAAGATTTTCTGCAAACCTAGAACAACATGATGTATTAAAAGCATTCTCAAATAAAAAAAAGATATATACTAAAAATGAAATCATAAAACAGTATAATTTAAATCCAAATTTACCTATCGTTATAATTATGAATCATATTTTTTGTGATGCACCTCATGCTTATCCTGATGGACTTTTTGATGACTATAAAGAGTGGTTGATAAATACTATTTTAAATTTAAAAAAGAATAAAAATATTAATTTTTTAATAAAAGAACATCCATCTGCTGATTTATACAGTGAATTAGGTGTTATAAATGAAATACTAAGAGGATTAGATTGTGAACATCTTTTACTTAAAGATGATGTGCATAGTCTAACTGTTTTAAATGAATTTGATGTAGTCATAACTTGTGGTGGTACCATAGGTCAAGAGTTTTTATATAAAGGTAAGCCTGTAGTATTAGGGGCAAAGCCACCATATAGTGGATTTGGATTTACAATTGAACCTAAAACAAGATATGAATATGAAAGTTTAATGAGTAAAGGTATTGAAAAATTACCATTATTAACTTCAGAACAAAAAGAGATGGTAAATAAAGTGATTTACCATGACTTCGTATTGCTTGATAATTATAGCGATGATTTAGAGATAGGTGGACAGAGATTTTACATGGGTAGGGATTTTGAATATGATAAATTTTATGAAGAAATTTTAAAGTATAATGATACTTCACTTAACAATCAAAAAATTTACAAATTGTTAAGTAAATTTATATCATCTGATAATAAACACTTATTAAAGGACAATAATGAATAAAAATATATCAATTATTATAGTAACTTATAATAGTGAAAGTGTTATAAAAGAATGTTTAGAATCAATAAAACAGTATAATGATATAGGTGATAAACTTGAAGTGATAATAGTAGATAATTCTCCTATATTTAACATAGAAACTTTTGTAAATGATTTAAATATTGATTTGGACATACAACTTATTCACAATCCTAAAAATGGTGGATTTGGTCAAGGTAACAATATAGGGGCAAAAGCTTCTAGTGGTGATTTACTGTTTATTTTAAATCCAGATACTATTTTAGTGGAACCAATTTTTAGGTATATGATAAATGAATTTGATAATGAGAATTTAACATCTGCAGGATTTAGACTTATTGATAAAGATGGTAGGGATAATGATAGTGTTGGCTTGCTACCAGAGTATAACTTTATATATTTACCTCGTCAAGTTTTAAATTTTTTAGTTATAGATTTAGGATTATTATCAAACTATATTTTCCCTTGGGGAGCAGATTTAATAGTTAGAAAAGAAGACTTTATCAGAGCAGATATGTTTGATGAAAATATATTTTTGTGTAATGAAGAGCCAGATTTAATTCGGAGGTTATCTATAAAAAAAATAAAAATTTTTAATAAAAAGATAATTCACTTAGAAGGCCATACTACTTTTATTCAAGAAAAACGATTTAATGACTGGATTGAAACTACAAGATATTATTGTAATAAATATAATTTTAATTTTGAAAGATTTATTAAAAATGAAATCACTAGAAGTAAAATTAAATTATTTTTAAAAATGATATTTAATAAAAATGATATGAATTTAAAAAATTATATTAATCTTTTGATGCAAGAATTAGGAAATAATCATAATAAAAAGTAATTATTCAATTATGTATATATATGTAATATTTTTTTCATTATTTCCTTATATTACACCTATAAGTCTTGGAACTGATTTGCAGCCATGGAGTATACTAGGAACATCAATTTTTGGTCTTATTTTATTTTATAGAAATATTAAATTTTATGATAAATGCTCATTTTTATTTTTACCATTTTTAATGGCTTTTTTATTATTATTAATCTCATTTAATATGTCATCTTTAAGAAGTTTTATAGGATATACTTCTATTTTATTTTATCCTATAGTATTTCACTATATATTAAAAAATAAATTTGATCTTTTTGTCTCAATTCTTAAAATATCTGTAATAATTTATTTTTTTGTAGCATTCATTCAATTATTTTTAGATATTGATTTTTTGTCATTTTTATTAAATAGAAATATAACAACTGAATCAAGAGGCGTTGTGTCATTAGCTCCAGAACCAACATTTTATGGTTTAATTTGTCTATTTCTAATATTAATCTTTATTATTTTAGATATAAAAGGTAAAAACAAATACATCTTTCTCTTAATCATTCAAATAGTATTTTTTGCTCAATCGAGTATGGTAATACTGTTTGTTTTAATTTATATCTTTTATTCATTACTTGTAAACTTTAAATTAAAACAACTATTAATAGTTATTTCTTGCATATTAATTATAATATTAGTAATAAATAGCCTAGATTTATTTTCGTCTAATATTAGATCATTGATTATATTAAATCAAATAATTAGTCATCCAAGTGGTATAATTACAGCCGATGCAAGTATAAATGATAGAATAGCAGCTATTTATTTTTCAATAAAAGGTTTTTATGACAATTTTTTTATCCCTAATGGATTTAATTCGTATGAGATTTATGTCACGAATGAAGTTTTAAAACAAGAGTTATTCTGGTTTGTTAGTAAAAATAATAGAATAATGAGTTTTTATGGAAGTATAGTTTATGAAATAGGAATTATTGGTTGTTTGATTCCTCTTGTTTATACACTAATAATAATTAAGTCATTTAGAAATAAAAGAAAACTCTTAATTAAGAATTTTTTATTTATACATACAATTTTATTTACCGCAATACCTTTATCATTTCCTTTGGTAGGAATATATTTTGCAGCGTTGATTTATAAATCAAATAATTTAGTAGATGTTAAAAATAATAAAAATGAGGAAATATAATATGAAAATTATAAATTTTAAGGAGTATTTTTATGAAAATATCAGTTATAACAGTTTCTTTTAATTCTGAAAGAACAATAGAAAGAACAATAAAAAGTGTTATAGAACAAACACACAAAGAAATTGAATACATCATAGTGGATGGTGGTTCTACGGATAATACATTAGATATTGTTGATAAGTATAAAGAAAATATTAATATTTTAATTAGTGAGAAAGATAATGGTATTTATGATGCTATGAATAAGGGTATTAAGTTGGCAACAGGAGAGATACTACATTTTTTAAATAGTGATGATTATTATATCAATAGTTCATCTTTGGAAAAGGTACTTAACGAATTTAATATTGATATTGGTATTGTTATTACTCCTGTAAATATGGTAGATGTTAATGGGAAATTATTATATAAGTTTTCTTCAAATATTAGTAATCCTTTTAAATGTATCCCTCATCAGGGTTTTTTTTATAAAAAAAAGCTTCATGATACTTACGGGATGTATAGTTTATTTTTAAAATATGCTTCAGATTATAACTTTTATTTAACATTAAGAAAATCAAACATAAATATAAGGGAAGTCTTGCAACCGTCTGTAAATATGCAAGAAGGGGGTGAAGGAGTAAGTGATGGTTTATTTGTATTAAGTGAATTGTTTTATGTACAAGTAAAGAATAAACTATCTTTTACTATTTCAATTTGTCTTTTTTTAATATTACTTATAAAAAATAGAGTTAGAATATTTTTAGATAAATATTTTTTTAAAAACATCATTTATAGATTAAGATTTTTAGTAAGGAAAGGAAAATGATTTATTATATATCATTTCAAGCATTAGGAGACAACTTAATTTCATTATCTTTTTTAAAGCAATTAAATATTAAGGCTAATGTTCTAGGAACTAGTCATACGATTAATATATCAAAACTTATTAAAGGAGACAATGAGTTAAATATAAATGTGTTATTTGATGATATACCTGCTTTTTATGATATAAGAAAAAAAGGTTTTATTAAAGCAAGTAAAGACTTGTATAAGTTTATAAAATTTATTAAGAGTAACGAGGTGAAAATACTGGTATTTGAAAAAAAAGATTTAAGGAGTTCTTTAGTTGTTTTTTTTACAAATGTTCAAGTTTATTATCCTAATGATTTGAATTTAAAAGTTTATCAGCATAGGGCTGAACTTATAAGTGATATTTACAAACAAAAAGTAAGTCTTAATAGTTATAAACTACAACTTAATACTCCTAAGAAGATAATTATAAATCCACTCACGAGAGTTGAAATTAAAAATATTAAACATAATCATTTGGACTATATAATTACAAAGTTAGCTAAATATGGGTACGAGATATATTTAATTGATATAAATGATGAATATCCAGAGTTTAAAAATAAAGTGCAATATTATTTGACAAATACGACACTTAATGATGTTAAAAATATTATTGATGATTGTTCTCTTTATATAGGGGGAGACTCTTTTTTAATACATTTAGCTTATTATTTAAAAAGAAATTATTTTATAATATTCTATAGAGATAATGATGATTTTTTACCCCCAAATATTGAAAATGATTTTTATATTAAAGCTCATATTGGTGATGATTTTGAAAAAGAATTAAATGACAAATTTAAAAATATAGGTTTAATCAAATGATAAATTTAAATGATAAAAAGCCAAATATTCTTGTAATAGGTGATCTTATTATAGATCAATATTTATGGGGTAGTACGAATAGGATATCTCCCGAAGCACCAGTACAAGTTGTAGATGTAGAAAAAGAGACTACAGTATTAGGAGGAGCTGGTAATGTTGTTGCTAATCTAAAATCATTAGGTGCTAATGTAAGTGTAATTAGTGTGATTGGAAGTGATGATATTGGAAATGAATTACATCAAATGCTGGATAAAATTGATGCGGATGTAAACTTAATAATAGAAGAAAATAGAATGACATCCAAAAAAAGTAGAATTATTGCATCAAATCAACAAATAATAAGATATGATAAAGAGAGTGTTCACGATATAAATTTACAAAGTGAAATATCTATCTTAAATATTTTGAAAAAAAATATTGAAAAATATGAGATAGTACTATTGTCAGATTATGGGAAAGGTGTATTAACTGAACAGTTAACAAAAAAAATCATCTCAATAGTAAATAAAAATAATAAAAAGGTGTTAATCGATCCAAAAGGAAAAAATTATTCTAAATATAGAGGTGCTTATCTTTTAACACCAAATAAAAAAGAAGTAAGTGAAGCTATTAGTATTGATATAGAAGATGAAAAATCATTATTATTAGCTATAAAAAAACTAAAAGAAGATTGTAAATTAGAAATATCATTAATTACATTAAGCGAAGACGGTATAGCTATTTTTGATCGTAGTTTACGAATAAAACCAACAGTTGCTAGAGAAGTCTTTGATGTAACAGGAGCTGGAGATACAGTATTGGCTTCTATTGGTTTTGGATTGTCATGTGGATTAGATATTGATGATTGTGTATCTTTTGCAAATCTTGCAGCAGGTGTTGTTGTAGGGAAACTGGGAAGTGCAACAGTAACTTTAAATGAAATAATAGAGTATGAATCAAGTCTAAATAAATTTACTAGTTATAGTCATATTAAATCTTTAGAAGAGATAGAAACATTATCAAAAGAGTTAAGAGATAAAGGTAAAAAATTAGTATTTACAAATGGATGTTTTGATATTTTACATGTAGGACATGTTAAATATTTAGAAACTGCAAAAAGTTTTGGAGATGTATTAATACTTGGATTAAATTCTGACAATTCTGTAAAAAGACTAAAAGGGCAATCTAGACCTATTAATACATATGAAGATAGAGCTTATACTTTAACGGCACTTGAAAGTGTAGATTATGTAGTAGTATTTGAAGATGATACTCCGCATGATTTAATAAAAGTTGTTAAGCCTCATATTCTTGTAAAAGGTGGAGACTACGAAGGTAAAAATGTAGTTGGGCAAGATTTAGTTGATGAATTGAAACTTGTTCAATTTATAGAGGGAAGAAGTACTACAAAAACTATTCAAAGGATAAAAGATAATGAAAAAAACAATAATTAATGAATTTCAATCTCATTTGAAAACTATTAATAATATAATAAATAATATGGAAGATCAATTAGTAGCAGCTTCTACTTTAACAGTAGAGACTTTAAAAGCAGGAAATAAAATTCTTTTATGTGGAAATGGTGGAAGTGCTGCAGATGCACAACATATAGCAGCCGAACTTACCGGAAGATATAAAACTGAAAGAAGAGGACTTCCTGGAATAGCACTTACAACGGATACAAGTGCTTTAACTGCTATAGGAAATGATTATGGATATGACAGAGTATTTGATAGACAAGTTGAATCATTAGCTAATAAAGGTGATTTAATTATTGGAATTAGTACAAGTGGTAATAGTGTGAATGTAGTAAGTGCTTTAAAACTCGGAAAACAAATTGGTTGTAAGACTCTAGGATTAAGTGGTAGAGATGGAGGAAGTATGAATGAAGTATGTGATATTAATTTAATTGTACCTTCAAATAACACACCAAGAATTCAAGAGATGCATATACTATTTGGTCATACTATCTGTCAAATAATTGATGACGAATTTAGTTAACATGAAAATATCAATAATGAAAGATACTATAGAATACGTAGTAAATGAAACTTATAAGAATATTGAATATATAACTATAGATGTAAAAGGTGTAAATAAATCACTTGGTGAAGGAGAACTAGCATGAAAGGTATAATATTAGCAGGAGGAAGTGGTACAAGATTGTATCCAATTACAAAAGGGGTATCTAAACAGTTAGTGCCAATCTATGATAAACCAATGATATACTATCCTCTATCAGTGTTGATGCTGGCAGATATAACTGAAGTACTTATCATATCTACACCGAAAGACTTGCCAAGATTTGAAGAGCTTTTGGGTGATGGAAGTGATATCGGAATGAAGTTTTCTTATGTTGTTCAACCAAGTCCAGATGGACTAGCACAAGCATTTATACTAGGTGAACAATTTATCGGTAATGATGATGTATGTTTAGTACTAGGGGATAATATCTTTTATGGAGATGGATTATCAAAACTATTGGCGACATCAGTTAAAAATGCTGTAAAAGATAATAATGCTACTGTATTTGGATACTATGTAAAAGATCCAGAAAGATATGGAGTAGCAGAATTTAATGAAAATGGAAAAGTTACCTCTCTTGAAGAAAAACCAACTGAACCAAAATCAAACTACGCAGTTGTAGGACTGTACTTCTATCCAAATGATGTAATCAAAAAAGCAAAACTTGTAGAGCCATCTCACCGTGGAGAACTTGAAATAACAACTTTAAATCAAGATTATCTAAACGAATCAAGACTAAAAGTGGAACTTATGGGAAGAGGTTATGCATGGCTAGATACTGGTACTCATGAAAGTTTATTAGAAGCTAGTATGTTTATACAAACAATAGAAAATAGACAAGGTTTAAAAGTGGCTTGTTTAGAAGAGATAGCTTATGAGATGGGATATATCTCAAAAGAAAAACTTCTTGAACTAGCAGTTCCATTGAAGAAGAATCAATATGGACAATATCTAATAAATAGAGCAAAACTTGGAAGAGATTTAAAATAATGCAATTTACAAGAACTAATATACCAGATGTAGTAATCATCGAGCCGAATGTTCATGGAGATGATAGAGGATATTTCGTAGAAACATTTAGGCAAGATAAGCTTGAAGAGTTTTTAGGTTATAAAATAAACTTTTGTCAAGATAATGAATCGAAAAGTTCTAAAGGTGTTTTAAGAGGATTACATTATCAATTAGCACCTGCAGCACAAACTAAACTTGTACGAGTAATACAAGGAAGTGTTTTAGATGTAGCAGTGGATATAAGAAAAGATAGTCCTACATTTGGTAAACATGTAGCAGTAGAACTTACAAGTGAAAATAAAAAACAACTTTTAGTTCCCCGCGGTTTTGCTCATGGATTTATAGTACTTGAAGATGATACAACCTTCGCTTATAAAGTAGATAATTATTATAGCCCCCCAAATGATAGAGGTATAGCTTTTGATGATAAAGATTTAGATATCAATTGGATGTTAAATACTAATGAGTTAAATCTATCAGATAAAGATAAAGTACAACCACTTCTAAAAGAAACTAGAGATATATTTAAATATGAAGTTAACTACTACAATGACTAATACCATAAATCAAATGAATATTTTAGTAACAGGTTCAAAAGGACAAGTTGGATCTGAGATAAAAGAATTGTCTTCCAATAGTAATCATAATTTTTTCTTTACATCAAGAGAAGAATTAGATATCACAAATGAACAAAACATAAAAGACTTTATTGAAAAAAATGATATCAAAGCTATTATAAACTGTGCAGCATATACGGCTGTGGATAAAGCAGAAGAAGATAAAATAAATGCAGATTTAGTCAATAGAAAAGCAGTTAAAAAACTAGCTAAGATATCAAAAGAAAAAAGCATTAAACTTATTCATATCTCTACTGATTATGTATTTGATGGAACAGCCTTCCGACCATATTGTGAAGAATATCAAACAAATCCAAATAGTGTATATGGTCAGACTAAATTAGATGGTGAAAATGAAATGATTAAAATAAATCCTCATAATTCTATCATCATAAGAACATCATGGGTATATTCATCTTTTGGAAATAACTTTGTAAAAACAATGCTTCGTCTTGGAAAAGAAAAAGATGAATTAGGTGTGATATTTGACCAAATTGGATCTCCTACATATGCTAGAGATTTAGCACAAACTATCTTGGATATATTACCAAATATTAAAAATGATAAAGTTGCTATATATAATTATTCAAACGAAGGTGTGCTTTCTTGGTATGACTTTGCAAAAGATATTATGAGAATGGCTAAAATTGACTGTAGTATCAATCCTATAGAAACATTTCAGTATCCTACACCTGCAAAACGACCGCACTATAGTTTATTGAATAAGAGTAAAATCAAAAATGATTTTGGTGTTGAGATTCCATATTGGAAAGATAGTTTAAGTGATTGTTTAAAAGTTTTAGGAGAAAGAAGATAATGAAGATAAATAAAATTCATATTAAAAACTTTAAAAGTATTACGACTATAAAATTAGATAATATTTCAAGTTTTTCAATTTTTGCTGGAGCAAATGGTGTAGGTAAAAGTAATATTTTTGAAGCTATAGAATTTTTTAAAACTATTATACTTTTAGATGCAAATGCAGCAGTTAAACGATATGGTGGATATGACAATATTCATAGTAGAAAAATGATAAATACAAATGCTAGAAAGTTTTTATTTGAAATTGAAATTGAAATTAAAGAAAAATACAATTTTAAGTTAGAAGTTAATGATCTAGATAAAGAGCCTTATCTCAAAGAAACTTTTATGATAAATTCAAAAATTATTGCAAAAAGAGATAAATCCACTGTATCAATTCATGGAAAACCTTTAGACTTAAGTGTTTCAAAAGAACAAACAGTATTGAATCTTGTAGCCGATGAAAGTGCTGATTTTTTAAATTTTATTAAATCTATACAGAGATATACAATAGATCCAAAACTTGCTAGAGAACCAGATGATTTTACTTCTGATATTGTACTGGATAGATATGCATCAAATATTACTACAGTTTTAGCAAATTTAGAAAAAAATAGTTCTGATGATGTATTAGAAATAGTGGAAACAATGCAACTTCTTGTTCCCAATCTTGAAAATATAAAAATTAAAAAAGAAAAATTAATAAATAAAATGGTTTCAGTTTTTAAAGAAAAAGGTTCTAGAAATACTTTTCCTGCAAGACTAGTATCTGATGGAACTATATATGCTCTTTCTATTTTAGCAATAATCTATAGTAATAAAAATGGAATTATTATGATTGAAGAACCTGAAAGAGGATTACATCCAAAAGCTATAAGTGAATTGGTTGAATTTTTTAGAGAAAAATCAGATGATTTTCCTATTTTTATCAATACTCATAACGAAGCAATATTAAAAAAAGCATATCCAGAAGAATTATTTATAGTAAATAAGAAAGATGGCAAAACAAATTTATTTAATGTTAAACAGAAGTTTCCTAATTATGATTATAAACAATTAGATTTAAATGAAATGTGGTTGTGCAATATGTTTGGAAGTGGATTGCCATGGTAGATATTGTTTTTTTAGTAGAGGGAGAATCAGAAGAGGTACTTATAGACCATCTAAAAGAGATAAAATGGTTTGAACAATTTAATTTAAATATAAAATTAATAATAAATGTAGGAGGAAATGGGAATTTCTGTTCACATAATATAGGTAAATTTGTATCTCAAGCAAAGATGCTAAAGCCAGATAAGATTATTATATTTACAGATTTAGAATGTGACAATTGTATAGAACAGACAAAAGAGAGGTTAGGTACTTGTAATGATTGTACAGTTGTAGTATCAAGAAAAGCTTTAGAATCTTGGTTTTTATCTGATACTGCATTGATGATCAAAATCACCAATAATTCTGATTTTTATTATGAATTACCAGAATCAACTATAGATATGCCAATAGATACTATAAAGCTTGTATTAGCTCAAAATAATGTAAGAGGTACAGGTCCTTCAAAACCTAGATTTATAAAAAGAATGATTAGAGATGGTTTTGATATACAAAGAGCATCCCAACATCAGAATTCAAATAGTATTAATTATTTTATAGAAAAAATCAAAACAATAGGAGAAGATCATAATGAATAATAAGAATATATTAGTAACAGGATGTGCAGGATTTATAGGATCAAATTTTGTACCTTATTTTTTAGATAAGTATCCAGATTATAATCTAATAAACTTAGATCTATTAACTTACGCAGGTAATCTGGAAAATCTAAAAGAGTGTGAATCAAATTCTAACTATAAATTCATCAAAGGTGACATTTGTAATCGTGAACTTGTAGAGTTTATATTTAACGAATATGATATAAGAGGTGTGATTCACTTTGCAGCAGAGTCTCATGTGGATAATAGTATCAAAAATCCTGGAGTGTTCATCGAAACTAATGTAAATGGTACTTTTACACTTTTAGATGTAGCATATAAACACTGGATGGAAAAACCATTTGAATATAAAACAGAATATCTGGCACTAAATGCCGATACCCCCGGTTCTAAAGAACAAGTGGGGTATGATAAATGTAGATTTCATCATATTTCTACGGATGAAGTTTATGGTACACTCAATGAAACAGATTTATTTACAGAAGAGACACCTTATGCTCCAAACTCTCCATATAGTGCATCTAAAGCCTCAAGTGATATGATAGTACGATCGTATCAAGAAACTTATGGAATGAACACAGTTATTACAAATTGTTCAAATAACTATGGACCCAAACAACACGATGAAAAACTCATCCCTACTATCATCAGAAAAGCTCTTAATGGTGAATCAATTCCTATTTATGGTGATGGTAAAAATATAAGAGATTGGTTATATGTACTTGACCATTGTAAAGGGATAGATTTAGTGTATCATACAGGACTCGAAGCAAATGTGTACAATATCGGGGGAAGAAATGAAAGAACAAATCTTCAGATAGTAAATAAAATATGTGAAATTCTTGATGTAAAAGTTCCAAGAAAAGATTATCTGCCACTAAATGGCGATACCCCCGTGCCTAAAGGCAAAGTGGGGTATAAAGAACTCATCACTTTTGTAGAAGATAGAGCAGGACATGATAGAAGATATGCCATAGATGCTACTAAGTTAGAAGATACTCTTAGTTGGAAAGCTGAAGATGATTTTGATAGTGGTATTTTAAAGACTATTGAATGGTATTTAGGAAAGTATAATTAATTAATGAAAATATCAATAATAACAGTCGTATGGAACAATAAAGAGACTGTAAAAGATGCTATAGACTCAGTACTAAATCAAACATATGAAAATATAGAATATATTATCATAGATGGTGCTAGTACGGATGGAACTTTAGATATAGTCAAAAGTTATGGAGATGAAATCACTAAGTTTGTAAGTGAGCCTGATAAAGGTCTTTATGATGCCATGAACAAAGGAATTGCACAATCAACTGGTGATGTGGTAGGGATACTCAACAGTGATGATTTTTATATAGATAAGTTTGTGATTGAAAAAGTAGTAAAAGAGTTTGAAGATAAGAAGTGTGATAGTGTATATGCTGATCTTGTATTTGTAAAGCCTGAAAACTTAGATAAAACAGTACGATACTATGATAGTAGTCATTTCACTCCTAGCAAATTTGCTTATGGATGGATGCCTGCTCATCCTACTTTTTTTGTAAAAAAAGAAACTTATGATAAATATGGAGTATTTAGAACAGATCTAAAAATTGGCTCGGATTTTGATATATTGGCTCGATTTTTATACACTGAAAAAATAAGCTATAGCTATATGAAAGAGGTACTTGTAAAGATGAGAACTGGTGGAGTAAGTACAGGTGGATTAAAAGCTACTTGGCAAATAGCAAAAGAACAGCTTCAAGTATGTGAAGATAATGGAATAGATACGAATATATTTAAAATTATGTCCAAATACCCTAAAAAGTTATTAGAGTTCATTAAAAGATGAGGCTTTTACTAACAGGTTCAAATGGTTTCATAGGAAAATATTTTATAAATAACTATCAAAATAAACACAACATAAAAACATTTAGCTTTTTAAACGATGATATAAATAATTTAGAGATGGCTAATGCTGAAGTAGTTTTTCACCTATCAGCATTAGTACATCAAATGGGAGGTGCAACTAAAGAAGAGTATGAAAAAGTAAATGTAACTCAGACTTTAGATTTAGCTAAAAAAGTAAAAGCTTCAGGTGTAAAACACTTTATATTTATGAGCACAGTAAAAGTATATGGAGAAGAAACAGATATATCTTATACTGAAAATAGTGTTTGTAATCCTCAAGATGAGTATGGTAAAAGCAAACTACAAGCAGAACAAGAACTTCAAAAACTTGAAGATGATAACTTTAAAGTAAGTATCATCAGAACTCCTATAGTTTATGGCTATGATGTAAAAGCAAATATAAAAAGCTTAATTAATTTAATAAAAAAAGTTCCAGTACTACCATTTGGGAAAATTGAAAATAGAAGAAGCATGGTATTCATTGGTAATCTTTGTCATCTAATAGATGAGATAATAATTCAAGAAAAAGCAGGTATATTTTTAGCTAGTGATGATGAGCCTTTGAGTACTAGTAGATTGATAGAGTTAATCGCTAATGGACTTGATAAAAAAGTATATTTAATAAAAATACCATTTTTTGAAAGCTTGTT
>Ga0233436_1001146_pt1 | contig 23575 bp, 19 predicted proteins | sample SI_122_August201_2_FD_182723 | JGI IMG/M metagenome (GOLD analysis project Ga0233436, IMG submission 182723) | Seawater microbial communities from Saanich Inlet, British Columbia, Canada - SI_122_August2016_150_MG | ecosystem: Environmental > Aquatic > Marine > Inlet | place: Canada: British... | reverse complement strand
GCAGATGACTTATGCATCAATAATGGAGACAGTGTGCTGACACAAATGGTAGAGATTTATAATAAATACCAATGCTCTGTAATAGCCATTGAAGAAGTGCCAATGGATCAAACTGATAAATATGGCATAATCAAGGGTTACTTAGTTGACGATACAGAAGATACATATCGAGTTACTGATATGATTGAAAAACCTGATCCAAAGGATGCGCCAACCAATATGGCTATTATTGGTCGCTATATTCTAACACCAGATATTTTTAACATCCTTAGAAGCACCAAACCTGGTAAAGGGGGCGAGATTCAAATCACTGATGCTTTACTTACGCAAGCTAAACAAGGCAAAGTAATTGCATATAGGTTTCAAGGAAAACGCTTTGATTGCGGCGATATTCATGGCTACATTAAGGCTACTAATTACCTCTTTAAGGAACAAAAAAATAAGTTTGTAATCTAAAAATACCATATAAACAAAAAATAAGTCTGCTATTCATTTGCATATTTCCTAAAATAAATTTAAGAAATTGCTTTATCCTGATAGTTGATACAGTTACAACGATTTAGTAAATTTCTGATACTCTTGCCTAAGCCTAAAATATTTGTAATGGTCTGCCTTATTTGGACACATTTCAAGTCATTCATTCTGCTACCTAATGTTTAGCCGTCTTGTCACTTGTAGATGGCTTTAGTGATTTTTTTGTCAAAGTCATTGTACAATCATGGCCTTTAATTACTATTCTGTAAAGATGCATCTCTAACATATATTGCTCCAATTAGATGCTGTGGAATATTATTCGACTTCCATTCTACAAATCCATCATAATTAATATATTTCATATCTCCAAAAATAATGTCAATTTTTTGCCCAATAGGAAATTTACTACGGTCAATGAGATGCCTTGATTGACTATATATATCATAATTTTCCGTGGGAATTAATCCAGCCCCAACTAACATTAAATAGTCTTGCGATGAAAATAAAGCCTTATAACCTTGAAAATTTTTTTTAAGATAGGCTTGTGTTGATTTATTGTTTTGATGATTTGATAAATAATCCCTATAATGATCAACCGAAAGCATAATATTTTTTGGTATAGAAACAAGTAAGATTGCATACAATACAAGTACAAACTTACTTGATTTAATTGCTATATCATGAATCAACATAATAAAAAAGGGGGCAAACATAACCATGCCACTCTGTAAATTTCCTCCATTTCCACCCTGTTTTAAAAATGAAACTATTGACATAGCAAGAAAAAAAATAGAAATAATAAGCCACATTCTAACGTAAGAGTTTGACATAATTTTTTTATAATTAATCCAAATAGATGCAATAACTACAGAAATGTAAAACCATGAAATTTGTAATTCTAAAAATACCATCTCTGCATTGTCAATTACTGAACTAAACTTATGTGATGATGGAACTTGTATCGTGACTAGATAAGCGTTACTATTAGATAGCACGATTAAAGCAACCAATATTCCTGAGAAAAATATTAGACCGATTAATAATAATTTTATTCTTTTAGAGAATTGATTATCAAGCAATAAATATATAAATAATCCAGCAAAGATAGCAATCGACTGTTGTTTTAATATGCCTACAAAAATTAAAAATAATAACAGCTTAAAATAATCTATTTTCTTAGCTTTATTTTTTAAAATACTATGAACAATAAACGTAGTTATTATTGTAAGGGAGATTAATAAAGGATCAGCTTTTGCCTCAGTTAAGTAGAATAAAAAATGATCAAAAAATAAGCTAAAAATAATTACTAATGATAGAAAAGTATTTACTTTGCCATTTCCAAATTTTATTGATAATTGAAATAGTGAAATAAAAAGAAATAAGAACAAAAAAAACACTATCACATACAGTGTTAGAATATCACTTGATCCAAAAATAGTTTTAATAAAAGCGATTAGATAGGCCATACCAGGAAAATATATACTTTGAATAACATAGTCTCCTTGTAAAACATTAGCATACATCGGTTGGCCACTCATCAATCTATCAGCCATTGTCATAAATTCTGCATACTGCCATCTTCCTGCTTTATCAACTCCTTGTATGACTTGCTGAAATATTGTTGCCAATAAGGCAAAAAAAACTACTGAATTAGAAACTATTTTATTCATTGTTTATACTCAAAATGCTCCCGCCAATATTCCAACACCTTTAATTCAAATGGATCTCCAAAACTAATCCATTGATCAATATCGAAGATTACAAACTTCTTACCTTGTTGGATTAAATAATTGATACTTGTGCCAACATAATGCTCACCATTAATTGTAATATCATTCTCAATTAGATTTTCAGCGGCATCTATAAAGTACTTAGCCTTTCTATACCAGAAAGTTCCAATAACTAACGGATCCAAATGAGGGGTACTGCTAATAATTTTTTTTTCTATAACTTTGTCAACTGTCATACCATCCCTCCTAACTTGACAATATGCGAATTTTTCTGGATCTTTTAACACCATAGATCTACTTCTATAGGTCCATATCGCTCCATCTATAGTTGGATCATTTACTATTAATTGCCAAAGCTCATTGTTATACATATGCTCATAATCAGCGGAGGCAATAATAAGCTCTGAATCACTATCAATAAATTCTTTAGCTAGTAGACACGTGGCTGCCTGTCCTGAAGTATGTTGATTAACAGGAAGAATAACACAATCGCCACTGAATTTTCTCAATGTTCTCTCAATAGGATACCTATCCATATCTTCTTTACGTGGTAAAAATATCCACTTATCTTGATTTGGCATTGAATCCGCAACCCTTATCACCATAGGAATATCTTCAACTTTAATAAGGGGCTTAGGGACACGGTAGCCATACTCCCTAAAACGACTACCTTTACCCGCCATTGGAATAAGTCCAATTCTCTTTATATTATGATTTTTCTCCGCATGGACTTTATCTTTCTTTGTAAAATACTTATGCCAAAATCTATATTGTTCATAGTCATCAGGAGTGCCAAGACATATAAACTTATCAGCTTCATATATACCAACTAATAGATTATCTTCCACCATTTCGTTGTATAACAGACTAACGTACGCCTCTGGCAAAACTTTTTCATCTTTTAGAAAATAATTTTTAGCATATTTTTCAAAAATTTTAAAATTTTTGAAATAATATATGCCGGCTGATGCATGCTCTTCAAATCTATCGTTAGTAAATGATTGTTTTTCCCGAAGTTCTAGCATATATCCAGATTTAACACGCATGTATGCATAATATGTATTGCCAAATGATGCAGGGTGAAATCCTTTGAATGACACTATACAGCCGTCATTTCCTTGTGCTGTCCTTAAAAAGGAATCATAATCCCACTCTACAAAAAAATCACAATATGAAATAATAACCTCTTCTCTTTTATCAATATTCTTCACTTGCAATATAGAATAAACTGGTCCAATTTCATGGCTGTTAATTACAACAATCTCAATATTTGATGCTAACCCCTCTAGTTCGTTAATTAAATTTGAATTGTCTTGTAATTGTTCACTATTAATGACTATGTAGTATTTACATAAAGTAGGATCAAACATGTTTATAACACGCTCAATCATATTTTTATTGCCAACAGGCAATAAGGCTTTAGGTCCAATATATCCTGCTTCACTAAAACGACGAGAATGCCCCGCCATAGGTATAATCACATTAATCTTACCCATGCCTTTAGTTTTTAACTACCTGCCTCCAAAATTCAACAGATTCTTTTAAAACCTCAACAACAGTAGAGTCTGAAGGCTCTCTCTCCTTAAATGCTGGCTCTAAAAATAAATCAACTTTATGTACCCCCTTGTCAACAAGTTTGTTTACAAACTCATTTGGCTGAATCCGTCCAACCTTATTGTATGTCTCGGTAAAAGGCCAATGACCAGGTTTATTTACATTAGTTTGCTTTAAATGAACCAATGGTGATTCAACTATAAACTCATCTAACCATTCATATGGATTAGTATCACGTGGATCTGATGAACTTAAATCGCCATGATCAACATCAAGACATATTTTAAATGGTAGAGGTGAGTTAATATTTACATCTCTTTGAAGTCTGTGTGCTTCAGCAATAGTCTCACCTTGCTCTCTACTTATAGACATAGGTTCCCAGCTAATAAAATCAAGACCTTTATCTTTAGCGTAATTTGCAATCTCATGCCAACCATCAATATTCTGCTGACGCCTGACAGATCTAGATTCTGGATTATTATTATCCAAATGTGTAAAAATTCCGAAATGACTTCCCATTGACTTACTACCAAGATCTACTGATAAATCAACAAAGCGCTTAAACCAGTCCACCCAATGTCTTCTAATATCTGGATCAGGGTGAGCTAAATGATTAACCCTTGTAAATGCACCTGTAAATGTACTTGTAATTTCTACATTGTACAATTGACACGCTTTCTGTATACGATTAACCTGTTTAGATACAATATCCATTGGAAGATCTACATTAAGCATGTCAGCAGTAAACTGAACTATATTCAATCCTAACTCATCTCCTACTATACGGATCCACTCTTCTGGCTCCGAATATCGATTAACTGCAAAACCCGTATTAATCCCAAGACGGTATCCATCTGGCGCTATATTACTCATCTATTTTCAACCCCTTCTTGTATACATTCACGCAAACGCTTAATTGAATCTTCTAGTTCGAGGTCGTTACGAAATAAACCTGAAGATCCTCCAACCAAAATATCGGCACCCGCTGAAACCATTTTTGGAATATTTTCATAGTTAACATTCCCGTCTACAGATATTTTAACATCAAGCTTCAAATCATTTATACGTTCCTTTATTTTCTCTATTTTCCCAATAGTTTGTGGAACCAATTCCTGACCCATAAAGCCAGGATTAACCGACATAACTAAAATTACATCTATATCCTCGATAATATAGTCCAACACCTCGAGAGAGGTCCCAGGATTTAAAGCAACACCAACACGAGCGCCTTTACGTCTTATATCTACTAAATTTCTATGTAAGTTTCTACAACATTCTTGATGAATAGTAAAAATGTCTCCAGGTGAAGTCCTAAATGAATTGAATATACTGCTTGGCTCTTCAACCATCAAGTGATAGTCTGATTGCATATTTGAACTTTCTCTAAATTTATTAATAATGCTAGACCCCATAGTAAAATCTGGCGCAAACCTACCATCAATAACATCCCAATGAAGGTAATCTATATTTTGTTCTTCTAGTATTCTTAATTGCTTTGCAGCATGTAGCCAATCTATACACATAATAGAAGCAGATATTTCTACTCCTGTTGAAAGCTCAGCACTATTATCTTTGCCCATATATATTATAAATCTCTATGGTGTTACCATTACTTTTGCCAACTTACCACTTGCAGCTAATTCAAATCCTCTCATGATATCGCTTAATGGTACAGATTCAGATACAAGACTTGAGATATCAACAGATTTATTAGCAATCAAATTTAGGGCTGTTTTATGTTGTTCTGGGGTTGACCCATGTGAACCAGTAATGTATGCCTCACGATAATGAATAAAATTTGACAACAGAGAAATTTCAGGCTCGTCCTTTGGCACACCACCAAAAAAGTTAACAACTCCACGTTTTGCAACCATTTTAATGGCTTGCTTATGTGTTTCAATTACAGGACAAGCTGTAAAAATAGCCTGAGCACCTTGATTATCAGTTGTGTTCATAACCATAGCAACAGGATCTTGAACAGTTGGGTCAATAACTATATCAGCTCCAAGATCTAAAGCCATATTACGTCGCGATTCTGAAGGCTCTACAATGATTATCTTATCAACTCCATAGAATTTCTTACCCAGTATCATCAACATAAGGCCAATTGGCCCAGCACCAAAAATTACAACAACACCTCCCATGTTCTCATGATAAAGCGCCCTCTCATAGCCGTTAATACAACATGCTAAGGGTTCTGCTAATGAAGCCTCTTGCCAAGATAATGAATTATCGAATTTTTGCATAGGGCCATACTTTACAACCAAAGGGTCTAAAAGAATATACTCAGCATATCCGCCATCGAATTGATAGCCAATTGCATAATTAATATCGCAACAGTTTGGGCGTCCAGACAAACAATGATTGCACTTACCGCATGGTACATCAGCTCCTGTTGCTACTCTATCACCAACAGTATAATTAGTAACACCCTTACCAACCTCAACAACTTCACCAGAAATCTCATGCCCCAAAATATGTGGTGGGGAAATTCTTGAATTTCCCTCTCCTAATATTCGTAAATCAGAACCACATATTGCACAAGATTTAACCTTAACTAAAACAGATCCAGGCACAACTTTGGGAATCGCCTTATCTTCCAATCTTAGGTCATTGGGTCCGTACCAACTTGCACTCAACATACTTGCATCCTTATTGTCTATCATTATCTAATTAAGTTTAATAATTTTATATTCACCAATAACCTTTCCTTTATGCCTCTTGGCAAAGACAGAGTTCTTATTCACAACAATCTTTTTTACATTATATTCTTTTAACATTTTGTTTACATTTATTTTTTTGTATATATCTTTCAATTTCAGTATTAATTTATCTATTTCTACATCTTTCATTATTTTATTATTAAATGTTAGCCAATAGCCAAGTCCAGGCACAACTCTTGATGAATTTAATGCAATCCTCTTGGTAGAATATGTTAGATCAGAAGGCTTCATAAATAACAAAAAATCATCCTCAGTCCACCCAATTATTTTTGCATAAAGTGAGAAACGCTCAATCACACTACCCCTATCATCCACACTTATAATTTTATTAGTCCATAATGTTTTATACTCACCCCGATACATAAGAGAAATATTTGTTATATTGTCTGGACCAATCAAAACTTCATCGGACTCAACACCTTCACTTAACAAGTGTATGATTTTACTAACTTCTTTGTGAGCCGGGACCACATATTCTTTAAAGTGCTGAAATGATTTTTCAGATGAAGATATAGAAAATGCTGTCAATAAAAGAAAAAATAAAGGCAGATATACTAAACTTGCATCCCTAAAGAACCAATGCAACATAGATCTAATTTTTTTTGATATTAACAACGATTCTGTTCCGAAGTGGTAATTAAACTTAAATCTATTCATATAATAAATTGGTGGAACAAAATAAAAAATATGCAAGAAAAACAATGTAATCCTATTAAATAATAATTCACTTGGTATACCAATTCCAAAAAAACCCCATAATAATACAAGTATTAATTCAACACTCATAACAATCCAAATAGGGAGAAATTTGTATAAAATTTCATAAGGATCCACTCTAAACACCCGATAAGTAAATGCAAGGGCAGCCAGTGGAACTGCAAAATAAACAATAATCATAAACCAATTTACAGATTTAAGATTTGTAGATGTGTCAACTAAAAGACTTAGTCCTTCATTGTTAGTTGATTGAGCCCATATTGAAAATAGTGCTGGCAAACAAATCAACAAAATAATAAAAAAATGTACTAATAATTGTCTAGTTTGTTTTGCCTCCCAATGATTTCTATTAGATCGAAAATTTACTAGGATAAGCAATCCAATCCAAAATGGAATGCCAATAATAGCATTAACAATATGTACCTGACTCTGAATCCCCCAAAGAACAGAAAGTAATATCATGCGCATTTTGCTCATATGTATTTTCTTAATAGACAAATAAAATACAAACAAAAAAGATAATAATGAAATAGCAGGAAACGGGAAATTTACAATATCTGGAAAATTATTAACGCCAAGATCTAGCCAGCCACGACCCATAATTAGTCCAGATAAAAAATCACGAAATGACGCAGAACTAAAACCCAATACACCTAAACTTGACAGCGATATTGACCACCGCCAAGATAAAAAATTCTTAAAAATAAGTGTCATAAATATATATGACAATACTGGTAAAAGCGTACTTCCAACTAGGACACTATCAGTAACCCCAAAAATATATATCAAAAAACCTGAAAACCATAAGGAAAGATATGGAAAAAATCTAAACTCAGAGACGGTGTAATCATGAAAAGAATAAGCAGGAAAAAAATTACCTTGTGAAACCTCATTGGACAATGCAATCCAACTGACGTGATTACTAAGTATCCAGTAATCACTAATAAGCAGCTTATCAAAATATTCTCCAAGAAGAAGATACTGTCGCAAATCCCATGTTGAAAATATGATAGAAATCCATATAATGGACACCAAAAAAATAGTATTAGTATCAACAAATTTATTATATATTTTTCTAATTAGACTCTTTATCATCATATATTACCTACCATGCCTCTGGAAACTTAGTGCAAACAGCATCTACCCTTAATTTAAATAAAGAAATTTTCTCTTTGAATTGATAAATATCGTTCTCTGATCTTGAGCCTCCATGTAATTCAGGACTAACTATACAAACCTTTAGTGGGCTATTATTTAATTGCTCTGCCTCTTTAGCGACCAATGGAAATCCATTAAAACAATCAAGCCAAACCCACTCTATTTTGGATTGTAACAACAATGCCTTATTTATTGATTCATATTCAGAAACTCTAATCGCAACGCGCGACTCTCCTTTAAGAGATATCTTAATTAATGCAGGAAATGACAAATCCAATAAGAAAAAATCTTTAATTCCTGCTTCAACAGCCATATCACGTACACGTAACTCTATACCTTCCTCTTTAATATTAAAAATAACAAATCTATTGCTATCACAAATATCTAGCCAATCATATAAATCTACACCATCAGAGAATGCATTATGGTGAATGACTAATCTATCTCCATAAGCATGAATATCAACTTCAACCCCAAGCCCTTTCTTTAAATTTTCTAATTTATTCAAAGAATTAACTCTATGTAAAACCTTAATCACTTAGAAACCCTCTTTAATATTTTTCTCAGCTTAATAGAATACAATATAGTTTTATAGGAATATTTTAATTTAGATAGCAATGTCTCGTTATGACCCTTGCCTTTTAAACGAAGTCCAAAATTTACCGGAAGCCTTTTAATTGTTGATCTGCTATTAATTGCATTATAGTAAACAAAAAGATCGAGTGAAAAATCTTTTGGAATATCCTCTAAAGAAATAAAAAAATCTTTTGAGAACATAGTAGGCTGGGCATTAATATCCAGCATTCTAATACCGAGCAGCACCCATACGAATAAAGACATTCCCCATGTAAATAGTGCATCCTTAAATGGCCTATTAACTCTATTTCCTTTTACAAAAATATTTAATGGATAGCTTGAATTTTCAAAAATAGATATTGCGCTGAAAAAATCCAATGGATCAGTCTGTAAATCAGCGTGTGTCCAACCAATTATATCTCCACTACATTCTCTTAATCCAGAAATAATACCAAATCCATAACCTTGATTTTTACAAACATGCACTATTCGAAAATTTATTTGACCTAAGTCCTTTGATAAACATTCAAGCAAATCACGTGTATTGTCTGTAGAGCCATTATTAACTAGTACAACTTCAACATTCTCTCTACTTCTCAATAAAGTCTTTAAACGATTTATCAATACATGAAGATTGTCTGACTCATTGTAACAAGGAATTACAAGTGAGTACCTTATAAGAGATTTTTGCACTAGACAATCTCCTTACTTATTTGGCTTTACCATAACTTTTACCACATCAAATCTAGATTTTCTATTCTTATGACTATGCAATTTTTCTAGAGCTGTAGCCACATGTTCCAAGCCAATTTCCAACGATACCAGCTCTGAAGGCATAAGGCCTTCTTTGATCATGTCAATAGATTCACTCCAATCGCAAACCTTCTCTCCTTTGTAAATTGAATTCCATGTTCCAGTAATTCTAAGTTCTTTTCTCAATATAGAGCTCACTTGCTGTTTAGATAATGTCAAATCCCCAGAAATATTTCCAGCCCAAATCACATTAGAATTTGCGGAAGCTACATGAACTGCAGCAGAAAATGTTTCTGAAGTACCAACAAACTCAATCACATGGTTAAACGAATTTTTTTTATCTGATAAAAATAAATCCCATGAACTTGAATCGCCGACCCACTCGGACTTAGCCCCATACTTAAGACCAATATCAAGCTTAAATTGATTTCTATCAACAAGAGTAATATTGCAATTAGGATAAAGACTTCTAACAATTTTCACAGTCATCAATCCTAAAAAACCAGCTCCAAAAATACATAAAGAGCTCTTATCTTGTACATTTATGTTTAATTTTTTAACTGCATGGAGAGATACAGCTGTTGGCTCAATTAGCGCACCATCTTCAAAGCTTACACCGATAGATAGTTTTAGAAGATTCCACTTTTTTACATTAAGGATCTCAGAAAACCCCCCATTACGCCTTGAGCCGTAATAATCATAATCATTACAAAGCGCAAAAAGCTTCTGTTCACATGCCGAACAACAAAAACAAGGAAGTAATGGAAAGATACAAACCCTATCCCCCACTGCAAACTCATCATTAATATCGGAGCCCAAACTAATAATTTCACCTGACAATTCGTGCCCCATAACCAGCGGATAAAAATATGCCCCATTATCAAAAGCTCTTGGTATATCAGAAGAACAAAGACCAGCGTTGATAATCTTAACTTCGCATTCATCTGCCAATGGGCCAGAAAGCAATGACTCTTTTACTGTTATTTTTTGATTTTGCTCTAAAACTGCACTCTTAATGCTCTTCACTTAATGCATTCCTCATAAAAAAATATTATTTAATTGTCTTTTTTTTCTTTTTCCATCCGCCCATATCTCTTTGCTTTCTAATTAAAATATCTGAATTTTCTATTGGAATTACAGAATGTTTTTTAGATAAAATATCTGAATCCTGTTTCGATGAATTGTAGTCACTAATATGATTATCATTAATTATAGTTTTCTTTATATCGAACATGCTCAAAATATTTAGTAATAACTTTCTTGCCAATAATAAAGGACTAAATATTGTTAACATATAAAAGATATTGGCTGGCCTTCTTAAGAACATAAGTAAATAAACACGAAGAACAAATTTATTGAAATTAAAATCACTCATATCAATAGGAGTGTACACCCTTTCTCCGTCAGAATAATCTTTTGGCAATAAGCCATCCTCAATCTCTCCTGTTGAAACAAGATGATCGTATATTGGTGTTCCAGGCAACGGTTGAAAATTATTCAAGAAAACAAAATCAAAATTACAACTCTTAATAAGATCATGAGTCATTTCCAAATCCTGTGGAGTCTCTCCAGGGTACCCCAAAATAAAAAACCCTTGGACACGTAATCCAGATTCTTTAATATCATCAATTATTCTTGGAACTGCTGTCAAGTCCAAGTCTTTTTTCATTAATTCAAGAACTCTAGGAGAGCCACTTTCAGGGGCTACCATTAATGTTTTCCAGCCAGCTCCCTTCATTAATTTCCAAAGATCTTTATCGCCTTTTTGCAATCTTATTCCATTTGGAGTTCCAAACCCCAAACCATTTAGCTTGCCTTTGCTCTTTATTTTAATTATTTTTCTACAGAACTCCTTGGCGTACTCAACATGAAACGTAAAGTTATCATCTAAAATGTTAATCCATTTTATGTTTTTTTCTGAATACAGGTGTTCAATCCAATGAATTATATATTCAATAGAGTGCTTTCTTATTTTTTTTCCATTTAACTCTGGAGCAGAGCAAAACGTACAACGATATGGGCACCCTCTAGTTATCCATACTGGTGCATTTCTCTTTTCTGGAGTATTCCAACGATAGCCATTTTCTATATATCTATCTAAATCCATTAGGTCATAATCTGGAATTTTGATAGAATCCACATCATCAGAAAAAGATATTTCTTTTATTGTCTGTTTATCTGAAGCATCTCTATAGATCAACCCGCCAATTTTAGAAAAATTAGGGTTCTTCTTTTTAATTTCAGTTAATAAACTCCTAAATGTATATTCACCCTCACCAAGAATTCCAAAATCCACTTCTCTGCGGTTGGTTATACTTTGAGGGTATGAAGATAAATGTGCGCCACCAAGAATAGTAACGGTGTCATTGTTAATATGTTTTGCAGTCTTAAGAACATCAATAGCATTATAAAACATAGGAGACCATGCAGATGTACAAACAATATCTGGAGAAAATTCAGAAATAATTCTTTTTAATTCAGGTGAATCCGGTTTAATTTTATCCAGGCTACAATCTAACAATTTGACGTTATACATATTTCTGTCTACATTAGATGCAAGATAGCCTAGTGCCATCGGCATTACATATATTGGATCATATCCATATGGCCAAATTAATAATATATTTTTAATCAAGATATTAGACCGCATGATTAAAAATAAAAACCTTGGCCAATATAAAATGTGCCACTGCAGAAGAAGCTATGCCAAATAATTGCGAATGAATCTCACGCACATTAAACAAAGTACTAACAGTCCACTGCGTTAAAGAATGAATACTAAGCACCGCCATTGTTAACAACAAGTAAAGAATAAGTCCCTGATTGTAACCAACTTTTGATTTAAACGTCCAATTTCTATTTAATACAAACACGAATGGAACTGGAAGTAAAAATCCTATAGCTCCAGCAACTAAGTAATCTACATTAAAACCAGTCATAAGGATATAGAATGATGAATAATTAAGCGAAGATCCAAAAAAACCTACAATAATAAATTTTCCAACTTTAGAGAAAAGCAGGCTATTTAAAATATAACTCATATATAGTCTTGACAGTTGTGAAATATCATCTTTTATTTGTATCATTCTGAACATAAATTTTACACCATCTTTAGTATTTTAAGTTAGTAGATTAGTAGCAGTAGCAGTAGCAGTAGCAGTAGCAGTAGCAGTAGCAGTAGCAGAATATTAAAATTTATAACACAGCATTTCGTGCTCTTCACAAAATTCTAAACTATGAGGACTATATATATTAATAAACAAATTATTAGACCCACTTTTAGCCAAATCTCCAAAACTACTTTGTGTATCTGATTGAAATTTATACGAATAAATTAATTGGTAAGAGTCTAAAGGATAATCTTTAAACATAGGAAGAAGATCATTTGACGCATCATGTACACTTATCTCATCCTTATAAGAAACAATCATAATAGCATCATCTTTATCCGTAGAATTTTTTTGAGTTAACACATTTGGAGAAAGATAATGATCTCCAAAAAATTCATAATCAAACTTTGCATTAATCTCAGGATATAGAAATACGTTCAAAGTTTCATCATAAGTAATAATTTTTGTTACATTGTATGATTCCACTATAGAAATAAAATCAATTTTTTGAAAAGGGTCGATTCGTTTTTGTTTTTGGCCTTCAAAATTAAATAAGTAAATTGTTAGTAAATATAAAATACACGCATAAAAAAAATAAGGGAAAAAATTATAATATTTCTCAGAAACAATTGACCTAATCCCCAAAATTCCAAATGAAGTCAAAATTATTATAGGAACAAGCAAGACAAGAGAATGCCTGGTTGGGCTAAAAGCAATTAACTGAAAATAAACCAATACTGTCCAAGTAATTATATTAACCAATATAAACACTAAAATCTCTTTATAGTGCTCAGATTTCTTTAAAAATAAATAGATCAAGCCGACTATTGATAGTAGAAATATAATTACAGTGTAAACTTTAGATACTAGAGTGTCGATATCACTAAAAGATAAAATAGACCGGAATACGTCGAAAGTATTATTTTTAAAAAATATATATAAACATCTAAATGACTCTAATCTATCGCAAGAATTAAATGCATCAAAAAGATATTCGCTATTTGGCCCTGAATTCCAACTAATACCAATAGAAGATCTTGTACTATTAAGTTGACTAAAAAATAATAAATAAATTATATACACACCCAAAATAGTAATTAACCCAGCAAATAGCCAGCTAGACATAAAGCGCTTAATAGAAAATCTAAAAGAATAAAACAATGCTATAAAAAAACCAGGCAAGAAAAATAAAACCTGATAAGATGTAAAACATAACAATATTAACAATACGCCAACCCATAAAGATCTTATGATAGATAAAGTGTGTTTATAGTTTTTTATAAAGATTAAGAATAAGCTCATAACTGCAAATACAGGGGCAGCATAAACTTCTGATTGTGACGAGTATATTAAAAACATCCATGAAAATGTAAGTATTGATGCACCAACCAGAAATAAATATACTCGATCTTCTTTATTGAACTCCTTTGAAAACAAATGAAGTATATATAATGTCATTATTGAAAAAATAGATGATGGGATTCTACTTGTTAATAAAGAGTGTGTGTATGAAGTATTTAAATCTAAAGTCAATGAAGTTATAAAAAATTGAAGCGGTGCAGATGTGCTACTTTTAGACATTATAATTGGCAAGATTATTCTTTTAAATGCATCAAAAAAACTTGGAAATTGATTAAATAAATCATACATCCACTGCATAGGCATTGTGGCAATAATTCCGCCATAATTTATAAATTGATCACGAAAATAAGGTATGTCGTAATTTCCAATTACCAAATATAAATAAGGCACAAAAAGATCATCATAGTCAGAAAAATGACTAACCACCATATGGCTTCTAGACCATATAAAAGTTACAACGATGAGAGTAACAACAAATATGCGTATATTATTCTTTAGGAAAACCATTAAAAAAAATATCGTAAAAAAAGATTATTCACTCTGAAATACTCCCGTCTAAATACAGCCCTAAAGTAGATATTTGACTGGCTACAGTCATTTTGTTGCACCATCTTTGATATTGTGCAGCATATCACCCAATACAAAAATGCGATTGTTGACTATTATAAGTCCATAGTCACTGGATGGTTACATTCTACGCTGACTTTCCTGAATTAATGCACACTACCAAACTCTATTCATCTGCACTCACAATATGTACTATAGTCCGTTATGTAGTGGTCAGACCACTACAGATTAACGGACCACTACATTATAGTACTTAATATATTTGATTGATCCATTATTCAGCAAGATGTAACAATGATTGAACAGTATATCATGTGGGTATAAATATTTTAGCTTAAGGTCCAAATACACAAGATTGAGATTAGTTTTGGCGTTCAATCAGAAGAAACTGTCTAATATCGCTTAACTTTCACTGATATTTTGACATTAGTACAAATAGAATTACAACTGTTAAAAGGCACTATAAATTATATTTTGATAAGGAAACCAAGAAATAGAATGCGTACCAAAATTGCTCCATATAAATAGGGAAAAGAAATAAGCAACAAAAACCATAAGAATTAATATTGCTCTAACTTTAGCTGAATTAATAAATACCAAAACCCTGGAATATACTACCATTTGTAGCGGAATTAAATATAACGCCAAACGATCGGCAAATGTTGAAGCAAAAAATGAGAATAAAAATAAAAATAAAACAAGCAAGGTAATGACAAACCAAAGACGTGCATCTCCATAAACTAAGTCCCACTTCCTCCTATAAAACAAAAAAATTACTCCCGGAATAACACTCATGGCTATCCTTATATGCGCCCCTTTCGATTGGAAATATGGATTTTCAATATAAAAATATATAAAATGCTCTAGCATGCTTGTATATAGTGGAAAATACAATAAGAACAATATAGGAATTGATAGAAGTATGGCAGTCAGTATGGCAGTCTTATAAAACTTAACCTTCTTGGAGTTGTAAAAATATCCAATAATCGACATAATGAGTAATGTTTTATGAAATAAAGCTCCGAGAAAAATCATTAAATAAAAACGAAAATTCTTATTTTGCATTAAATCAACCAATCCCCACATAAATACCCCTATAGCTACTGACTGACGTGTATACCCTGTTGATACTACAATAACTAGATATGGCATTGAAACAACTAATGAAATCCAGGGATTTGGCATATACCTACAAAGTCTAATCAATCCGGCAAAAAATATAATAGCACAAATAAAATTTGTCCCATAAAGGCCTAATGATAAGTTTGCCGATACCCAATATATAATTTCAAATCCATAATCAGATTTATGAGGTGTTAGGAATAAATCAGAAAAATCAATTACATTAAAATGCTCATAATTTGATATATAATTCCTCCAATCTCCACCAACTTCATCTCTCAAGCCGACAAGAATAATAAGAGTAATACTGTACATAACCCACTGTACTTTTGACAATGTACGGTCTGCTGTTGTAGGCAACAATCCTATAACCATAGGAACTAGAAACATCATCCAATATACAATCATATAAAATTATCTTTATAAAAAACTACAAATTCATAGAATCAAGCCACATATTAAACATCAATACGGCCCATAGTGAATGAGTCCAATCACGTTGACCAGACATATGCTCATCCCATCTTTTTCGTATAGATATGACATTAAAATATCCATCTGACCGCAATCTAGTCTCACTTAATAAATTATTCGACCACTCATATAGTGGACCTCTCAGCCACTCTCCAATAGGGATGCCAAACCCAGCTTTAGGCCTATCAACTAACTCACTTGGAATGTACTTATAAAGAACCTGTCGTAAGGCCCACTTCCCCTTCCCATTGCGTATCTTCATACTCAACGGTATGCGCCATGCCAATTCAAATAAACGATGGTCTAACATTGGAATTCTTGTTTCTAGCCCGACTGACATAGAGGCTCTGTCTACCTTACAAAGAATATCATCAGGTAGATAACTTATTGTATCTAAATACATCATTTCCAACTCATGTTTGGACGAAATTGGCATATTGATTTCTCGCTTAAGCAATGTGTGCGGTTCATTAGAACCAATCACAACCTCATCTGGATTTTGCCACTCTGATACAAGACTCATATAAAGATCTTTCAAGCTATCAACACTTTTAAATCTAGAAGAAAGTTTATGCATTTTGTCGCCAAGACGATGAACTCTATTGTCAACATAAGGTAGAGAGTTAATAATACTTCCAATAATATTGATAAATCTAACTGGTATCATACCAATTACATTTCCAATAAAAAATCTTGCATATTTAGGAATCCAAGATACATACCTCCACACTCTTCTAGACCAAAAGTACCTATTGTATCCACCAAATAATTCATCTCCCCCATCTCCAGACAATATAACAGACACATGTTCACGTGCCTTCTTACTAATTATGTATGTAGGAATTTGAGAAGAATCTGCAAATGGCTCATCATATATTTTTGACAGTTTTGGGATAACTGCTATTAAATCCTCTGGTGTTACATAAAACTCACGATGATCAGTGCCCAAATACTTTGCAATTTCTTTCGCCTGCTCAGCCTCATTGAACTCACTTTCAGAAAATCCAACAGTGAATGTCTTTACTGGATTTGCAGATTGTTTTTGCATTAAAGACACCACCAATGAAGAATCTATACCTCCAGAGAGAAAGGCGCCCACTGGAACATCAGACACCAATTGGGATTTAATAGACTTGCTTAATACGGTATCAATAAGATCAATAGCATCTTTCTCATTGAATATCATACTACCACTATTATTTTTTATAGAATCACGTAGTGAGTACCACCTATGAATAGACATACCTTTAGATTTAAATGGAGCAAATGGAGCTTCTTTTTGAATTAAAGAAGCACTACTCAAACTAATCTTTAATATACACCCAGGCTCAAGTTTATAAATATCTTTAAAAATTGAATATGGGGCAGGAATATACATGTGCCTCATATATACAGACAATACATTCCTGTCAATTGAAGCGTTGAATTTATGATATTTTCTAATAGCTTTAAGCTCTGAACCAAAAACAAATGAATCTTCACTCCATCCATAATACAATGGCTTCTCACCAAAGCGATCTCGCACAAGAGATAAATTACTCGACTGGACATCCCAAAGCGCAAAAGAAAACATACCAGTAATCATCTGCAAAGTTTCCTCCAACCCCCATTGTGAAATTGCAGCTAAAATTGTTTCAGTATCTGAATGACCATTCCATACTATGGCGTGGTCACAAAAATTATTCAGCTTGTCGCGTAGATTAGTATGGTTGTATATCTCTCCATTCAATGCAATAATATAGCGACCACACAAAGATACCATTGGCTGGTGGCCCGCCAAACTAAGGTCTATAATTGACAACCTTCTGTGACCGAGTGCAATTTTTCCAGCGCCTCCTATCCAGGTGCCCCCATCATCAGGACCACGATGATTCAATGAATCGGTCATTTTATATATAGATTTATCTAACTCTCTTTTAGTTAGATCGCCTAAAATTCCTGTAAATCCACACATAGATATTACTATAAAAACTTCCTTAGACAGTCAACCCATTGGTTTAATTTTCTCATATGTTGTTTAGACCAACTACAAAAAAACTACTGGATTGTTTAGTTTTTTTGACATCACATATCATAATAATATTTTAAATTTCACTCGAGACCCTAAAATTTTATTTTTTAATTCCAACGGCACACCAAAACGGTGCGTGCGTAGAAAACACTATTTCACCCAAGCCAGACTCAGTCATCATTTCCTTAATTTGATCTTTTGTAAATCTTTGCTCCAATGGGGTTCCAAGTCGATCCCTAGAATCAGTCCTCATTGTGTAGAAACTACGATTCTTATAGTAAGACAAAGGAATATTAGCCGTATTAATTCCAATCTTTTCTAAAATATTTGATAGAATCGAAAGAGGCATATATATAGTAACAGCAACAATATCTGTAACTATATTTCTAATAAACAATGGAAGTTTGGAGATAACCTTTCTCATTAAGTTAGAGGCTCTCCAAGTGATTTTAAAAAAAATAGATCTATTATCAAGTGCATAATATATATATAGCAAAAATGGGGATCCTGACTTTAACAGTTTAACACATGATTTAATTGCCAACCTTGTATTAGGTATATGATGAAGAACTCCAATAGAATACCCAAAATCCTGACTTTCATTAGTCAAATTATTATTTGTAACCGAACCTCTAATAAATGAAATATTTTTAAACCCATAAAGCTCCCTCTCTGCAATATTTATTGCATCAGATGGTTCAACACAATTCAGATGTCCTACCTTTGGAGAAACAAACCTTGCCCATCGACCTGACCCGCACCCCATGTCAAAACCTATTGAGCCTGAATTTATAAGATCCCATGGAAATATATCAAAATATTCATTAAACCCATTTTCTATTTCAGATTGTGTCATTCTAGATTGGTCAAATCTATTCCATTCATTTCCAAAACTAATAACTGTATCATGGTCAATATTGTCTTCGTTTTCTGATCTCATATCTTGTTTTATAAGTAATCCTTATAGTAGTCAAGCAAATACTCATTCAAACATACGCGCCAATCACGCATAATATTTACGCCTCTTAAGTTTAATTTCCTATCTACAAGTCTTTCTGATGGCGGCCTGTCGGCAAAATATTCTTTACTCCAATAATTTGAATCTACTGGAGTTACTATAATATCTTTATCCAAACCAAGTGCATTAACAAGCTCAACTGCAACTTCATACCTTCCTGTAACTCCTCCACAGACCATATTGTACAGCCCCCAATATTCTTTTTCTATTAGCAATTTAACATTCTTGGCAAAATCATGAGTATATGTTGGAGTGCCCAATTTATCATCAACAATGAACAATTCATTATTTTTATCTTTGATCTGTTTCATAATTTTCTGGACAAATTTTTTATCTTTATTTGGACCTCCTCCCATCATCCATCCAGCCCTACAAATAATATGACGAACAACATTTTGCGCTACAAAAGTCTCACCAGCATACTTACTTCTAGCATAATGACCCAATGGATTCGGAAGATCCCAATCATCGTATACATCTTTAACTCCATCAAAAATACCTGCAGTACTAATATATAACAACGGGATGTTTAACTGATTGGCAATATAAGTAGCATTTTCTACAGACATGGTGTTTGTAGCATAAGTATCGTCCGGATTAAGTTCACAATATTCTAAGTCGGTATATGCTCCCAAATGAAAAAGATAGTCGGGCCTAAACTCTTCAACATCTTTTCTATATGCATCGTAATCCCTAAAATCTAAATATCTAAGCCAATCATCATTTACATCAATATCTGTACACAATAAATCATAGTCTTTTTTAAAAATAGTATAAAAAGCCTCGCCTAGCATGCCACCACATCCTGCTATATATATCTTTTTTCTTTTAATCATAATTGAATAATTTTTTATTTAAAGTTTATCAAGAATGGACAAGTATTTTTTACCAATTACATCGGTTGAATAATTGTCAATAATTGTTCTTCTAGCCTCTATTCCAAGTCTTTTTCTCAATGATTGGTTGTTTATTAATTTATAAAGCGCATCCAGCCATTCATCATCATTATTATTAACAAGATATCCATTCTTTAAATGTGTTATTATTTTTGATGTTGTGCCCACATTTGTTGCTACAGTTGGAATAGCAAAGGACATATATTGTATCGCTTTCAAGCCACTCTTTCCAAGCGCCCATTGATCTTTAATTAACGGGTAAACTCCTATGTCAATCTTCTGTAAATCTTTAATTTCATTTTCACTATTCCATTGAATAACTTCTAAATCAACCCCTGGAAGGCTATATTCAAAATTTCCGATTATAAGTAATTTAAACTCACACCTTTTGCTTAACTTTATAAATACATCTCTCAACAAATCAATATAAATTTTCGAGCTGAATGTCCCTGTCCAGCCTATAGTTACTTTTTTATTATTATTATACAAGTTAGTCGGGTAAAAATTTCTTGTATTTACTGACGACGAAACATACGTAGATTTCTTTTTTTTATTTAATTTATAACAATAATTATTTAAAAATGGCGAGCTAGTAATAACGTGATCTGCATTTTTCACTAAATGAATAATTTTTCTAGGATTTTTTAATAAACCAGCTATGCGATTTAGTTCATTATTCATAGTACTCGTAGCATTATCTTCCACATCATATACTATTTTTTTTGATAAAGCACAAACTAAGCGCTCAAAAAATGTTGTCCCAAGAGGCGTAACCCACATAAACACATAAACAATATCATAATGAGGTATTAAAAAAAGATCGCGCAATCTTCGAAAATGACCAAAAACTGTACCTACAAATTTCTCTAAAAAATGGCCTTTTAGATAAATAATACTCCACATATTAAGGTCCATAAATGGAGATACTTTTACATCATAGTTATTTTTTTTCCAATCCTCAAAATATTGCTCATATTTTAATCTTTGACCTGCGGCAACGCCCTCTGGAAATGGGCAAATCACATAAATTTTTTTCTTTGCCATGTTTAACTAGTCTTTACTTATGATTGAATTATAAATTTCATCATAATATTTAACACCATCATCCAGTGAAAAATATTTTAGTGCAGTATTGCGACAGCGTTTCTTAATATTTTTTTCTTGGGTCAATTTTAACAATCGAATAACACTCTTTCTTATTTCATTATCACTAAAACTATTCAGAACAATACCAACATTTTCTTTTTCAAGAACTTCATCTACATCTCCTATTCCAGTATTGCACAAGCATGGAACGCCACAACCTAGAAACTCTCCCAATTTTGTTGGAGCTGATGCAATTTTTGAATAGCATCGCTTAATAATAAAAACACCTACATCCATCGATTGCATGGCATTTACCACATCAGTCTGACTTCCGGATGCAATCATTACTGATTTCGAATCTAGCCCTGACTCTTCAATATGTTTATAAATATAATCATGTCCTCCCTTATTAAATATCTGCAACCTTGCCTCTGGTATATATTTTTTTATCATACTAAAACAACGTAACGTTTCATCGAAAAGATACCAAACTCCTACAGAACCGACATATCCTACCGTAAATACATGGTTGGCATTCATGCTATTGTTAGAATATGATTTTGGTCTAAATAAACTAAGATCAGTACACGTAGTTATCACTTTAATTCTTAACTTCTTATTGGAAAGGTATGAAAAATTGTTAATTTCAGTAACAGCTGCATTTGTAAGTGAGACTATATAATCCGCATTAATTAAAAAATGCCTTTCAAACCATTTGGATACACGAAACAATCTGCTATTTTTCTCCCATAATCCTCCATCTACACGTTCATCAGCCCAAAAACCTCTCATATCAAATATGAAATACACATTTGTAATTTTCTTAAGTAACAAAGCAATAACTGATGGAACATAACTCCTTGCATGAATAATTTTCACCCTATAACGAAAAACAATCCAAAAACTAGTAACAATGCCAAAAATAATATCCAGTAGTGTTGCGATCGATGTTGGGCGCTTATGGTAACGGAGTCTAATCCATTTTATTTTATTTTTATTTAGTAAATTTTCCATACTAGATAATCTATCATGATCTAAGATATACTCACTTTTTTCAAAGCTTATTAGATATATATTATGACTATAAGACAATCTACTTAGGTAACTTAAAACTTGTGATCTTCCAAGAGGCTCCATTACCCCGTCATATGTTATATATAAGATAGAATCCATATACTAAATTTGTCTTTTGATGAAAACCGCTTGAAATCTATTTCCAAATATTGTATTAAAAAACTTTTTTCCGCTAAATAAAATTGCAATTTTTGCAATAATATACTTAATAAATTTTCCCTCTACATATGGCCATCCAGTATCATAAATACGCCAATATTTTAACTCTAAATCTGTATCAATCCGATTCAAAAAAAAGTCATATTGCTGCCTACCTCCAACACGAAAAAGGTGGTATGGGGGACTATCTAGGGCAGTATTACGGTAAAAAATATTCTTCAAAAATCCAAATATATATGAAGAAAAATATACCAGACTCGGATTATTCTCAAGAGGGCCTTCTATAAAAATAGTTCCACCAAATTTTAAACTCTTCAAGATATAATTTAAAGTATCTGCAGGCCGAGGAATGTGCTCTAGAACATCGCCTAAATGTATAGCATCAAAATACTCCTCGTATAATTCTGATTGAAAAGAATCAGTAGACATTACCTCACAAAATTCATTGTTTTTTACATATTTTACTGCATCTGTATTGTATTCAACTCCAGTACAGTAAAAGCTATTACAAGAAAGTAGTTTTAAAAAAAAACCGTCTCCACAACCATAATCAAGCACCTTCGCTCCTTTATTAAGATAACTAAACAATAAATTTGCTGATTTTTGATACTCTTCAACCCTAGATGGATTGTGGTAATGATAATGATACTCGCTTCCTTTGTACATAAGTGCAATAGCTTTACTGCTAGGAGGAGGATTTACATATACGGTTGAGCATTTTTTACATCTTAAATATTTAAAATGAAAATTGTCAATTTTTGCATAATACGGAAAACTTACACGAGGTAAATTTGAGCTTAGTCCGCACATAGGGCATTCATATTCTTGTTTTAGTCTCATATACTATAAAGTCTTGTTTAGAGACTCTCTTTAAATATTTTTTTTTAAGATATTTTAATATTTCTTGAATTCGCATAACAAGTGCAATTTTAATTGTAATTAAATAGCCAGTTGCAATAAACTTTGCTATTTTCTTACCACAGGAAATTGCAATGAGTTATCAACAACTGA
>Ga0233436_1001143_pt1 | contig 23623 bp, 21 predicted proteins | sample SI_122_August201_2_FD_182723 | JGI IMG/M metagenome (GOLD analysis project Ga0233436, IMG submission 182723) | Seawater microbial communities from Saanich Inlet, British Columbia, Canada - SI_122_August2016_150_MG | ecosystem: Environmental > Aquatic > Marine > Inlet | place: Canada: British... | reverse complement strand
CATTGGGTCTTATACTGTTTTAGCTTCTTCTGCAATAGGGGCTAAAACAGTCTGTTTTGAGCCAGTTCCATCTACATATAAGAGGTTAATGGATAATATTAAAATTAATAATATAGAGAATAAAGTTGAATCGCTTAATCTTGCATTAGGAAATTCAACAGGTGAAATGTATTTTTCATCAGATCAAAATTGTATGAATCATATAATTGCTCATAATGAAAATAATTCTAATAAAATTACTGTTAACGTGTCAACTTTAGATAAGGAGTTAAAAAGGGATCCGTTTTTAATAAAGATTGATGTTGAAGGTTATGAACTTCCTGTGCTAGAGGGGGCACAAAAAATATTATCCAATAACGAGCTCTGTGGAGTGATTATGGAGTTGAATGGATGTGGAGAGAGGTACGGGTATGATGAATCAAAGATATTAAACATGATGATTGATTATGGATTTAAACCATACGCATATGACCCTATTACAAGAAATTTGGTTGAGTTAAATGAAAAAAATAAGAATGAAGGGAATACAATATTTATAAGGAATCTGGAGCGTGTCAAAAAGAGAATTAAAGAGTCTCCTTTAGTTAAAATTTTTAATACAGAAATATAAATTTTGCATTTTTAACTATTATGAAATTAAATAATAAGATCTATATAGCAGGACATAGTGGTTTAGTGGGTTCTGCCATTGTCAGACAATTAGAGTCTAGAGGCTTTACTAATCTTTTAATGCGTACGCATAAAGAACTAGACCTTACCAATCAAGTGCAAGTACAAACCTTTTTTGAACAAGAAAAGCCTGATTACGTTATTTTGGCTGCAGCTAAAGTGGGCGGCATTCATGCGAATAATACTTATCCTGCAGACTTTATTTATCAAAACATGATGATAGAGGCTAATGTTATTAATTCAGCTTATGAGAATAAAGTTAAGCGCTTGTTATTTTTAGGCAGTACTTGTATTTATCCTAAAGCAGTTGAACAGCCAATGCGTGAAGATGCATTATTGACTGACGTGCTAGAGTCAACTAATGAGCCTTATGCACTAGCCAAGATCGCAGGCATTAAGCTTTGTGAATCATACAATCGTCAATACGGTACAGATTTCCGTTCAGTCATGCCAACCAATCTTTATGGTATTAATGATAATTTCCATCCAGAAAACTCACATGTTATCCCAGCCCTTATGCAAAGGTTCCATCAAGCAAAGATAAACAACGATGCTGAAGTGGCAGTATGGGGAACGGGTAACGCTATGCGTGAGTTTTTGTATGTTGATGATATGGCAGAGGCGTCATTATTTGTACTTGAGCTCGATGAGAAAGCTTACCAAGTTAACACCAAGCCAATGCTTTCGCATATCAATGTTGGCACAGGAAAAGATGTAACGATTAGAGAAATGGCAGAAACTATGAAGCAAGTAGTTGGGTTTGAGGGTAAGCTAACTTTTGACAGTACGAAATCCGATGGCTCACCAAGAAAGCTAATTGATGTATCGCGCCTATCAAATATGGGCTGGAAATACAGTATTGATTTAGAAGAAGGTCTTAAAAAAACCTATAAATGGTATTTTAATCAGGGCAAGCTATGAAAATAACAATAGCCGGAACCGGCTACGTAGGCCTGTCTAATGCTATGTTGTTGTCTCAAAATCATGAGGTAGTCGCCCTTGATATCATCTCTGAGAAGATTGAGCAACTTAATAACAAGACCTCCCCTATTGTCGATGCTGAAATTGAAGATTTTCTAGTCAATAAAAACCTTAACTTTACCGCTACACTGGATAAACAGCTAGCCTATAAAAATGCTGATTTTGTCATCATTGCTACTCCAACAGATTATGACACCACTAACAACTATTTTAATACCGCTTCGGTAGAAGCGGTTATTCAAGACGTTATTAGTATTAATCCTAATGCAGTGATGATTATTAAGTCAACCGTACCAGTTGGCTATACTCAAAGTATTAAAGAGAAGTTTGATTGTGACAACATTATCTTTTCACCAGAGTTTTTAAGAGAAGGTCTAGCACTACACGACAATCTATATCCATCGCGTATTATTGTTGGTGAGCAATCAGATAGGGCTAAAGTGTTTGCAGACCTATTGCAAGAGGGTGCTATTAAAGAAGATATAGATGTCTTATTTACAAATTCTACTGAGGCGGAAGCGGTTAAGCTTTTTAGTAATACTTATTTAGCTATGCGCGTGTCATACTTTAATGAGCTTGATTCATACGCAGAAACACACAATCTAAACTCAAAACAAATCATTGAAGGCGTAGGCCTTGATCCAAGAATTGGATCACACTACAACAACCCTTCATTTGGATATGGTGGCTACTGTTTACCAAAAGACACTAAGCAACTCAAAGCCAATTATGCAGATGTACCAAATGCTTTAATAAGTGCCATTGTTGATGCTAATGCGATGCGTAAAGACTTTATTGCAGATTCTATCATTGCCAAACAACCGAAGGTTGTTGGCGTTCATAGACTGATCATGAAGACAGGCTCTGATAACTTTAGAGCATCAAGCATTCAAGGTATCATGAAGCGCATTAAAGCCAAGGGCATTGAAGTGGTTATTTATGAGCCGGTACTATCGGAGCAAGGTGAGAATGAGTTCTTCCATTCAAAGATTATTGATAATTTAGACGACTTTAAGCAAATCAGTGATGTGATTGTGGCCAATAGAATGGTGGATGAATTGCAAGATGTTAAAGCTAAGGTTTACACAAGAGATTTATTCAACTCAGACTAGTTAAGTAAGCAACAAAACAACAAATGATAGTTTTTGGATAGGTTTATATCCTGGTATGGGTGATGATTAAAAAGATTAGGGAGTTTATAAAATAAATGAAGCCAACTTTATCGATTGGAATACCAACATTTAATCAGGGTGAATATCTTGAAGAAACAATTTTGTCAGTTTTAAATCAAACAGTAAAACCTTATGAATTTGTAATTTGTAATAATCATAGTACAGACGGGATTACTGATGAAGTTTTGAAAAAATATAAAAATGATATAAAGGTTATAGAGCCTTCAAAAATTTTACCTATGATGGAAAATTGGAATTTTCTTTGTAAAAACTTGACAGGAGATTACATTTCATTATTAAGTAGTGATGACTTCTATGAACCAAATTTTATTGAAGCGTTTTATGCGAATCTTAAACCTGACGGAGTACTTTATAGGGTTGGTATAAATCTCGTGAATAAAGACGGAGATATACTTGGGAGCAGTAAAATACGTTCAGCAAGAAAAGTACAAAATTTCCCAGGAAATTTTTATGAACAACTGATTGGACCTAAACTTAGTTTTGCTGGATTTGTTGTTAAAAGTGAAGCAATGAGAAGAGTTGGATTTTTTGATGAACGATTAAAGTTGAATGGTGACTGGGGATTGTGGTTGCGATTGGCACCATTAGGAAGTTTTTATTTAATTAATAAGATTCTCAGTAATTATCGTGGCGGCTATCGTCCGACACTTGCCAAAGAAAGATTTGAGATGAATATTCTAGATATACTTTATGTTTATGAAAATATTCAGAAAGAAATAATTGAAAAATATCGCTTGAAGAAGGGTATGCAAAGAAATTCAATAAAACTGCATATTTACAGGTTTGAAAAAACAATGATTTCAAGTCAAATTAATGATTCTGATGCGCTCTTAAAATTCAAAGAATTTTTTCCTGGAAATTATATTAAAAGTGAATTTGAATATAGGGTTCGTAGTCAAGTTCAACGTCTATACGAAGGTTTAATAAAACGATGATTTCAATAAAACATATATTAAATAATCTTGGGGCCAATTCATTTTCGATGATAATAAATTTATCTTTTCAAATAATACTGGTGCCTGTATTTATAATATACTGGGGTGTTGATTTATACGGCGAGTGGTTGGTATTAACTGCATTAACTGCATATTTTTCTATGACAGATATTGGATTGAATACAGTGACATCTAATGAATTTTCAATGAGTTATTCAAAAAATAACTTTCAACGATGCAACATCTTAATGAATAATAATTTATTTTTTATAGTAATTGTCTTTGGGATTTTGATCTTCCTAGTAGGATTTTTATTGCAATTTATTGATTTGTCAGAATTATTTGGTTTAAAACAAATGTCAGAGAGGGTTGCTGAAATTGGTCTAATTTTACTTGCTTTCCAAGTATTTACCGGAATGCTTGGAAATCTTATGAATGCTGTTTATAGGGCGACACAACATTATGCACGAGCCATAATGATAGGTAATGGAATACTAATTGCAGAAAATCTTATTTTACTTATAGGTGTTATCTATAAGTTTCCTATAGATCTGATTTTTATTACTTATGTTATTCCAAGGTTTATTGGACTATTTATAAAATATTTTGACTCAAGAAAATACTATCAGATACATATTGGTATCAAGTACATAAATAAAATTGAGTTTAAGCGAATTATAATGCCGTCACTATATTTTTTATCATTTCCAATTGGAAACTCGATTATATTACAAGGTTTTACTCTATTAATAAACTTTATGCTTGGAAGTGCTGCAGTGGTATTATTTAATACAACTCGTACTATGGTTAATATTATCAAAGCAGGTTTAGGTTTAATCAATAACTCTGTTTGGCCAGAGATGTCCTTGGCTTATGGACGCAGGGATTATAATAGCATGAAGAAATTACATAGATATGCCGTTGGAACAAGCTTTTACTTTGCATTATTTATTGTAATAGCTCTTCTAATAATAGGTGAACCGCTTTTCCTCTTATGGACTGATGCAAGAGTAGAATTTGACTGGTTACTTTTTTCAACCTTCTTACTCACACTAATTTTTAACACTATTTGGTTCACTAGTAGTGTAGTACTGGCTGCTACTAATAACCACAAACGATACTCGATAATATATCTTGTATCTACTTTTATTTCATTAGGTATTGCTTATTGCATAATAAAAATGACAGGGCAAGTAAGGTTGTTACCAATATCACTCTTGATAATTGATATTTTATTAATAGGTGTTATCATAAAGCAATCATTGGTAATAGTTAATGATGAATTCAATGATTTTTTAAGATCAGCAATTAGCACACCTGCCAAAATTTTAAAGTCAATAAGAACATGAAAACTATTATATTTACAGGACAAGGCCGCGCTTACATTTGATTGAAAGTGCTAAGGCAATTAAAAATTCAGGTATTGAGGTGGAAGTAGTTACTGGGGTGGTGTTCATTTTACTACTTAGAATTATTCCACCTATTCTTGACAAACTAGTCACGAATCTACTTAATAAGCCATATTATAGTATTTGTTTGGTTGTATATAAGCAAAGGTTTAGTGGCTAGTTTTTATTCAATAATTAAACACTTTAAACATGAAGAAATCAGATATTTTAATGACGTTAAACGCAATAGGAAGTAGATTTTATGTAGATCTAATTGGACGCCTCGCATTTTCAGAGTTACTAGTATTGATTACAATACCATTCACATCATCTTATAAAAAAATAAGCCAGTATTACGGGTTAAGAACTGTAATAGTGTGTTTATTATTAATGGTTTTTATTCAAATTATTAGCGATGTGGTTAATCAGTCATTATTTAGAGATTGGACTAGAGGTATATCTGTCTTGCTAATAGCGATTTTGTCAATTTTTTTCTTTATTGATCAATTAAGTAAAAATATAAATTCAATTATCTATTATTTAGTTGGAGCTAGTATTATTTACTTACTTGTTGGAGGTTCTCTTGTTGATATCGACTTTAAATTCAATCCAAACTATTTCAAGATTAGATTTGTTGGTTTTTTAAACTTTTTTATTCTTCTTTTATCTTTTTATTTGTATAAAAATAAAAAGTTTAAAATCTCTATATTGATGTTTTTTGTTTTTAGTTTCTTATGCTTTACATTTGATGCGAGATCAAACGGGCTTATATTTTTCATATCTGCATTTATGCTAAGTTTGAAATTTTTTAAACCTAACCTAAACAAATTTTTTTTTACATCATATTTATTAGTATTTTTTGTAATATTATTTGGTCTGTATGTAGTTTATGTTGAGCAAGTTTTATCTAATAATTTTGGCGGAAGTCATTCAATTAGTCAGATTAATAAAACTGCCAATCCATATAATCCTATCGATTTACTTTACGTTGGTAGGATTGGTGTGGTCGTAGCAGGTTATGCAATAAATGAAAAACCATTGCTGGGCCATGGATCATGGGCTAAAGATAAGAATGGAAAGTATGCTAAAATTAGTTCGCAATTGAGAGGTGGAAAAGTACTAGATAAATCAATAATACCAGCACACTCAGTCATTATTGGAGCTTGGCTTAATATGGGATTTTTTGGCTTTGTGATTGTAATGTATTTATTTTACTTCTTTATTAAATTATTTTTAAAAATGTATTTTAAGCTTAATAATAGTGAATATCTTCCTGTAATAGTGGCTCTATCCATAGAAATGATGTGGCATTTTTTATTTTCTCCTTTTGGAACAATTCGTACTACATTTCCTATAATTGTTGCCTTGCTTATAGTTATGAATAGTCAATTTATTAGAAAAAATTATAATCTTAAATAATTATTGAGAGAGGAAAAAAAGTTTATGAAAATTTGTTTAATTACTACTGGAGATATTAAAACATTTGGAACGATCAAAGGAGCTACTGGATTAGCCGTAGCAATTAATAAAAAAGGCCATGAAGCTTCTTTAGTGTTAATGGATACAGAAAATAATCGGAGTAGAGTTAAGTTGGAATGCCCAAATGTAAAAGTATTTTGGTTTGATAGTACAAGTGTATTAAGTGAAATAAATAAAAAAAATAAAATTATAAGGGATCATCAGTTTGATGTTATTTATGTTGTCTCTTTTGGTATTAGAAATTTTACGTATAAAATGTTTAATAAAAAAAGATTTGTATCAATTTTAGAGCATTCTGAACTACCTTCATCTATTGTCAATAGTAAAAAAATAAGATGGGTAACAAATTTAATATTAGAAAAATTGTCTCTATTTATGTTTTCAGGTCATGTCTGTAATAGTAAATATCTATATAATGAGTTGAATAGAATAAATAAAAAAATTATTTCGCTATATTCTACTTATGCATATTCAAGTGATCTAATAAATATTAACAACGAATTATCCAATAATCTTTCAAAGATGTTTAAGGATAAAAAAGTGCTTTGCTATATGGGTACACTGGTTGAAAATTATGGAATATTAGATATTATTAGAGCGATAAAAGAGCTGAAAAAAACTCACTCCAATTTCATATTATTGGTAATTGGAGGTGGAAAGGATAAAGCTAAAATGCTTCAAGTTATTGATAGAGAAAATCTACAAAAATATGTACATGTTGCAAATTACATATCTGAAGAAGATTTATACACATATTTTCACAATTCAAATGCCTTTGTTATGCCTTTGCGCAATACTGTTCAAGATTGGGCTAGGTCGCCAAGTAAATTATTTATGTATATGCACTTTAACAAGCCAATTATTACATCAAAAATAGGCGAGTCTGCAGAGATATTTTCAAATTATGATTTTTATTATAATCCAGATGACCTTGGAACTTTTGCACCTGCAATAAAAAAAGCACTATTTTCAAATGATAACTGGAGACCGGAATGGAATCCAATGAGTCATACTTGGGATGAACGAGCGGTGGGACGTATTGAATGGCTGGAGAAAAACTGGCCTCAAATTTTTTAATTTTTTATTAATTTATAACAAATGTATAGACTAACCAGTATTGAGAAACATCATTTTTTTGGCTTCCATGATCTATGTATAAGTAACAATCAAGGAGATAAATTATTAGCGCTTCAAGTTGATGAGATAGATCATCCACCAAGAAAGAATCAGCAGGCAACTATTGGATTTGTTGATATAGAGAGCAAAAGATATATTTCTATCGGTCAAACTTCTGCCTGGAACTTTCCACAAGGAGCTAGGCAGCAATGGCTTGGCGATACTAATAAATTTATTGTTAATGATATGGTTAATAATGCCTGGGGATCATGTTTGTATGATAGTGAAACACAAGAGATAATAGAGAAATATGACACTCCAACCCACGTTGTTAACTCAAAATTAAATTTGTCGTTTTCAATTAACTACTCAAGATTACATAGACTCGGTGGTTACGGATATACGGGGCTAGTTGATAATTATGCTGAAGATAGTGCGCCATCTAAAGATGGAATATTTAAGCTTAATTTGGAAACAAAAAAAGTTGAGCTGCTAATTTCGATAAAAACAGTTTCTGAATTTGGAGTGTTAACACCAAGTAGGCGGCATCATTATATTACGCACTTATCATTAAGTCCAAATGGTGATAGATTGGCGTTCCTACATAGGTATAGGTTGAATGATGGCGGTGAAATGACACGTTTAATGACTATTGGCATTGACGGCTCTAATTTAAGATGTCTTATTTATGGCTACCTTAGTCATTATGATTGGAAAGATGATAATTCAATTCTAATTTGGGGAAGAAGTAATCAGACAGTGGCAAATTTAAGAGAGAATTTTTTGTTAAAAAGGGTGTTTTCATCTAAACTAATGAAGAATTTAAAGCCAGCTGTTCGAAGATTATTGAAACAGTCAAAAGCAATGGATATGAGTTTTAATTTAGTAAAAGATAGTAATGAGTTTAGTATAAAAAAAATTGCTGAAAATATTATTACATCAGATGGTCATCCTATGGTTAACCCGTTAAATCGAGATGTAATGATATGTGACACATATCCTAATTCAGACGGAATTAGAACTTTAATGCTTTATCGGTTTAGTACAAATACACGAGTTGATTTAGGCGATTATAAGATGATTAATGATAAGCCTAGTGATGGTGTTGTCAAGGAATTTTCTACTAGCATTGATCCAATAATTAGAGATGTATTTAATGCAAAAGAATACTCTTTTGCAAGAAGTGGTTTGCATTGTGACCTGCATCCCAGATGGCTTGCAAATGGAAAATCTATTGCATTTGACTCTATACATGAGGGTACTCGTCAAATTTATATTGAAAATGTAGAAAATTATATTTAGGAGTTTGATTATGAAAGTGGAAACTAATAATGAATTAATGGATAATTATGATAATTATTATCATGATAAATCTGAGACAGCATGGAGAGAGTTGTGCGCAAGTAGAAAAGCTGATAATATTATCAATTGCTGTAAAGGGGCTAGCTTTAGTCGCGTGTTAGAAATTGGAGCTGGTGAAGGTGCAATTCTACAAAATTTATCTAATAAAAAATTTGCAAAAGAACTATATGCATTAGAAATATCACGTTCAGGTGTGGAAAGTATCAAAAATAGAAATATTTCTGAAATGAAGGATGTTTTAATTTTTGATGGATATAGTACTAATTTTCCAGACGATTTTTTCGATTTAGTTATTCTAAGTCATGTTATTGAACATGTTGAACATCCACGTTTATTATTGTATGAGGCAAATAGAATATCACAGCATGTATTTGTTGAGGTTCCACTTGAAGATAATTTATCAACTAAAGAAAATTTTGTGTTTAATAAGGTTGGACATTTAAATTATTATAACCCTACAACAATAAGGTTTTTATTACAGTCCTCTGGATTTGACGTTGTTAAAGAGGTGGTATCAAATCCTATTAGAGAGATATATAAATTTAAACAAGGAACTGTTGGAAGTATTAAGTATTTTATTAAAGAAATAGCATTATTTTTATTTAATAAAATATCTCCAAAAATATTTACATATCAGTCATCCATTTTATGTCTTTCAAAAAATAAAAAATATAATTAATATATCTTTATGTCAATTATTCGTGTATCAATACAACAGCCAGCAATTCCAAAATACCGTCTTCCGTTTTTTAAATTTTTATCAAAGCAAAAAGATATAAATTTGAAATTATTTTATTCTATTAATGATAGGTCGCTTCCCAATGTCCCTCCTGAAGGGTTAAATTCAACATATAGTGAAATGATAAGGTTTATGACTTTTGGCAAGCATACAATGTTATGGCATCAAGCTCAATGGACTGCAGCTTCAAATTTAGTATCAGATGTTTTAGTTTTATCGTGGGATTTACACTATTTAAGTTTATTACCATCAATGTTAAGAGCTAAATTTAACAAGGTTCCGATTATATTATGGGGCCATGGATTTTCAAAAAACGAAAATAAATTTAAAAGCAATCTGAGAAGAATGGTCGCTGTATTTTCTTCCGCTGTAATTTTCTACGATAATAATACGGCTGAGTCCTATATTAAAGATGGATTCAACAGTAAAAAAATATTTGTAGCCCCTAATTCACTTGATCAAATACCTATAATTGAGGCAAAGAAATACTGGTCATTAAGAAATATAAAATTAAAAAAATTTCAAAGTAATCATAATCTTAATCCATTGAAAACCATCATATACATTGGAAGGATTTACCCAGAAAACAACCTAAAAATTTTAATTCTATCCCTTTCAAAAATTGTAAAAATTATTACTGATGTGAAGTTAGTTATTATTGGTACTGGAAAAGAAATAAATGAATTAAAGACTTTATCAAAAGAATGTGGAGTTGAAGATCATATTATATGGGTTGGTGAGCTGTATAATGAAATTGAAATTGCAAAGTGGATGTTATCCTCTACTGTATTATGTTATCCAGAAAATATTGGTTTGAGTATTATGCATGCTTTTGGTTATGGACTTCCTGTTATTACTAGTAACCTTACCATTAAGCATAATCCAGAAATTTATAGCTTTAGGAATAAAAAAAATGGATTGTTATATACTCATGGATCACTTGATTCTTTAGTCAAAACCATGTGCACTATCCTTGATAATGATAAACAGTTAATCCATTTATCAAATGAAGCACTGACGACTGTAGAAAGTAAGTTCAATATTGAAAAAATGACATTTGGATTTGTTGATGCTATAAATTATGCTAAAAACAGTCTCTAGAATAGAATGTTAGACACTCTAATTAACAATCTATATTTATGAATAAAAATATCAAAATAATAGTTTCTACAGGTCAAGGTAGACTACATTTAATTGATAGCGCCGTATCTTTTAAAAAATTAGGCATGAAAGTAAAGGTTATTACTGGATGGGTGCCATCTACAAGAGTTCCAGATTATATTCTTAATCTATTGGGAAGGGTTGTAGGCAGGAGTAATTTAGCATATGGTTTACGTAAAAGAACATCAACCTTATTAAGTCGGAATGAAATTAATAATTGCACTTATTCAGAATTTTTAGTGCAGTTTTTATTTATTTTATCAAAGTTTCGAATAATAAAACGAGATACTGCAGCAGTTTTAGGATGGAAGGCTTATGGCATGGAGTCGAAAAAATATATAAAAGATTGTGATATTTTTCATGTGAGGAGTGGGGCGGGTAAAGGTGGCGCTATAAATTTTGCGAAAAAACTTAATATTAAGGTTGTAGTTGACCATAGTATAGCGCATCCAACAGAGCTTTATAATCAACTTTTAAAGGCAAATAATGGTAATGCACACGGGTTGTTTGTTAATCCAGAAAGTTTATTTTGGAAAATGGTAATAGATGATTGCCAGCAAGCAGATATAGTTCAAGTTAACTCTGATTATGTAAAAGATAGTTTTATCGAAAATGGATTTCCTGAATCATTAATTTCTGTTATACACTTAGGTATCAGAGATGATTTCTATAATCTTAAAGAGAGTTATTCTATTAAGGGTGAGGTGAAGCTACTATTTACGGGTGGATTTGGCTTGCGTAAAGGCGGCGGTATTATTATTCAGGCAATAAGTATGCTTATTGCTCAAAATATTAATTTTCGTTTAGATGTTGTTGGTTCAATATTAAATGATCTAGATATTCCAGACTGGTTTGGTAAAAATTCTAATATATATTTGCATGGTCACCTCCCTCAAAATAAACTAATGCAGCACCTATCAGAAAGTGATTTATATATTTTTCCTTCCTATTCTGAAGGCTCTGCACAATCTGTAAAGGAAGCTATGGCTGCTGGAATGCCAGTCATTACAACAAAAGAAAGCGGAGCACCAATAGTCAGTGGAGAAAATGGGCTGATTATCAGAAATAACTCCCCTTCTGATCTTTGTAGGGCGATTATTAAATTAACAGATGATGAAAAGTATAGGGCCTACATAGGCGACAATGCTTGCAATACTATAAAATCGGATCATACTTGGGAGAAGTATGCTGAGAATACTAAGGTAATGTACAATAAATTACTTAGTTTTAATTTGTGAATATTATATTTAACAAAAGAACTGTTATTACTCATACAATTTTAAGTTTGGAAAAAATTAGTGGCATAGCCGATGCTGTTATTCATGCCGCCGTTGCTGATGGCGACAATGAAGTTCTAGTTATTACATGGATGTGATTTAAATGATTTTATCTATAGTTGCGCCTAATATAAAAAATGGCGGTGGAAAGGAATTACTAGAGTATTTATTGAAATATATTGATCAGAAATATCCTTATCTTATCGTGCATGTTTATCTGGATAGTTCATTAATGAACATAAAAATAGTTAATAATAGAAAGGTTTTTTTATTATCTAGTTCGTTAGGAAAGGTTTTTCTTTTTGGAAAAAAGATAAATAATGCATTGTATTTTGGTAATTTACCGCCCTTTAGAAAAGTTAACAATTCAATGGTGTATATTCATAATCCATACTTGGTTATGACTTTTACTCAATTATGGGGCAAATCGATGTATCTTTTCTTTAAGTATTCTATGCAAAAGATATATATTAAAATTTTTATAAAAAATGTTGATATAGTTGCATGTCAAACTAAGGTTGTTAGAAACGCCATTAAGTCTATTTATAGGCATAAAAATATCAAGCTATTTCCATTTTTTCAGCTTTGTAATAATTATAAAAAAACAAAAAATGTTAAAAAGTATGATTTCTGCTATGTCTCTTTGGCTCACAAGCATAAGAACCATACATTACTTCTGAACACTCTTGAGCTACTGGCTAACAAAGGTGTACATTTAAGATTGGCCGTTACTATTGAAAAGGATAAACGTGCCTTAATTGATCATATTAGTAGGATAAATATAATTGGCTCAGTTCAAGTTACCAACATGGGTGTCATTTCAAAAAAAGCCGTCTGTAAGTTGTATAGTGACAGTAAATGTCTAGTATTTCCCTCTCTCGAAGAGTCATTTGGTCTGGGTTTAATTGAAGCTGTAGAAATGGGTTTAGATATTATTGCTGCAGATTTGAAATATGTATATGAAGTGGTCAATCCTTCACTAGTCTTTGACCCAAGCAGCCCTCAAAGTTGTGCAAATGCAATCGAAAAATATTTGATGCTAGGTCAATATTCTACCTCTACGGGCGTTATTGAAAATAAAATAGACCACCTTGTTGAGAGTTTTCTAAGAGTTTAAGGCATTAAAATTATAATATAAAGGAAGAAGTATGTTTACAAATGCAATACTATTGATTACAGGTGGGACGGGGTCTTTTGGAAATGCTGTATTACGTAGATTTCTGAACTTAGATATTAAAGAAATACGAATCTTTAGCAGGGATGAAAAAAAGCAAGATGATATGAGGCGTAAATATTCCGATGAGCGTTTAAAGTTTTATATAGGTGATGTGAGAGATTATGACTCAATTATGAATGCAGCTAGGGGCGTAGATTACATATTTCACTCAGCAGCCCTTAAACAGGTTCCATCATGCGAGTTTCATCCAATTGAAGCAGTAAAAACTAATATTATAGGTACTGAAAATGTACTAACTGCTGCGATCAATGCAAATGTAAAGCGAGTAATTTGCCTTAGTACAGATAAGGCGGTGTACCCAATTAATGCTATGGGAATATCCAAGGCAATGATGGAGAAAGTTATTGTGGCTAAATCTCGCCAAGGTGGTGACTCAACAATTATTTGCAGCACTCGATATGGAAATGTAATGGCATCTAGAGGGTCTGTAATCCCTTTATTTGTGGAGCTTATTCATGAAAATAAAGAATTGACACTTACTGATCCAAATATGACACGTTTTATGATGACTCTAGATGATGCAGTAGAGCTAGTTTTGTTTGCTTTTAATAATGGTAAGCCTGGAGACATTTTTGTGCAAAAAGCGCCAGCGGCGACAGTTGGTGATATGACTCAAGCATTGTGTGAATTAATGGGTAAGCCTAATTACCCAACTCGGGTTATTGGCACAAGGCACGGTGAAAAGCGATATGAGTCCCTATTATCTAGAGAAGAAATGGCATGCGCCTTAGATATGGGTGATTACTACAGAATTCCTCCAGACTTAAGAGATTTAAATTATGCTAAATATGTAGATATCGGAGAAGAAAGTATTACCAATGCAGATGAGTATAACTCAGATAATACTGTTCGATTGGATGTTGAAGGTATGAAGCTACTGTTAAACAAACTAAGATTTATTCAAGCTGCCTCCAAAGGCGAAATTATTGATCCTGAAGAATAATATGAGAGTATTGGTAACAGGCTCTAATGGCTTTATTGGTAAAAATTTAATTATTCGTTTGAATGAATTGGATATTCAAGTTTTGACCTATACTCGTGAGAGTTCAACTCAAAATTTAGAAGAGTTAATTAAAGATACTGATTTTGTTGTTCATTTAGCGGGAGAGAATAGGCCCAAGGACGAGAAAGACTTTAATGTTGTTAACGCTGGATTAACCATGTCTATTTGTGACGCTTTGCGTTCTTCAGGTGAAAATATTCCCATTATCCTGGCATCATCTACTCAAGCTGAGTTCGATAATGCATACGGTAAAAGTAAGTTAGATGCTGAGGCTTCTGTGAAAATGCTTGAGGTTGATACAGGTTGCCCTGTGTATGTGTATCGCCTACCTGGTGTGTTTGGCAAGTGGTGCAAGCCTAATTATAACTCTGTTGTTGCTACATTTTGTCATAATATAAGTCATGATTTGCCTGTCCAAGTTAATAATCCAGATTTTGAATTGAGTCTAGTTTATATTGATGATGTGGTTGAAGAATTTGTTAAGGTGATACAAGGGCTGATAGGTGGCAAAAAAGAGTTGTCAGTGCAGCCGAAGTATAAGATTAAATTAGGCGATCTGTCTACTCAAATTCAAAACTTTAAAGAGAGTCGAGATTCGCTTATAACTGAAAAGGTTGGCAGTGGACTTATTCGAAAGTTATATTCAACATATCTCAGTTATCTCCCTCCTGCGCAGTTTACATATTCAATACCCTCATATGGTGATGAACGTGGAATGTTTGCAGAAATGTTAAAAACAAAAGATAGCGGCCAGTTTTCATTTTTTACTGCAAAACCAGGTGTAACTAGAGGTGGCCATTACCACCATTCTAAAACTGAAAAATTTTTAGTTGTTCAAGGTAGGGCAAAATTTGGCTTTAGAAATGTAGCTACAGATGAAACATATGAGATTATCGCAACAAGTCAAGAATTGAAAATTGTTGAAACTGTGCCAGGGTGGTCACATGATATTACCAATGTTGGTACAGAGGAAATAATAGTCATGCTTTGGGCTAATGAAATTTTCGATTCTGATAATCCTGATACCATAGCTTACAAGGTATAAAATTAAATAAGATATGAAAAAATTAAAAATAGTAACAGTAGTAGGCACACGTCCAGAAATTATTCGTCTTGCATGTGTCATTAAGAAGCTTGACGAGTATTGCGAGCATATTTTAATTCATACAGGTCAGAACTATGATTATGAGTTAAATGAAATTTTCTTTGATGATCTTGGCATTAGAAAGCCAGATTATTTTTTAGATGCTGCCGGTATCTCCAGTGCAGAAACGATTGGCAATGTAATTATCAAGGTCGATAAAGTTTTGGCAGAAGTTGAGCCAGAGGCTATGCTTGTACTGGGTGATACAAATAGTTGTATGGCGGTGTTGCCTGCTAAGCGGAGAAAGATACCAACATTTCATATGGAGGCTGGTAATCGTTGTTTTGATCAACGTGTTCCAGAGGAGATAAATAGACGCCTTGTTGATCATATGGCAGATATTAATTTAACCTATAGTAGTATTGCTAGAGACTACTTGTTAAGCGAAGGACTACCTGCCGATATGATTATTAAAACTGGCAGCCCTATGTTTGAAGTGATTAATATGTACAGAGGTGGGATAGACTCCTCCGACATACTTTCTAAATTAAATTTAGAAAAACATAAATTTTTTGTAGTGAGTGCTCATCGTGAAGAGAATGTTGATTCAGACGTTAACTTTTTAAAATTAATTGATTCATTAAATTTAATTGCAAAAACTTACAATATGCCTGTCATAGTATCAACACATCCACGCACTCAAAAACGTATAGATACTCTAGGTATTAAATTCCACAATTTGATCCAATTATTAAAGCCACTTGGTTTTAAAGATTACAATAAATTACAAATTTCCGCAAAAGTAGTACTTTCAGATAGTGGCACTATTAATGAAGAGTCATCTATTATGAATTTTCCAGCATTAAACTTACGTGAGGCGCACGAAAGACCAGAAGGCATGGAAGAGGCTGCAGTTATTATGTCTGGCCTTGGAAGTGAGAGGATTTTACAAGGCTTGTCAATTTTAGAATCCCAGCCAAGGGACTCTAAAAGACTGGTTAGAGAAGTGCATGATTACTCTATGCCTAATGTTTCAGATAAAATTGTGAGAATAATTCACAGTTATACAGACTATGTTAATCGTGTCGTTTGGAAAAAGTATTAAGTGCTATTAAAAAGGCGTGAACTGGCTATTGTAAATCGTAGTTTTTATCTCAAAAAATACAACTACAGAAAAGAAGTTAGGTTTGTTAATGTTATGAATTGTGCTAAAGACAGCCACCAAGATAATAAATTATATAATTAACGTCCGATATTTATGAAAAGTATATTGCAAAAAAGTGTAAATTCTAAATCAAAGCGTTTAATAGATATTGCCACAGGGGCCCTTGGTATTATGCTATTTAGTATAATAATTTTTCTCACAGCGATATTTATTTATATAACAATGGGTAGGCCGATTTTTTTTGTGCAAACTAGGCCAGGATTAAATGAAAAGTTATTTAAGTTATGGAAGTTTAGAACTATGAAAACACCAGGCAATGGTGAAGAGTGGATTTTTTCAGATGAGGATAGGATAACCCCTATTGGGAAAATAATAAGAAAATATTCAATAGATGAGCTCCCACAATTTTGGAATTTATTAAAGGGTGATCTTAGTTTGGTAGGCCCAAGGCCACTACTTAAAGAATATCTTCCTGTTTATACTAAAAGGCAAAGGCATCGACACGATGTAAAACCGGGAATCACCGGGTGGGCTCAAATCAATGGTAGGAATAAGTTAAGTTTAAGCGAAAGGCGAGAGCTTGATGTTTGGTATGTGGAAAATTGGAGTATTGCTTTAGACATAAAGATTATTTTTAAAACTATGGGGCAGGTCATAACAGGTAAGGATGTAGTGGTTGTTAGTAAAATGTCTAGCGTAGATGATCAAGGGTTTGAAGATGCTTTGAGTAAAAAATATTGGAGTAAAAAAAATGATAATTGATTTTGGAAGTGTGTTTAGTAGAAAGTTAGAAGACAAGGACGTGGAAGATATATACAGCTATCGAAATGATCCAGATGTTTATATGACGCTAGGAGGTTTTTATAAAGGCATGTCAAGAGAAGATGTACAGCAATGGGTCTCTTATCAAAGAACTAATGATAATGATATGGTATGGGCCTTGGTAACAAAGGATGAAGATAGGTGTATTGGCCACTTAGGGCTTTATAATATTGATTATAGGATTGGAAAGGCAGAAATTGGACTTGCAATTGCAAAGTCACATTGGGGGAAGGGGATCGGGGGAAGGGTATATAGCGGATTAATTACATATGCATTTGAACAATTACGACTCCATAGGGTGGAGACCTATAATTTGGCAATAAACAAGAAAGTTATTAAAATAAAAGAAAATTTAGGCTTTAAATTGGAGGGTGTTCTTAGAGATTTTCAGTATAGAGATGGAAAGTATTTAGATGTAATGATTATGACTATTTTAGAAAATGAATGGCAAGCGGTGCAAAAAATAAATAAATGAGGGTATTGTTCATAACATTATCTAATATTAATTCAATTTATGAAAATGGAATTTACCAAGATTTAATGAGAGAATTTGTATCGAATGGACATCATGTTGACATCATATGCCCCATAGAAAGAAGATACAAGAAAAAAACATATAAAATTATTGAGGATGGCTGCAATATTATTAAGGTCAGGACTTTAAATATACAAAAAACTAATTTTTTTGAAAAAACCATTAGTATGTTGCTTTTGAATATTTTATTTCGTGCTGCATACTTTTCTTTTTTAAGAAAAAATGATTATAGTACAATCCTTATTTCCACACCCCCAATAACTTTAAACAAATTTCTAAAAAAGGTAAAAAATATAAATACCGCATTTGTCTACCTATTGTTAAAGGATATTTTTCCTCAAAATGCCGTTGATTTAGAAGTTATAAAGAGTGGATCGTTTGCACATCGGTTCTTCAAATCCAAAGAGGATGAGTTGTATAGTATTGCAGATACTATAGGGTGTATGTCCCCTGCCAATAAGGATTATTTGCTAAAGAATAATGTGCATCTTAATAAAAATAAAGTAGAAATAAATGCAAATAGTATTAATTTAGATAGAGTACTTGAGCATTCGCAGAGTGATAAAAAAAATATAAGAAATAAATACGAAATTCCATTTGATGCAACATGTATTTTATTTGGAGGAAATTTGGGGAAGCCACAAGGTATTTCCAGACTAATAAAGGCTATCAGCTCTTGTAAAGATATAGATAATGTCTTTTTTGTTATTGTTGGAGAGGGTACGCATTATAAGTATTTATCAAATTGGGTAAAGAGCTCTCAAATCCCAAATATTAGACTTTTAAATTATTTGCCCAAATTAGAATACCTTGATCTTGTTGATAGTATTGATGTAGGCTTAATTTCATTAGACTATAGGTTTACCATACCTAATTTTCCATCTAGATTATTGAGTTATTTAGAAATGAAAAAACCTGTTCTAATTTATAGTGATGAAGCATCTGATATGGGGCGTATTGCTGAAGAAAATAACTTTGGATTTTTTGCAAGGAGTGATAGTACAGCTTCATTTGTTAATGCAGTGAAAAGATTTTCAAATAATCAAACGATTTTGAATAAAATGGGTCATAATGGATATAATTTTATGTTAAACAACTATACGACAACTATTTCATATAAAAAAATTATGGAATCTAGAAGGGATGTGTGTAATTGAATATGGAATACGGATCAAATTTCGAATTTTATGAAACTGAACAAATCAAAGAAAGTATTCAGTTTCATAAGAATGCTATTTATTATGGGTCTGGAAGGTATGCAATAAGTGATTTAATCCACTACTATGTAAAGTTAGGAGACTGGAAGACAATATTTATTCCTGAGTATTATTGCATGGATGTTGTTCATGCCATTGCTAAAACAGGTATAAATATTGTTAGTTATCAAGACAATCCTACTATTTTTGATGATCAAGAGTATATATCAAAAATGCGCTTTAAACATGGAGATGTACTTCTTAGAATGAATTTTTTTGGACTTAGGTCATATAGAAGTAATGATAAAATCCAGGTACCAGTCATTGAGGATCATTCGCATGGCTTGTTTTCTAACTGGGCGTTATTTAGTGATGCTGATTGGTGTTTTTCTTCAATAAGGAAGACGTTGCCAGTCGCCGATGGTGGCGTACTATGGTCGCCAATTAACAATATTATTAACATGGAAACTAAGAGTGTAACTAGAGAGCATAAGGAGTTGACAAAAAGTAGATATTTAGCAATGAAAATAAAATCTAAATATTTGTCAAATAAAGATTCTATATTAAAAGATAAGTACTTAAAGTTATTCACAGAAACTGAAGAATGTTTCAATAACAATCCGAGTAGTTTGATTTCACCTGAAACCTTAACCCTGCTTAATAAAATACCAATTAATATCGATGATAGTAAAAGGCGTAATTTTAAATACCTTTTGCCAAAATTAGATCAACATTACTATACTGTGCTAACTCCTGAACCTGATCAAACAGTTTTTTCTTTAGTTTTAATGCTAGAAAATAAATCTATTAGAAATGATTTTAAATTGCACTTAATAAAAAATAATATTTACCCATCTGTATTGTGGGAGCTTGACAAAAGTACTTCTTCAGAAGAATCTATATCGGTCTCTAATAGGGTTTTATCTATTCATATAGATTTTCGCTACAATTTCCATGACCTTGATGCTATGTGCCATATATTAAATAGTTATAATACGCAGCATGAGTAAAAATATCAAAAACAACAGCCTCTACAGGTCAAAGTAATCCATATTTAATTGATAGTGTTGTATCTTTAAAAAATACCATGAGAGTGAGGGGTTGTTGCTAGATGACTGAATTACATCTAAATAAGTTAAATCAGCGCACATGTATATAAAATATTGAGAATTATATGAAGTTTAAGATTTTTAGTTTAGCAATTGACAGTCAAAAGCAAGAATGGCTAGAAATATGGAAAGCCTGGAGTGATGGGGAGATATACGCTCACCCGGATTTTATTAAATTAAGTGCCAATAGTGAAGATGAAGTTTTTGCATTTTATGCAGACATACCTAATGGCGGGGTATTGTTTCCAATTATTAAAAGAAGTATATCTTCTGAGCCGTGGTGTAACGAAATAAAGTCTAATTATGATGCCATTACCCCATATGGATACGGAGGGGCATTTTATTGGGGGAGAGGAGATGATTTTAGAGATGAATTTTGGAAAAAATATAGTATATGGTGTCAAGATAATAATATTGTATCAACATTAATGCGTTTATCATTATTTAAAAATCAAATTTTAACCCCGATAGGGGAAGTTACCAGTCCTTATGGAAATATTGTTAGAAGTTTAACAATGAAAGAAGACGAGCTATGGTACGACTACAAACACGCCGTAAGAAAAAATGTAAAAAGGGCTGTAAATTCAGGTCTTAAAATTGAAATAGATGCATCCGGAAAAAAACTAAATGATTTTTTAGAAATCTATCATTCTACTATGGACCGAGTTGAGGCCAAAGGTCAATATTATTTTTCTACAGATTATTTTAAGGAGATCATTGAAAAGCTACCTAAGAATTTTGTTTTTTTTCATGTACTCTATAAAGAAAAAATAATATCGACAGAATTAGTTTTAGTATCAAGTAAAAACATCTATTCTTTTTTAGGTGGAACTATCTCTGAATATAATAATATGAGACCAAATAATTTTTTAAAACATGAAATTATTAAATGGGGAATAGAGAATGGAAAGAGTAATTTTATTTTGGGCGGAGGTTATAAAAAAGATGATGGAATTTTTAAATATAAACAGGCAATGGCGCCAAATGGAGAGCATCCTTTTTATTTAGCTAAAGTAATTCATGATGAGGATATGTATGAAGCGCTGGTGAAGAAAAAATTAAAATGGAAAGAAAAACACGTGAAAGATGCTGATGTTCAAGATGATTTCTTCCCTAAATATAGGGCTTAATTTAAAAAAACAATGTTAAGAATAAAAAAACCATCATGGCCATTATTTACACAGGAAGAGGCTGACGCTGTTCAAAGTGTCTTACTATCCAATAAAGTTAATTACTGGACTGGCGATGAATGCCGTGAATTTGAAAAAGAGTTTGCAGTTTGGTCAAATTCTAAATACGCGGTAGCTCTTGGAAATGGTACGCTGGCTCTAGATGCTGCATTGAAAGCTTTGGGTGTTGGTGTTGGCGATGAAGTGATCGTAACCTCTCGTACTTTTATTGCTTCAGTTTCATCTATCGTAAATTCTGGGGCGATACCTATTTTTGCTGATGTTAATCTGGACTCTCAGAATATTTCAGTAGAATTCATTCGATCCGTAATCACAAACAAAACTAAAGCAATTGTTTGTGTACATTTGGCTGGCTGGCCATGTGAGATGGATGAAATAATGGCTATTGCTAATGAGTATGATTTGTATGTAATTGAGGATTGCGCTCAAGCGCACGGGGCAAAATATAAAGGAAAATCTGTTGGATCAATTGGACACATTGGTTGTTGGAGTTTTTGTCAAGATAAGATAATGACCACAGGCGGTGAGGGTGGTATGGTAACTACTAATGATGAATCTTTCTGGCGAAATATGTGGGCATACAAAGACCATGGTAAGAGTTATAAGGCTGTTTATGAGCGAGAACATCCTGAAGGGTTTAGATGGCTACACGAATCGTTTGGCACCAACTGGCGTATGACTGAAATGCAAGCTGCAATTGGAAGAATTCAGTTAAAAAGAATGCCAGATTGGCATGCTAAACGTATTACTAATATCAATAAAATCTGGGGTGCTGCTACGCAGTGCAAAGGTTTGCGTGTGCCAAGTATTCCTGATTATATTGAGCATGCTGCTTATAAATGTTATGTGTTTGTTAAGATAAAGGAATTAAAAGATGACTGGAGTCGTGACAAAATTATTAAAGAGGTAGGCGCCTTAGGTGTACCGTGTTATTCAGGATCTTGTTCCGAAATATACCTAGAAAAAGCATTTGATAATACTGAATTTAGACCTAAAGAAAGACTGACCAATGCAAAAGAGTTGGGGGAGGTATCTTTAATGTTTTTAGTACACCCGACTTTGACCGAGGATGAAGTTCAACAAACGTGCAATGCAATTACATCTGTCATGGGTTTATCTGCCATATAACCCATGCCTGCTCGACTGACAAATATTTTAAGAATTAATAATCAACCAGTTGCTATCATTCCAACTTTGAAGATATCTCATTGCACTAGTTTCTGATTTCCACCCACCCCTGAGCATGATCTTCTCCAGAGGGATGTTTTTATTTAATAGATCAATCGCAGCACCAACTCTAAATGAGTGGCCAGATAGTTCACCAATTTGATTTAGACCTGCCTTCTTTTGAAGACTTTTTAAAATATGATTAATTGATGCAGGTGTAAGAGAAGGGTTAGTAGATAGATTTCGTTTGAAACTTCTAAGGATGTACCCACTATTTTGATCAATTGCTAGTGACCATTTTGAAATCATCTCAGATAGTTCGCCAGATATTGGAATTATTTTTCCTTCATTGTACTGATCAGTTTTAGAGTGTCTAAGTAGGAGCGCATGTTTATGATTACCGAAATGTTGCAGATCTTCAAATTTAAATTGACAAATTTCAGAGCGGCGGCGCATGGTTTCATAACCAAGTTGTAAAAGTAGTTTATTTCTAAGACCGACTATATCGTTAGAACAGATATTTTTAAGTTTTATTAGAATGTCATAAGTTAGTGGTGTCGCTTGTTTTTGAGGTTTACCAAATTTTCTTCTAAGCTTTTTAAAGGTTAGAATAACCACGGGTTCTTTTGTAGGGTTGGTGCTTTTGGTGAGATTGAATATACTGCTAAGACTGGCCACTCGCCTTTGGATTGTTGCAACAGTAAGACTCTCACCCATTTCTAGAATATAGTCTGCAAATTTATCTTCATGAGTATCTAGAGGATCGTATTGATATTTTCGACACCAGGTGGCATAATGTTCAAAATCAGAACGGT